>Ga0065711_1027331_pt1 | contig 50757 bp, 15 predicted proteins | sample Hoacrofraction12_FD_59098 | JGI IMG/M metagenome (GOLD analysis project Ga0065711, IMG submission 59098) | Hoatzin crop microbial communities from Cojedes, Venezuela - Epithelial fraction 12 v2 (version 2) | ecosystem: Host-associated > Birds > Digestive system > Esophagus > Crop | place... | reverse complement strand
ATCCCTTGCCAGCTTCAATTCCAGGTGAGCCTTGGCCTTCCTCGTCGCATCCCTGCATGCTCTCACCACGTTTCTGTACTCTTCCCAAGTGGCCTGCCCCTCTTTCCACATTCCATGGACACAGTAGAGGCTACTCATTGCTAGCAGGTGGCCTCCAAAGCTCACCTTAAGTCCTGTTCTCCCTTGCCCTCCACCCCTTTTCTAGCTCCAAAACTTTAGTAAAGCTTCTCTTTAGAATTCAGTTGAGGTTGTTTATCAAAAGAAAACTAATGACACTCACATAAATCCCTATTTTTCAGCCAAGGGACCAGATCTTCAATACAGTCAAAGACGAGAACACACAGTGAAGATGAAGAGCCCTTAAAATATTACAATCTGTTTCTAAAAGGTAGCACAAACTTTTACATCCTCAATAATGCTTATTTTGTGCTTGTATCAGGAACAGACAGAACCACCCTTAGATTCAGGCTAAAAATGAAAACGTGACAATGCTGGGAACCTATTTTATAACTTGAATTAGTCGTCCTTTTCTTTCATTCCTTTGAGTAAACTCTGTACACTCTGTAGACTTTTAAAGAAGATGTTTAGAAAAATTATTTTAGTCTGGCAACCACAACACGGGGCATACAACAAAATGGCCCAACACAGGTGATTGGGAGCATATCCTGAGCAAGCCATTAATGCACCAGCATAAGCAGACAATTCCAGTGCATCTTCTGTATTAGCCAGGGCCCTCTGCAGCTTTATGACGCCCAGAAAGTGTAAAGGAGAAGGGTTGCTGAAGGTTTTTACACACAGTGTTTCTTTTTATAAAAGAAATAAATTTATCAGACTTCTCTTCCCTGTGCTCCCAAGGGTGTCCTTAGCAGGGAACAAATACAGCTCCTAGCAGTAAGCAGACTCCTGTTAAAGCTCCATATCATGTTTCCATGGAGAAAAATGCTTTCTTAGTCAGAAAAACACCAACTCTGCAGTGAACTTTTGTACAGACACTGTTTTTTTCCAACCTCACTTTGGTCTCAGTTCCACCTCTTGGGTCTTTTTATGGAAAGCCTTTCCACAGAGTGGTGTATGTAACACTACGCAGAATGGACTAAATAAATTATATAGCATAAACGAAATGATGTAACTCAGCAAGAATGTTGCTTCCAACAAAATGTTTACTTATATGGAATCACAAGATGGAAAATTTGAATAATTTCTGCTTCTATTCTGATTTCAGTAGCATAGTTCACATGCCTAAACATCTTTTTACACAGTCACGTGGTCTGAACTTGGGAAGGGTATGTAGGCTCTTAATTTAAAACCTTTTCTAACCCTGCTGTATTTGTCAAGGCTCAGAACCGCAGCAGTCAACAGCGGTTTAACAGACTGCTGCAGAAAGTCTTGTAAAAACAGTGAGTTAAGTCTATTCAGGTTTTTTATCTTCTAAAAGCATTCTGTTATACAGATAGATTTGTCTGTTTCAAAATTCCGTATAGTTAACAATTTTCTAGTCTGTTTGATGGAAGACTACTGCAGTGGAGGGATTCTGGCAAAATTAAGAAGAATTTTTATTATTTGTCTGTAAAGTATCAAGAAGATGCCTGAAAAAAATCGGAGTTGCTCGCCCTTCTGTGTTGATCTATAGATAAAATAAACCGCTAATGCTGCTTCCAGACAGAGGTCACAGAAGCTCGTGCTTTGCACTGATGGTTCCAGCTCCAAACCTTGCTTCGATACGTAATGAAAAAGGGTTATACATGTTAATACTGACAGCTATATTTCACAACATACTCTTTTAAAATTACCATTGTGTAGCAAAATCAATCACTTTCCCACCCAACCTCTGCCCGAAAGCTGCACAAACATTCCTAAAGAGATTTTTCTTGTGCAGGAAGTTTTGGCTCCAGTGTGGTTTCAAATGCGGCTCCTGCAGCCTTCCCCCGTCTCCTGTAGAAAACACATGCTCAGGAGTGCCACTGCGGCTGTAGTGCCAACGCATACTATCACCACCTAAAATCTACTTATACAAAGCACCCCACTATTTTCAATTAATCCGAATGGTATGGGAAGATGACTCCTGGGTTACTCACATGAAATAAAACATGGCATGACTTATGAAATTCACAGTGTATTCACTTTTGCCAACACCAAGAGTTTTACCTTCAGCTGTATAGGCTACAGGGAAGAGCCTAATAGTCCCACGCAAAAGAAAAGAGAGAGGCAATTCTGAATACAAGAGCTGGGAGGCTAAAATATGATTTTCATCTCTAGCATTTGGTACTTACTGGGTAGTCATTGCATGTAAATACTGACTTCAGTAGGAATATAATGTAAACTGTTGACCAAAGTGGGCTGTTCTTGAACAATTTTGTCAACATTACAAAAAAAATATTTTGAGCCTGAGGAATTATCTTTGTATTTCTATGTGCCCAGCCATTAGGCCTCTCTTCAGAGACCTGCTAACCAGACTCTATGTCCTGACAAGATCAGAAATTATCCTATAAAATTCCCAGATAGTTACGAGGCCAAAGACTAGCGAGAAACCTAATTATACAACTTACAGAAGAACTATTTTACATAAAGCTTCATTAAATTATGATGTTGAATCAACTCTCTTTGCATCTTTCTGACAGCCTTAAACGGAGCACACTGAGTACCATTTAATTCCATCGTAAAATTGCTTTGCTCCTCTGGTGTCAGGAAGAGCTTTTACTGCAAATTAAAATCATGATTTTTAAAGAAACAGTCTGTTCTACACCAGATAGTAGCCTCTACACACCCATGTCATGTTGTAATCACATGTGCAACATATTTTTATTATATTATCACATTCTGAATTCCAAATAAAAATGCATGAACAAATGAATCTCTGAGAAAAACTATCAAAACACTTTTAAAACAAAATGAATTATCTCTGGCTTTACAAGCTATAGCTCATTAATAGCAGTTGATGTTTTGTTGTTACTACTAAACAGAGATTTCCAGGATACTGTTTCAAAATTTCTTTTGACCCTTCTGCTCATGGACAGAACAACTTCTACCCAATCTGCAGATGCTTTAAAAAATCATAGCTAAATCTTTTTCCTCTTGGCTCATCCACAGAAAACCAGAACCTTTGTCCTACTGTGTGTGCAAGTGTACCATTCGCTATGATCCTGTGGAGGCTGACAAAAGATCGCCTCCTTTTTCTTTTGTGAATTTTCAAAGGCTGAAAACAGAACCTGCCTAAACCCAACTGCTGTCCAAAGGGTTTCTCTCACCTCCACTCTCCAGGTCTGTGGAAACCAGCTCGGAGAGTTTTGGCAGAGACAGCTTCCCTCAGCTTGCAAAGGAGTGCCTTCAGCCTCACGGCAAGGCGTACGCTGCTGACCTGCTGTCTGCTTCCCCCGTTCGCAATCTGAGGATCCTTTTATGCTATCGGGTATTTAGAGACTTTCATATAAATGAGATTCAGGACGTCTTTATAATGGTTATAGCCCCTTTGGACCTATTACAGACTATCAACAAGTGAACTGGCACACAGCTGGTATGCCTTTCTATGCCCTCAGTATACAGCACCATAAACGCTTGCTGTCCTCTTATTGGTGGTTAAGGCTAAGCAAATATGTACTCAGGCTGTTTCTTAAGTGCATATTATTTTTGTTCTACAAGTACTCCTTTAGAGTTGTTTCAGATTTATGCTTTTAAATATCCATTACCCACTTAACTGACCATAGCAATTCCATCTGACTCATTATTTGTGTTTGTTAGAATATATTTAGGCATTTTTTAAAATGGGTGTTAATAGACCATAGGCTTTCCCTTGGAAGCCCTGTAATAAATCAAGTAAATACATGGTGAAGTGTTAAAATGTTTATTTTAATTTATACTTAATTTTATCCTTAATATTCCACATTTTGAACACACGTTATTAGTGACTGAGCTTTCTTTGGTTATTTTTTTTCAGGCACTGCTTCTGTATTACTCAGTTTCTTACCAAGGTGCACCCATGCCAGCTGCTATACTGGCTATCTACTGTTGAAGCCACCCCACCCTTCCCTCCCTTTAAAGGGGCAATCACATGCCCTAAGACTGGAATACCTTGTGAAGAATACTTTTACAACTGCCACTGTCAAATCTACATTAAAAATTCCACACAACTGAATGTACTATTTGCATTTGACACGCTTTGAAGAACGGTATTTTCTGGGACTTCCATACATCAGCATAAGGAAATTAAAGTCTGGAGGAAAAAGTATACCTATGTAAGTATTGACATTATTTCTGGCCTCTCCTCTATTTTTGTCTCTCTCACTGCTGTTTTGCAAGACTGACTACTGGAAACAAATTCTAGAAACAGGAGGCAAGAAGTGAAGACCCATCTGGTGTGTACATTGGTAGAAGAAGTGTTGCCTGGGCTTTTCCTCATAAGCTGGATGTTACCGTAGGAATTTTTCTGAATTCTAAACACTACACTCCCAACATAAGCGGTCTTGGGGGTCAAAATTCAATCCAGTGGTAGCAGGAGAGTGTCTTTCCCTGGTGCCATCCATCCCAGGGTGTACCACAGTGCAGAAACCACACAAACTTTCATCTCAGTAAAAGCTGGCCTTGGCATCACTGCCATTCCTGCTTAGCCCAGCTCCACATCTGCCTCCTCTACATGTATTCAGTGCTGCTGAGATGATGAAGACAATGTATTTCTGCCACTGTCTGCTGCTCTGGGAAGCTGCTTGTTCAGACTCTGGGAAACACTGTCAGCTGAAGAGAGGGGCAGGCATTACTTCTGACACAAGAAGGTAAACTAAGTGACTTGTTACCACTCTGGCCTTGTTACCCCTCACTTTTCCGCTCCTTTTCAGCATGGTCATGGCCACCTGATCTATTTTGTTCCACCTTCTGATTCCCCTGGTTAGACTGCACCTAGTCTGTCCAAGGTCCTTCTGATGTAATCCTAGCACTGTTTATTCTGGTAGCAGTAGAGACTTTGATGCACTCTCCAAAACGCTGGGGCTCTTACTGGCTGTATCTTCTCTGTTCTAGTTCATTAGGCCACTTCAGTTAACCTCCTGGTGAACAATACTATTTCTGTTTTCTTACATATAAGTACAAATTGTAAGCTATACAGACATTTTTAAAGTTTCAGTGATGACTCAGTTATGTCAGCTTTTAGATTGGCTAAATTCTCATTTTCTACAGACTTTTGCAGTGGTAAGCAAAATAACATATGGTTTTTAGTAACAGTGCGCTCTCAAATGTGATGATTTTCTATTTTAAAATAAACAAACTGTCAATCTGAAAAGTCAAACCAAGGTCCCAAATAATCCAGGAAGCTGCACGCTTCATGCATATGAAGAGTCTCACCGAATCAAAATCAGCCTATGAGCACAGTGATTTGTAGGCAGAAATGTTTGCCTGAGCAGTGTCTGAGTGATAAGCCCTTTTATAATGAGGAGGTGGATAATAGTGGGGGGGAAGAGAGGACAAGGTGAATAAATGCAAACCTTGAGCCAAAAGTAGCAAGGTTCTGCCCAGAAGACGGAAAAAGTTGTACACAAGTGTCTCAACCAAAGCGTATCATCCAAATTTTGTTTTAAGGTTTTCTAGTACTTTGAATATCATTACTTAAGAAACACTAAATAGAGTTCCTTACATGTTTTCATCTAACGTTTTGCATTACTCTCCAACTTCTCTGTTGCATGTCAAGAGCACAACAAACTCTTTGTGGAATGCTTACTGCCTCAGAACCACATTTGCTGTGCACCTCTCTATTACTACGAAACTTTGGCAGATGCATTCAATAGCATGCAAAAAGGCAAAGCCTCACCCTTAACATGACATAGTTTCAACACCACTGCAACTGGGTTACAGAAATATTTTCCATTGTTTGAAGACAAACATGACTGAAGAGCACAACAAAATTCAGTCCTAACTTTTGCCTGTTAGCAGCAGAATTCTATTTAGGAACCAACTTCAGAGTTTTAATGCACTATGAAACAAAAAGCATTTTCTTTCTTCTGTTAGAAAACTGTTTGAAGAATATAATTTTGTTTGGAACTGGTGTACATGTTTCTGTAGAAACAAAGCTGTGTCTTAGTGTTGTAGCAAAACTACAAGGGATTATCTTGTGTCAGTACGTTTCAGTTATACATGTGCTGCAGCTCTGGTGGATTATTATTTTGTGTATGTTTCTCTCAGTTAAAATCTTCTTATCAAATGCAGAAAGATAACACACATTTCTTCCTGTTATAAAATAAAAGCACAAACATCAATCATCTAAAATCACTGACATTCACCTAGAAATAAATACAAATACGCTCTGTAACATTTTGCTGCTATTATCTGTTGAGAAGTGCTGTCGCCCTTTCTACTGAGCGTACCGGAACACGGCTGCCCTCACAGGAATGTAAACTTGGCATTAACCCTGGCAGATTCCCACTGCCTGCCCTCTCTCATTTAACATTAACTCACTCCTATACTGTTATCAGAAAGCAAAGGTCATAGCTTTATTTACACAATATAGCACTATACAAATGGTCATTAAACAAGAAAATCTTGCACCAAATGAACATGAAGCAAAAAACCAATGCTGACCTTGCTACTGGGAACTCCCCCTGGAAGTACCTGGTCATTCCCCAAATGAGGTCAATGGTGTTGCTCTATCCTTCCAAATACTAACTGCCCCGCACCGCTCCTCCACATGCCCAACTCCCACGCAAGAGCCAGCTCAGGACTTTCTTATGTTCCAAACCCAGGAGAAATTCAGAAAGCATTCTACTGTTGGCAGGACCGCATGGTTCATATCCTATTCCCACAGCCTTTACTCATCCTTCCACAGCTGGAAACCTTGTCAAAGGCTCTCCTATATGACAGCAGCCTTTAGCACAATACATAAGCTGGGCAGATGGCAGGGTGGACTCCCTCGGTCCGAATGCCAGAAGCCTGGGAACCAACCCTTCTTCCTGCTTCTCATCTCCCTCAGCCCCGCTGCTCTCCACCCCGGCCCACTGCCTTTTCCTGAGGGGAAGACATCCTGCTTATTTATGCATCTCATCACTGCCTAGATCCAGCTCGAAAAAGTGCAAGGAGGGCAGGAGGCCACCGACTCAAATCCCGTTGGAGCTCACTCTCTGTTTCAGAAAGTGGACCAGGCAGAGCAGAGCGTGGATGCAGCCTGGGGCACAAATCCGTCCAGGAGCACCGGTCGGGTGGCGCAGCTTGGGCAGCAGTCCCTGGACACGCTGCGACACAGGGACACGCTGCAGCACAATTCACTCCTTGCTCCCTGCTTTTACTGAACGTGAGGGAAATAGTTTGCTGCCCACTTACGCCAGAAGCAAACTAACCTCTCCGTAGCAGACTCCTGCACCAGGCAGTTTATGTGGGTAAGGGCTTGAATTCACGATATTCCCGTGCCTATGTCTGAATATGCTATGTGAGAGTATGAGGTCCTTCTCACCCTCCTTCATGGACCATAGCTCAAGCAGCAATTTAACCTTTAACTCTTTAGAGTTGCAATAACATGATCTTTACACACTTAAAACCAAATTTAAATCAAAATGCACCATGTCTAGTTTTGTATTTTAAAAAGCCAAAAAAACAGGAGGGAGGGGAATTTTATTTGGCTGCTGCCACTCAGAAATAACACAGTACGGTAACTTGGGAGAATGATGACTTTTAACATGTTAACCACTGACCATGCAACATTTTCATCAGTGTAAATATAACTCCTCGTTACTCTGCCAAGGTTGTACTGAATCATACAACCACCAGTGAAGTCAGACTTTCTAAATATTCTTCTTTCACATAAAAACACACTAATGAAAGTGCTTTTAATTTTAGGCAGCTCTTTCTGAAACACTGGTGTATGTTGCCCTGATAAATGGGAATGCCAGGAAAACTGATCATCCAAGGAAAAATTCAGTTGGTGTTCAGACAAGTTCTCAGGGTATTTGTGTATGGAAAGAGCCCGGAGGTATACAAGGATTGGCATCAGCATATTTATATTCGCGTTCAGTGTTAACACATCCTTCATCACGACCAACATACTAATTACATAGTGCACAGAGCCTCAGAAAGCTGCAGTAAGTTACAGGCTGGATTATTACTTCATATTGCTGAGGACCATGATAATTCATAGCTCTGAATGAGGACTCCCCTGTGACCAGGTGCTGTACGATTTGAAGGCAACATCTCACAGACCTTACATGCAAAACCAAAAGAATAAGTTAACCCAAAGCAGCTGCCACTAATTTCCCAGTTAAGATACTTTTCATCCTCTCAGGTGAACTGAAATTGTGTACATTCAGTTTCCTTCTTCGGTGTTTCAGAGAGAGCACCCCATTTAATCACTTGGATGGTCTTGGAGCATGCCAGAGACCATGCAACATGCAACTGCTGACCGTTCAGGTCTTCACTGAAACAAAGTTTGTAGCTCACACAGTCATTCCCTAAACCAAATATGAACTGGGGACACTGGCGTTTATGGTAATGAAGTGCTACCCCATTCTAGTGCTGACGTCCCTGCCTGGGGAAACAACAGTTCTTTGTACGTATTTCAGGCCAGAGTGGGCCACTTGTGTCACCTCACTTGAACTCCTACCACGAGAGCCAGAGACACCCATCCAGGTACTCCTGTCCTCAGCCCAACGACTGCAGGTGAAACAAGAACAGGTAATATTTACATGTATCTGCAGAAAGCGCACAGGAATGTTGAAAGTCAGTACAAGAGGGGAGTATGGAACTGGCAGTTCCTTAACACCCGGTTTGTTGCATCTTCCCTATATCAGAATATATATTAAGGTGATGATAGCTGACTTTAAATATACCAGACTCCAGCCAGAGACAGGTGACAGTGAACACAGCCCACAAACTTTCATCACCGAGTTTGAAGTCCAGTTCAGCTCACAGGCAAAATGAGATTCATAGTCTAGCCCTTAATTCCTGAACCTTGGATACATTTTTTCAAAGTGGTGCAATTGCATAACACAAACAACGACGACCGCCAGAAACTGCGACTGAAACTTCTCTAGTGTCTGATTGACTGTACTTGTATTATCAGGCCCCAGCTTGACATGTGCCTGAATAGCTGAATGCCAGAAGAGAGGGAAGGTGGCAGGGCTAATGCAAATATTTTTGTTAAGTTGTTGAAGTGTTTTTGACACAACAACAGTAACATTATACCCCTAAAAATGCCACACTGAAAATTAGCCTAAAGTTTATCTGTCATACACTCTGCAGTTAGTAACAGCAGCATCTTTATGTATAAAAGTTGTGAGGTTCATCTTCATTTCCAAATTAACTTGATAAACAAAAGGAAGGTACGTAATTCCAGTGAGCACACAGATAATTGGACAAGTCTGGGAACAACTGTTGGGCCAGTTGCAAAGCTGTGAGCTTACAGAATAATATCTATTGCCATACAGGGAGCTAGCTTTCTCTTTCAACTTCAGGGGAAATGAGGATAAACTAGTTATTATAAAAGATGATCATTTAGTATCATCACAGCACTTTCTAAAAATCTAACCAACAAGCCAAAGCATGAGCTAAAGCTAGTTATTTACTTCCAAAAATATAACTGTGTTTAGCTCCAAACAAATACTTCCACATACATGGCTGAAAAAAGATCAGAAGGTATAGCAGCTATTTTGAAACCTGCATTTCCATAAAACATCTTAGTTTATTTATATATTCCCCACTTTCCTTGAAGTATTGCCCACACAAGCAGCATTTCCCACTTTGGAGAATAACCATTAATTTCACACCGCAATGTTTTTTCTAGAAATATAATTACACAGAAGACAAGTACTCTTTATTAAAATATCTGAAGGCATGTCAGGTAGTTATGACTGGTAGTTATTCAGGAGCACAGGTTTCCTTTTTTTCTTTTTTTTCCCCCCTTTCCTTTCCTTGTTTGCCAACTAATAAGAGCTTCGGAGATGTAAAGGAGTGACTTGATCCCAGTGCATTTTTAACACTGTAATAAATGATGCAGTGAGGTACGGAATAATCAGGCTGAAACTGTTCTGTGCGAGACAACTATTCTAACATCTGCTTGAAATCAACAAACGCATTCTCCCAGGGCCTGGCACACTATGAATGAATTGTGACATTTTCTTACGATTCATTATTTTAAGACAATCTCTAACTTCTTCGTTCTACTTGTATTTTGCAGAGTAACTGGGATATACATTTTATGAATTGTTGAAGCTCCTAGTATCCCGCTTGGGAAAACGAGATCTTCTCACAGATCCAAAAGACTGTGTGAAAGCAGAATACAACTAAATCTGTTCCTAACGTTGTTCTTGTTGCTTTTAGATTCTGCTTTCATCCTACAACTCATGTTATTTCTCATCTTTTGCCTCTTCTGACAATACACCCAATATAACATGGCATTTACAATTTCAGTGTTTTACTGTAGCATGCCAAAGATGTATCAGCATAATCTCTGAATCAGAAGTTGAGAGTTATCTTGCAAAGTGTAAATTACAAAGACTTGTCTCATCAGAATGACATTTCTATTGGGATCGAAGCATTTTGATGATAAAATGTCACAGAAACAACATAGGCACATGAAGTGATTCAATGCAGCCAGGAGCCAACACACAGCAGAATGTACACATAAGACAAGGGAAAAGAGGGAGTAAAGAGAGGAAAGAGAAGAGGATGAGTGTCAAAGGATGGGAGCAGGGGGGGAAGAATGAATGCACCCTCATATAAAGAAGGGGGAAGGTAATTTTACCTGTTCTTTCTTGCTGGTTCACAGAAATCACTAAACTGACTGCTAATTACAAAGTGTCTAAACTCCAGTTTTCAGGAAGAGGAAATCAGCTCAAGACTTCTTATGGAAAGAAATCCTCAAAATCCTTCACTTTTTAAAGTACCAATGTTATCTGTTTTCCTTATGACGGATACTTACAAATTCTGAAGTTGCCATGTTCTACCGTTTAACTGTATGAACACATAGCTTTGGAAGTAAATGCAGACAATATGAAATGTGATATGGGCAGCAAAAGTAACAAATGTTTTGGATCTTCAGCACTTGAAAACAAACCTATGCAAAGTGGTAAGGCTGAAAGTCCAATCCAATATGCAAACATCACACCAGTGTTAATAAAAGATGGAAATTAAGAGCTGCAGCTAGCAAAAAAGTTTTCGAAAGAAAACCAGATTTTTGACTGAAAGACCAGTTTCAGAGAAATTTCTTTTCCTCAGAAGATGCAATGTCCTGCTGTTTGCGATGTCTCTGGAAAGGAGACTCCTCCTCTGAGAAGTTTCTCTTCGAATCCCAGTTGATGGGAAAGCTAATGGTCTCTGATGGAAGTCAGCATTCAGTCCTGGTTACTAAACATTTAAAATTCACTTCTTTCAATTTCTAATACTCTTGAGAGCAGCCTTAATATGAATCCAGTAATGTGACAAATTCCACATCCTCATCTTGATGTTTCTGCTCAAGAAAAATGAAACTGCCTGCCCCTGAGATAACTACCCCAAATGAAAATTGATAACCTGAGAGTGAGAATATCAAGAGAATATCAAAACTCCATTAGATCCACAGAACTCAGAATTTTTAGTAGACAGGATAGACTTGTATCACAAAACCTGTAAAGCACTCTGCTTATGAAAGCCCAAATTTATTGCAAGCAATGACAGGCTGCTAAAGACAAAAAAAAAGAGGAAGGGTGAAATGACAAGATAAAGAACTTGATAAATACATTGACATCAGGGTGAAAATTTTCAAAGTGATTCCTCACTTTTAATAATAAAAGCCTATACCTAAATACATGCTTCGACACAGCACAACAATCTGCACTTTTTTGGTGTGTGTGCATGGGTGTTGACAATTACAGCTTTTGGGGGGCGGAGGTTCAAACAGAGGTGGGCCACTTGCAAGCAAATCAAACTTGTCTGCAAAGAGCCCCTTCCTGCTGGTGAGCAAGCCTTCACCCAGACAGTCAAGAGGAAGGGGCATAAGTAAAGCGTTGCGAACGACCACCCTGATTGTATCGGAGTGGAGACAGCCAGGACAAACAAACTCAGGAAGGGGCAGGGAGTTAGAAACTGAGAGGAAACCCATGGCACAGTGAGGAAAGTGAAGAGATTGCGCTGCTGTGCAGAGAGGTCACCTCTGGGTCGCACTGTGCCAAGCTTTTTCAAAACCGCTTTATTTGGACTATAACACAAAACTGGCACACACAGCTGGCGACTGCTGCAGAGGCTATTCAAATGTTAACATTCTCAGTGATAAACAGCCAAAAAAAGTTCTATGTAAGCAAATTGGAACAAACAACTAATCTAAATCTGGTTGCTAAGAGACAGAGGATTCAGCCAAAATCAGCCCCAAGCCTTAAGAATACTTTATTTTTGACAAAAAAAAAGTACCTGTAGATGACGCCATGTTGGTGAAGAAACATGAGTGCTGATGTGACCTCTGCTGCGTAAAAGCGGGATCGAGGTTCGTCAAATTTGCGTGAACGTTGGATTTGAAACATTAGGTCTCCTCCATTTACATATTCCATGACGAAAAAGAGGCGGTCCTGAAATTAATTAAACAGTGCTATTTAGTTAATTTCTTTTAGTCACACAAAGGACTACTTGAAGCCACACTTCAAGCGACTGCAGCATTTGCGTCAAGAAATGAAAGAAACAAATGCTACAAATCTGAAAAAGGAAAAGCTGACAAACAAAATCTCCCAAACCTAAAGAAAATGAGACAAGAGTCTCAAAATGAGAAACAAGAAAAAGGGAATAGAATAAAAATGCAGTAATAAGCAATAAACACACAAATCTCCACACATCACCAAATACATATGGAATTATAATCTATTTTATATAAGAACAGAGATACTTCAGTGATGCCGTTTCATTTAAAATTTAGCCATAGCAATGAAGAGACAAAGTAAATTCTGTCAACTACTGATGGCTGCTGGGCAAATTTCAGGCTCCTTATGCCTGCTCTTATCTCCTACCAGCTACTTTGTCTCAGAAGCATCTTTCCCAAATTACCTAAAAACAAATTAGAACTGTTAAGATATGGAAACCAGTGCTAGCAATCTCAAACACCTACATATACCTCTTTGAATTGCCTCAAACTCTCATAAGACAATGAAATATAATTACATTATTGAAATATGTATCAGGTTCTTTTTATTTTCTTCTGATACTTATCACTTCAAAGGTCAAATTTTCAAGCCTATCTCCATGATGGAGAGCTAGAAATGAACTTTACTTGAGAACAGCAACCGAGATTCTCAGGCAATTGCCCCATTTTGGTGTGTTTCAGCAAAAAACCCAAAAAGTTAAGCACTTGGTGAAGAAGTCAGCACTGACAACAGCAGTAAACTAAAAGTGTGCTTGGCACCTTGAACCATTTCTGATCTAAACTGATAATGCAGATGAAGGCATAAGCAAAGAAACAACACACATCCACTTGATATAATTTAGATCCTATCTTTTGTAAATGTTTGTGATAAATTTTCACAGTGTTCCCTAAACTGCACTAACAGTTCTCAATCATCATCTCTTTGCCCATTCACCCTTGGTTTTTAAGCCTCCTTCCACATTTTTTACTTCCTTATTGTAGAATACCTACGTCTACATGCACAAGAGTTTAGACAGGTAACTCGCGTGTGACATAAAGAACAGCTCTGAACACACACTCCTTGCTCTGCATTAGCTCACGTGACATAAACATTTTGTTTGCTGGCCACACCATACACAGGTGTGTAAGCATGGGACTTCACCCAAGGGATCCCATCTCCAACTTTCACATCATACTGCAGTTTGGCTTTAGCTCATGGTGTCTGGTGTGCTGGGTTGAAAAAAAGCAGACAAGATGCAGCATTGCTTTGGACAAACCAAACCAAAAGAAGATGGAAGTTAATAACGTCCCACAAGTGAATCCAAGCCTGCAGATTACATAGTTTATATATATATGAGTCCAGAAATTCATAAATGTTTGCTGTTTGCCTTTAATCATCTACTCTACAGCTCAGATTCAAAGCACAGCACTTCAAAATATCCTTAAACTTAGCCATGTGCATTAGTCCTGCTCATTAAGTGCTTAAATGTTGTACTTATCAGGGATGTTTCCTGGACGAGACTAGAAATGTTTGGCTGACTTTTTGCTGATTACAGAAAGAGGATGAAAAAAAAACCATTGTGCCTTTCCCCCTGTATCTTGGGAACACAGAAACTGCCAGAGTGGATCAAATTCAGGACTCAGGTGGACTGGAATTCTTGGTAAAACACTGCTAACAACTTTGGTACATTTTCCTACATTTTTCTTACCATTCCCTAGTAAGGAAAACCTACTAAAGAACAACATCAAAGCTTCTGGCTGTATCATACACCCGAAAGAGCACGGCTTTAGAACCATGTCTTCATTCTTTTTGCAATGCTCAATACTGCTGATAAGAAATATTCAAAATCATAGTGCAGATCTCTCAACGTTATTGTAGGCTTTAAATATCACCTTTGCTTGTTTTAATGAGAAATGTGGGTCCTTGTGCTGTCTCTCTGATTTATCTCCGGAATCAATGAGAATTACAGCCTTGGTCTTACGATTCAGAAGCTAGAGCCTAAGGACAACAGCAAATGCAGTCATTTTTGTGATAAAGTCAATCAAAAGCATAGCTATACTGGTACTGTAACGTAGCATAAGAAGATATGACATCCCTAAGAAGAAGATGCAGGCACTGTCCTTCGTTAGGCTCCTCATCACTGTGCTGCAGACAGAGTATCTCTGAAGAGCGGTTTCAGCACGGGTGTCCCTTTGCAACACGTTGCCTTAGATTATCTCACATGGATGTAGTTCAGTGTTTCAAGTACAAAACCCATTCGCAGTGCAGGCTGGGGAGTGTCTGACTAACATTTGGCTGACGTAACTTCTCCTAACACTTGCTGAAATCGAACCTTCTTACATTGCTGTTTTAACCTTTCCAAAGTCAACAGTTTGGACAACAGTGGGCACAACCAGGAAAAGGGAGCTGCAACGCACATACCCCTGAGCAGCCATACTCATTCCCAACATTGCTACCTTTTTGCTGCACCTATATCACAAGCATAAAACAAACAATGCCGATGCAGAGTGATTGTGCTGTATTTTGCAGTTGTGACTCCCAAACAGTGATCCTCAACCTACCACGGAGCTGGGAGCTGCTGCTCCCAACAGCGATGCCACCACCCTTCCAACTGCTAGAGATGGTGGACAAAAAAATAAAAGGCTAGTTTACACAACTATGTAGATCGGGGTCATCTCCTAACACGTCATTGTATCATTTTTATATTAAATATTCTATGTTTGAGCCACACAGAACCAATGTTTTTTTGTGGCATTCACCAAATGCCTAATTGCTGATCCTAAGTATCAGAAATTGTGTTTAGTTAAAACTTCAGGTTCATTTATTTTGGTTCGGTCCTTTGTAGGACATTTCCAGTTTAGCCAGCCGAAAATGTAACCTAGATTGTTCAGCAGAATTTCTTGTCATTAGAGAGTCTGGAAAAAAGCTTTAGCTGCAGCTCCATTCCCAGAGCTGGACAGTGTTAACTCTCCTATCCTCTTTCACATCTTCCTTACTACGTACATCCCATTCTCAATTTGAACGGGTATCTCTGGCAGATTCTGCAGCTTAGTTGACCACCTCTTCAAAAGTATAGCTACTAAAACCAGACCTAACAGCTCAGTGATTGAAATTGCTTTGATGTTGCATTTTTCTGCTATACACTGATATTTCAAGCTACTTTTAAAGCTTTCCTGGGTGCACACTTCAGCTTCCTAATAAGAATTCACAGAAAAAAAAAAAAGTTTGAAAGTTCTGTTCTCTGTTTACAATGACTCTTGGAAAGAGTTTCATTTTGAGAGGAGAAAAATATTAATTTTAACCCACTACCATGGGGTAAACAATAAGATGCACAAAATACACAGCAGGCCAGAGTCTCAACGTTAGAAGGTATTATCTTTTCTGATGAATATACTCAGTCTCTATGAAAACTACTTTCTGAAAAGTACTCTCTTGTCTCTTGTTGGTCAGGACAATGACATGGTCAGCTGGGACTCAAATTTACATACAAGGAGGATGCACGAGAAGAGAGAATGTTTTATGAATATGAGTTGAGATTGGTAAATCTATTTTTCTTCTGCTTACCATAACCTCAACAACAACAGACACTATTTTCATTTTTGCTGCTTAACCTTTTTCCCCCCAATCTTTCCTGAAAAGTTAATGATCAAAATACAAGTTCCTAACAGTCTCCTTCCTTTCTGTCATACTGCATGCACAGGCACAGCGTGACCCAAGACCTTTGAGACTTCATTGCAGAGAGGATTTCATCCTCAAACAGTAATTGTGAAACAACTCTATTATGCCTGATTGTATGCATCTTGCTACATGCATCACCAGGGTATATTCAAATATCGAAGTGGGGAATATAAAGTGAACGCCCTAAAGAATTATGCATTATTAAGGGACAAGACAGTGTTTACTCAGTTAAAAATGAGATACAAGGTACGACTTTATCATTGATTGCGTTCCAAGAGAAAACTGAATGGGTTTGGTTTGGACTACATTATTTTTGGACTACGTTTTCATAAAATTTGAGAAGTATCTTTTGATGAACAAAATAAATGTAAAGTAGTCCTGGGAACTCTTTAATTATATAAACTGAAATAAAAGGCAAGATCACAAACAAAGACATAGATTAATCCTCTCTTGGCATCTATAAAGCAAAAAAAGTACTGCAAAGTAAGACAATATGTTTTCTGAAGTAATGAGATTCTTTTACAGCATTTATTTTAGCCCTTAATCATATCTGCTTTTCCTTGAATTTCTCAAAAGGTATGGTCAAATGAGAATAACTAAAACAATAAATGGAAAGAAAAACAGAGCAGAGAGCATGGGTAAGAGAATTCAAAAGGAAAGGGGACATGGAATAAACAGACCAGAAGTCAAGACAAAAAATGTTCAACTTCACTCTGTACTGCCATAGTATTTTCTGACTATGCCTTTAACTACTGATACCCTAGAATGCAGAACTGCCCGTCTTAACATCTCTACTATTCCAGTTTTTCTTAATTGAGATACTCTCCTGCATGCTTTACAGTTTCAAAACGCAACTCTAAAAGCAACCTCTCTTCTAGTCTCTGTCCCTATTACTGTCTGGAGAAGTACACTAGTCACTTACACTAGAAACTTGTTTTGTCTTCTCTGTCATTCCACTCCTTTAATTGTTCATTTTTCATCCTCCTTGACACTGAAAACAGCCACCCAGTAAATCCTTCTAACTAATCCTTTGCTTTTCATTCTGATTAGAACCACGACCTTCCCTCTTCAAAACCATTCTCTGATCTTTAGTTTATATATGTTTTGTTAACACCAGACTACATGTTATATGCACTCCCAGTTTATATTTACTTGTTTTAAGAAGTTATGAGTTCCATTGGACAGAGCTTCTACCCTTTGCTTCTTTTGGAATAATGTATAAGTTTTTAATTGGGGGTGAAAACGAGGGTGATTTCCAGAAATGTCCATAGTAATAAACTCTCAGGACATAACAGATTCAATCCAGTGTCTTTTTGTGGAGGTGTGATTAATGACCATGACCTTCCTACTAGTAAGACCAGATAACCTTGCCAATCAGTTTTGATTTAACAGATGACACTACACAGTCTGTTAGTTGTTTTACATGTGGAACAATACCATTGTTGAGGAACCAGCTTCTACGTAAACCCTGTATGAAAGCTTAGACATGGAAAGACTTTGATGTATTGTTTACATTAATTATTGTGTAGCCCTTAAAAGATGTATTTAAAACTGTTATCAGTCATTAACCTGTCTGTCCTTTGTTTGTTTTCCAATTAATATCTCATTAACATTAGATTGCAGCTTAAAGACAATACATAGATAGACACAAGGACAAGAACAATTCTCACTGCAATCTGAAGAGTACAATTTTTTTTTTCTTTCGAACGGCTCCTACCAGCTGGGGGACCCAACATCAGTTCAGCACAGCCTCATCACTGAAATATTACAAACCAAAAATTAATCATGCAATCTGTCTCCCAAATCTGAGATGTGCATCCACGCTACAAGCCTGAGAACAAATCTTTGCACTACTGGATTTTGTCTCCCAGTTCAACCCTTATGACACTTAAAACCAGAGAAATCAGGAAAGGCATCAAACATGGACTCTGTAACTAAAGCCCACAATTGATAAACCTCACCAGCCTACTCCAACTACCATTTTTTCCTTCCTCTATATTTTCATGCAATTGGCTGTGAATAAATTCTTCCCAATTCTCACTAGTTCCCTAAACTAAGTTCTTTGTGTGAACATACTTTTTTCCTCTCAATTTCAGAATGTCATATTTGAATTAGATTTCTCCAGAGGCTACTGAAAATATCCAAAAAATAATATATGCATTAAATGCAGGTAAATTTAACACAAAATAGTTAATACTTTAGTAAAGTATTGTTACAAAATGAAATATGTTTAGCCACTCAACTTGTTGCTAAACAAAAGTCAAAGATAAAACTTCTATTGCACAAGAAGTCAGCTAAATGTATCACAACCTTGGTATGCTCTGTAAGATGATATTTTATTCATATCATGCATGTATGGAATTCTTTTCCAGCTAGTACAAAACTGTGATTACTTAACTCTATTTAAACAGGATGCTCAAACAGTTCGTTTAAAATTACCTAAAACTACAGCAACAGTCCCACCCCTCAGAACTTGAATAAACATTTCCTGCTTCAGATGGAAATTGCACAGGCACACTGTACACAAAACTATACGCAAACCTTCAACACCCTGAGCAGAAGGCTAACCAGGATGGCAGCTTCATCTTCCACAATCACAGCATTAGGAGGAACAAATACAAAAACAAGAGAAAATCCAGGTACAACACTAAAGAAAACAACAAAAAGTTGTCTCCTGTTCATTTGGTTCCTTTTTGAAGTTTACAGTAACAATCTTCAACAGGACACTACGACATGTCATCTGTCTCCTATTTCAGTGTTTATACTCAGGGCTAATTGTGTTGTTTTTCCTGTTTTGTTCCAGTGCTTTCATGGAGTTCCAAATAAGAAGGGAACAATTTCTATGAATCCCACATTTCTTGGAATAAATGCCCTGTACATAGCAACTGTTATCTTAAATTTCACACAGGATATTTGCATCTTCCACTTAAAAAAATGAACTCATTCAGATTTTGTATTAAAGGATTTTTTTTGTCAACCAGACACTTCAAATTTCTCTCAAATTGGTGAATACTATTATAGCCAGGGACTTCTTACTCAGTTTTACTCAGCTTTGCCCAGTATTCAATTTTGAACCCAATTTTTTGCCCTTGAAAGAAAGAATGACCTCAAAGTTAAGACACAGAGTGGAGAGAGTCAGAGAGTCACACAGAACTGGATAAAGAAGTCTTGCAAGTCACCCAGCTTATCCCACAGCTGACAGGCGGGATCAGCTGTACCCAGGCCAAGGGGAACTAACCTTTCCAACGCTGCGAGGCAGTCTGTGGGCACTGTGAGCCAGCGATCTAACCCTGAACCCGAACAGCCCTGCTGAGTGGACTCCATTTGGCCCACAAAGACCTAGGACAGAAGTCGCTGGTCTGCTGGAAGGCAAGTGGGTTTGTCTGCGCTCCACCGCAGCGGCATCTCCTGCTGTGCCAGAAACGCTCTGTTCCCTTCTGAGTCCCCTCGTCAGCAGCAGAAGCCAGTAGCACATAGCATTTCTTGAACATATTCTGCCTTGCAGGCCAGAAAACTGCATCAGTTCCTGAAATTCATCTGATCAGCTATTAAAAATCACCACTGATAAGCACTCCTTGACCTCCACTGGCAGTCTATTTCAGTATTTATACGAAATACCACAGGGAACTTTTTTTGTTGCTGCTAATAATTTGCATTACATTTTATGCTTCCCTTACTCAAAATATCAATTCCCAGCTGTGCTGCAAGTTATATACTACCCTCAGAGAACCACTTTGATGCTTTCCACCTTTGTTGCCCACACAAAGAACTGGTTATTGATTTCTCTTGATTTTACAAAACCAGTCACAAAATATATCTATTCTGTTCGTAGAGACCCCAGACATGATGTCAACTGAGAGCCTGTGGCACAAAAAAACCTTGAGACACTGGAATCAGTCTGAAAAATCCTTCTCTACCCTATCATATTGTACCATGTGAAGCGCCGGAAAAAGCTACAAATCAAATACAACTCATTTCCAAACAGTGCTTACAGAATCAGTACTGAGGTTCTCAAAACCTTTACACTGTATTACTGTAAAGGCTTGCATTGTAGCATTTACTCATCCATAACGTGAGTTGCTGGAAAGGGTTTTTAAGCAAGATGTTTGTCTGAGATCTCTAACCTTCATGAAGTGGACATGGTATGTTGCTTTTGTCATGGGAGATTTATGTTGCCTCCCTGTGGAATATCAACTGATACTGGAACAGAATGGGGTTTTTAGCATGTTTTTCATGCCCTTAACGCATCCCATAGTGCTGTTCAACACGTAAAATACAGCTAGTGTATGCATCTTGAGACAAACTGGCTGGCTGGGGGTGGGGGACTTGCTATGTGCCAGCAGTAGGTCACAGAACTATGGAAATTACAATTTCTGATTCAAAGCAGGAAACATTAGCTAGGACCTCATGGACATCACCTATTCCTCTCCAAAAATGTCAAGGGATGATTAGGTTTTACTTGGACTGGCATTCAAGAAGGAAGTCTTGTTTAATGATTTTTCCAAAGACAGATCCAACAATATTCTAAAATCGTCCAAAATGAAGAGAAGCCAGCCTGTCTCAGTCTCTTAGAGAGTGAAAAAATGCGCCATTTGGTTATCCTCTTAGTACTGATACTTCCAGCAAAGTTTAGTTGATTGTTTCAATTACCCAAAGAATCTAATCCCACATTACTGTGGCCAGAAAAATCCACTGACATTAACAGTACTTTTGAAATGCACAGGTCTTCATCTGTACCATAAATTTTGGAATATGATAAAATATGGATACAAATAAAATCTATACCCTAGAATCTGCAACTAATAATCATACACGTCAGAATAATAGCTGAAGGTTACCTCCTTTACAAAGAGCATTTTCTTGTGTAATTTAAGAATACCTGATGTTTCAACACAGTCTTCCTACTGGTTTTTCAGATAATGAATTCTGGCAGATTACTATCTGGATTGAATTTACTATGCATTGGATTAGTTGGTGTATGAGGCTCATACAGGGAAAAAATAAAGAAAAGATGGTTCAAAATGTCATTAATCCTGATTTTAAAAAAGATAAAGTTTAGACTAATTCAATGTAGCACAGAAACAGCAGAGAGTTGTCAGCCTGCTCTCCACAGAGCTGTCATTTTATTCCCTAAGAATACTGACATAAAATTCTAGCTCTACCCAAGTTTCTTGAATAGACAAAAATTTCATATTAAGACCCTAAGATATTATCATGTGAGTGCGAACATTTTCATTTTTTCAGTTTCTTCCCACTTTAAAAAAGAATTACAATTTTGTTTTTTGTTTTTCTCAGTCACTAAAGCATATTGTGCCTTCTGCATATGTGAATGTTTTCTGTGACACCTGTAATACAATATCTAATGTTCTGACACAGTATCTACACGGCCTAGTGGTGAGACTCTCTTTAGCTCAGATGGGGTTTAAGTCACGATTAAATTTTTAATGCTGTAATATGTGGAATTTGTTAGCTGAGGGCATGCCATGAAGATGCAGAACAAATTATATGCACTGCCATTTCATTAGCTTGATCCCCTACCATCTAACCTTAGAAATGAACTGAAAAAAAGAGACTTCCAACTTTGGGAAAATATTTAACCCCAAATTATCCTGGAGAGCTATGTGTTTGGTTGTCAGTGGATTTTCCTGGGAGTTGATGCAAATCTTTCAGTCTCTGCCCCAAGCTGCAGTGCTGGCAGCTACGAGCTCCATGGCGAGCTCAGGGAAGGACTGCTGCTCCCTGGAGCAGCAGCCCTGATCCCTGTCTGCTACCCAAAAGCCCAAGCAAGCCCCGGGAGCAGGGTCCCACAAGTGTCCTAGCTGGTGTACTATGCTCTTCGTGCCCTTCCTCTCATACATGGGAGAAACACAACCGGAATTCTCTGCAGAAACTGCGCATTTTGTAGTTCCAGTCACTTCAAAAGGGGTATCAAGTAGGAAAAGCTTCTCGGGCCATCCCCCTAATACCTTCATTTGATGACAGATAAGCTGTGAAAAGCGCCTTTTACGAAATTCTTTGATCTCATCTTCTTTTGGTGTTGTTTGGAAAGAAGGGCTGTTCTGTTGAGATAATTTTAAAGACCTCTCATTTAATGGCCTGATGGACATGGCAGAAAATTATATCGAGCCTGTAAAACGTCACTACGCAGAAAATGTTAAAATGTGCAGGCAGCTATTAATATTCCTTTGTTCTGATTCTTATAGGAAAAATACAAACACCGTCTTCCAATCAGAACTAACTATATGGTTTTTGAAGGCACTTCAGAACTTCTAAGAACAACTTTCAACCTGTTTATGTTCAACCAAGGAGCAGAGATCGAGATGGCACTTGTCCTAGGTGTCTCCTCAGCTCCTAGGCTGGTTCTGAAAACTTTCTTATTCCTGTTTGCTTATGCTGTCTGACCATCTAGGTTATGCCTTTGAGCACACAGGGAAATGCTACACAACTGAGAATGCCCTGGGGAATGCAACCAGTTGGCCCAGCAGCAGTAGTATCAGAAGGAAAAAGAACCCAGTTAAGGAAGATAATGAAAATGATAGGACAAAACACTCATCCAGTAACCATTTTCTGAGAAATTATCCATTATCACTGAAAAAAGCAACTAGAAGCAATTAGCTGAGTGGGCAAGTCTTTATATCATAGTCATGATATATTGCAACAGTGATTTTTGTTTCTAGGGATGCAATCAACTGACCAAAAGGCAGAAGTTGTCTTCTCAGATCTATGAAATCATCAGTCGTGATCCAGGAGGAAACTACCACGTCTTTACCGAAGAGTTAGTTGTATGAAAGCTACCTAGACAAAGAAATCTGCTGCAATATGATTTGCAGCCACATATATCAGGACCAGGCATACTGAACCAAAATGGGCACTACAGCAGAAATGCATGAGCATATTTTATATTTAAATTTCACTCACTGCTTACATTTTCAGAATTAGAATTACACTTAGAAAAATCAACAAAATGCTAAAATCTTTATAAGAAAAGAAAGTACAGCTGTACAGAGCCTTCCTCTTTCCCCATGCAACAACAAATTTTTGCCATTGCACCAGCCTGCAAAAGGAGAGTTGTTCTGCATTACGGAATTTGGCACTGGAAAAACCTGCCCCTTATTCCAGCTTAAAATTGCACTTGCCCATGAACAGAGTAGTAGGCATTGTGAAGGAAAGGCGGCAACACAGAAGGGTACAAAAAGTTATTCAAACATTCAGTACATTCTATTGCAAGTTAACTTGGCTAATGGGAACTTTATGTGAGCATTAGCGCACTTATTCAGAAAGAAATAAACTAGAATTCTCCAAGATTTTCAAATCTCTTTCCCTGTAATGTGGGAATGAGCTTTGGAAAACTGTGCTGCCGTAAGGCCAGCTTCTACACATACTGATTAGACATTCCATTTATGATGCTCTATGTGTTACAGAAACATTTGCTACCAGATATTCTTTACTGCTTTTATGTTGTTATTTTTGCCTAAGCAAAAAAGGGGGGTGGGTACTTTGGTACCACAGCTTTGGTACTTTGCCCACAGCTAACTTTTTTTTTCTGAAGAGGAATCACCAAATGAAACTCAGGAAACAAAGTAGGAGCATTAAATAGGGGCTTTTACCAATTTCTCAGTACAAACTTCTTATTCTTTGCAGCTGATAATTTTCCAAGATCTAGCTGGCTAGCATCTCCCTTACATTCATCAGTAAGTCATTCATAATCAATGTTCCCATCAGAGTGCTCCTTTGCATGTTCTTCATACTTCCTTACTCTTATAATCGACTCAGTCATTTTGCGCTACGGACAAAAAAGTGTAAGATTATTCACTGACGCACCTATCAGCACACAGTACTTTGCATTCAGCAATTTTCCATAAGTTAGAGCACAATAAAACATTCTCTGGCCTTATTTTAGGACTTGGTTTTCTAACTTTTGTTCATTAGACCAGGCCACTGACTCCTACAGGGCATTTTGTGAGATTAAGTGGTAAGGAACTGGCTCATTTATACACTTAAAAAGTTTGCAGTGGGGGAGGACAGGGAATCCTGTGCTCCATTCAAAAGCAGAAGATGAATGAAGTCTTTGGCAACATAAAGATATTCACTACCAGAGAAACAGCTCTTCTCTATTATGTGAAGCGTTTCAGTAATGTTCCCACGTACTTAAAAACAAAGGTCAGCCAGTGACAACAGTTAGTTCTAGCTTGACAACAAAGCAAGAAACTTCTACTGCACTGTGATCATCCAGATGGAAAATTTATATGAGATACTGTCATATATCAGTTCACGAACTATGCCCTGGATGCCAGAAATAAATTGAAGTCTACAGTTTACTTGAACATAATGTTCTGAATAGTAAAAAATAGTTGCATTTGTACTAACAAAACCTTTCTGAGTATTTCAAGTTCCTTAAAATGACACATTAGCATGAGTAACTGTGTTTCCACTCACATGAAAGAAAAACAGCATAGTATTATTTTGCAGTCATTACCAAAGAAACTTTCTTTTTGGGAACTTGGCTGAGCCAGAATAAAATAACTATGACAGCAAAAATAGATGTGTTGCTGCTTTAAGCTAAGTTAAGAAATGTTGCCATTCAGATGTATCTAATTCCAGCTTTTTCTTCAGGACCCCTCTTTTCTTACAGGTATTAATTCATAGCACTCTAACAGCTACAAGCACATTAATGTGCTGATGCTCATATCCTCAAATTCAAGCTCTTCAGATTCTACATATATGAAGCAGTATGTTGAGTTCAAACGTATACTATTATTAGTTGTAATAAAATTCCATAATGAGACTCAATGACAGAAAAACTTTCCACTGATACTGTACTTAGTAATACAGACTGAAAGCTCCTCCACATTGAGACTTGGTATACGCCCAGAAGGGGCAGAGTTCAGATGTACAGGGAGAGACAGCAAGACAACTACTCAAGGTAATACTAGGAAAAGTGCTTGCAGGGCATCTGCTGCCTAACCTGAATGAGCTGCAGCCTTTGTTGAGGGCTGGAGTCGCTGCTAGAGCCTCAGGAATCACCACTTTGCTATGCTTCAGGGATTGCACATGTTAGACCTCACTTTTTTACCCATGCCCAGTCTATTTCCCATTGTGCAAGCTTCATTGCATCAACTGCAGCAATGAAATAACAGCTGCTCATCCATGCTTTGGGAAGTGCATGCTTCGTTCAGAAAGGACAACACAAAATTATCACTGAATAACTCTGTTCGGGAACAGACGAAAAGACCTGTTGCTAACTTCATGCCTGGTGCAAGGCCATACACAAAACTGTGCCCTCTCTTCACCTCATCTTATGCTACGCTTCTTACTCCTAGCCTGCCCTAGCTAACAATTAACATAACAGTTTCATTAGATAGTGATAATATATAATAGTTTCTCAAGATTTTCAGTGCTTTTCCTGAAACCTCTCTGTGGAAACATGACAACACCAAAATTCTCTTGTCACAAGGAGACAGAGGTCAGTATGACGAGCAGCTTACAGGCAGAGCTTCCACCTTGGGTAATGTTCTGAGCAAATCCCTGTGCAGCCTCTGTTGCTAAGCAGAAACCAGATAACCTGCTCTACCAGAGAGCAGCTGCCAGAGAGGGAAACTTAACCTTCGTATGCTCTCTCTCGTGTCTCTTGTACACACCACTATTCCAGCCACAAACTCAGTGTTTTGTGCTTTGATTTGCTCTCATGCAGCAAAAATCCCAACAAACCCACACCAAAAAGGGAGAATGAAATTATAAAGACTAAAAAAAGTTAACATTTAACACAATTAATACCAATTCAAACAAATATGTTTACTTCAAAACAATTTAAACAGATTCTCCTGTTCAGCAAATGGTAAGAGGCCAGCGTATATACAGAGCTCCCATGTGCACTGGTGCAGGGGGATGAGCACTGTGACAGACCCTCCCAGTACAGGACTTTCTGCTGAGCTGAGTGCTGTCATCCTCTGTAGCCCCAAATTTCGCATTTAACACTCTTTGCATCTGAAAAATTGCTAATGACAGAGTCAGGACTCTGAGGGCACTTCCAGGCCCCACTGACCCTGCCCTACCTCCTCCGGTGAGGGACAACCCCGCAACGCTGCCATGAGGGCCCCGTTTCAGTCCAGCCCAGGGCCGCAGGTGTGCACCTGGACCCTGGACCTCACCACACCGGGGGCTGCTGATGGACGTCTCTACCCGCACCCAGCTCTGCTCATCACATCTGGGCCCCACGGGTCTGGGTCAATGGTGAGGGTGGCCTGCGCTCGGTCACTCTCAGCGCCCGGTGTGCAGGCTGGCGCTTACTCTCACTGACAGACAGTGCGTCTCTATCTCCAAAGGTATCAACTCATTTGAACCAATGGTGATTACATTTATATCCCCAAAGGACGGCAATTAATGTTGGGTACAATGTGACCCCCAGGAATTTCAGAAGATTCTCTGTTTGAAGCACAGGTTGTTCCCTGCATGACTTAATCAGTAGTCAAGCTGCTTACGGGAAAGCAAGCGGAGGGAGAGATGCCTTGGCTTACTATGGAGATGACAAGTGCCTTGCAGGTTACACACGAGGACTTTGCTCCAGATTGAGTAATGCCGAACTCACTCTAAGACTGAGTAAAATGTTCGTAGGTTTTAAAACCGGATCATCAAGTTTCCCCTGAAGCAACGAGCAGGGACACGCACATCAAGTGATGCCATGAGGACAACGCCAACAGTCACTGACCTCTGACTTGGGCGAAGCTGTTGCGAGATCAGATTTGCACTTGCTGCTTGGAGCAGCATACGTATGGAGGCTTCAGGCTGCACTTACTCATTGGGCATCTTCAGTGCATACTGAAGCATGGCTAATTTAAAACATTAGTCCTGTAAATACATGCTTGTATGTGGAAATAATTGCACATTTTGAACATACATTTATTTTACTGATGAGATCTCTAAATTGAGTTCAGTTTGTCTGTCAGCTGCTCAATGAATTTCTGTCTTCCCATGGAAGGAAAGTGTTTTGATATACAGCAAACACAGACTTCAACTTATCTACTGTGTCTACAGTCTTTTTAAATTATCTAGAAATCTGCTTCTTTGATTTGTTCTTTAGCTGGTTAAAGGTTAAAAAACTTTAAAGGACACAGCATTTATTGCAACATCAAAGATGATTACAGAATAGCCTGGCAGTTTACCTCTCTGCAGAATGCCCATAAAAAAGAAAGATGTGTGCATCAGGAATTTGCAGAATGTGTTGCACTATAAGATAAACTGAAAAAGGAATGTATATGTGCATGAATACAGTAGAGTTCCCAGTTTGACAGTTACTGAAATAGCTTAAGTGGTACCACTTTTTTTGTAAATCTAGAAGGAAAGATGTTTCTGAAAAATACTTAAAGAGATGACAGAATGGATCCAGGTCATAAAAGTTTAATTCTAGGTTAAATACAAAATGCAATGTGATTCAAAGCACAACAGAGAGAAATTGCAAGGTGGAATCATTGACTTTACACTAGATTCTTGGTACTTGCACCGCCAAAAAATATTCAGCCTTCTGCTGGCATTACAAGCAGATAATGCTACCAAACAGATGGAATGAATTAACATCAGAAATGAAGACCTGGACATGGTTCATGAAGTTTGGAAACATACATTGCTTAACAATTTCAGTAGATCTTTGATTTAAAATCCCCTAAAAATCACTTTTCCTTTCCTGATCTTAAAGAAATGAGAGGCTAATGCAAACTCAAGGTCACACCAACTCCTATTTGCATGTGTGTGTGTTTGTGTAATCCCACAGTAGAAGTAGAAAAATTCACTTAAATTACTTTTTTATGCTCCATTTCTACATCTGTAAAATGCTAACAGCATCATATCTAGATAAAATATGGCAAGAATAAGGCAAGGAGAGGGAACGGAATTTTCTTGAGGGAACTTCTTTAGTATCAGAGGAATTCGTATAAGAAGAATTTGATACAGGAGTACAGCTATTTCATCTGACAGATCCTTAACAAATCAGTATTTTATTAATGGCAGAAAAACATCACTTTATTGGTGGGGTCCCACTAAGGATCATTTCTAAGCTCAGTTTTATTCAACAACTCTATTTTTTCACACAGTGATCAGTGAAATTTGGGAATTCGCTGCTGTAGCTGTGGAGGCAGACTGTATCAGCTCCCTCAAACAGGGATTAGAAACATTCATGGACAATAGATCCATAAACAGACAGTAACAGGGATCAGGCAGAGAAGTCCCTTTTAACATCCTACAATTCGGGATGCTGGTGGACTAGGAAGGGAATAGACTGCAGAAAAGAGGCACCTACATGCCCCCTCTAAATAGCCTCTGGTATTGCATGGTATTGTCAGTAGCAACAAAATGTATTAGACAGACCACTGATTTTACCCGGCAGGACTAGTCTCATTTTCATAGATTACAAAAAAACCTACATGATATATATACATATACAGAGACACACACAAAATGGATTCTTTTAAAGATCACTATCCTAGTGAAGGTGCCAATATATCTGAAGAATAACTGCATTATTGTACTAACTATTTTAAAAGAACAATGAAGGAGATGATATAGGCATCATCAGGCGAAAGACTGAAATTATGATAGCAGCAGGTCAAAACAAGAATGATAGCATAAAATATAAAAGTCATGTTTATTTTCACTTTATTTTGGAAAAGAGACTACAGATCACCTTGTTTCAGGCTTTCAATTCATACTTGGCTCTAAATTTTTCATTTAGGATTCACGAACTAAAATTAATGTATGAAAATATTTAAACAAAAATGTTTGGAAAGTGTGAACAGAGGTCACACAACTTGAGTGTTCAAGTCTTCCAACTCTGACAAAGAATTTCAAAGCCTTTTCCTCTGCATCTATCAATGAACTGTGACATCTGCTAATGTGCAACAATGCAGATCAAATGTAAAAAACATAGTAAAAAAATTCCATTGATCAACCACAAGCTTTCTTTAAAAGCCTGTGCTTTCAAGAATGTAGTGGGGTACAAAACAAATAATAATCTCCTTTAGAATACCATGTTGTGAATAAAGCTCATTATCATTCCAAGGCTCCAGTCAGATGGGTCTACAGACTCTGCATCAATTGAAAGGTCAGTTTGAATAGATTTGACTGTAGAATGGGACCTATTTTTTTTTTTACTGGGTCTTTCACCTGTACATATTTTCTGATTACACCGAAGTACTAGAAACAAAGCCAGTGCTTTACATCTACATAAACAGATTGATTTCAAGCTGCAGATTAAAAAAAACCCAAACACTACACAGAAAAACCCCAAACAAAACCCCTTAGTCTTTCCAAGTACAGGTATTTATGTCAACTGGAGTTTTACGCAGATTCATATGATGTATTGGAACATTATGGTTGTACAAGATTATCCTAAGAGAATACTTGAAACTGAAAATTATAGTGGAATATCCTAAAGTAATTTCACAAAAATGCATAACCTCCTTTATTTATGAAGTATTTTTCCAAATACTTGCATTTTGCTTTTGTGACGTAGGATCACCTTTAGTTTCACTTATTGTACACCAGAAAAAATATAAACTTGACACTGACTCACAGAACCTCAAATGCCTTTTAGAAAAAAAAAGGTTCCATTTCCCCATCAGGTGGCCTTTTTTTTTTCATTCTAACTTTGAAGCCAACCAAAACATGTTTCTATGTCTGCAGTGAGCAGGAATAAAACAATAAAATTATTTCAGCTGCTAGAATTCAGGAAGTAAAAAACTCACCCGATGCCAGAGCAAGGAAGAAAACTCCTAGCTTTCTGTCTCCTTTTTCTCCATCTACACTTATTACCCTGTTGTTAATTAGTTACATTGCTAGAAATAGACCTTTATTTTTTAGGGTGATACTGCTTTGCTAGCTTCAAAGTGCTTTTTGGTCATATCATTCAGATCAAGTTCTTATACGCGTGAAGTCAGCCTGTGAGCAAGTGCAGGGACTGCACTCAATGATGTGCATTTTCTAAAGCCATGTGCAATGGTTTAAATGTTGCACTAGTGTTGAAACTCTACAGACTATGAAGGGATTTTAAAAGTACTTCAAGAGCAAAGAATAAGAGAAGATCTTCAGCCTGGCAAGTTCAATCATAAGACATCATTTGCAGCAAAGCTGCCATAAGAATGAGGAAAGTCCCTCTGCCTAAGGCAGGTAATAATTCCTTTACTTGAGTATCATTTCAAGCACCATTTTTATGTACTGCCTAGGTAACATTTTAACACCACAAGCACTTTACTACTACTGTGGAACCTTTTTAGTCTTTCACCTTACAAGTCCTTTACGTTTTTGAAATCAGTGCAGCATTGGGGTGAATTTCCACTTCAGTGCAAGTTACATCAGCTTCTTCTGCACTTTTATATTACCCTGACTTCTAAGTGAGATAGCAGTCTTACACCTACCAAGATGGTAATGACAAAACGATTGCTTTTACTAAACATTTTAAATTTTAAATTCCGCAAACTCCACATCAATAAAACATAAAAAATGCAAAGTAAATAATTTTGACTAATGCTCTACAGCTGACTGAATGCAGATGCCCTGCTCCTCTAGCCACTGAACTTTAGTTAAATCCACGCCGCCAGAAAAAGAGTCAAAATGTAATATCAAAGGTTTCCCCATGAGTCCTAAAGGTAGTCTGGCAACAATCACTAGGGGTCCATTCACCACCTGGTGACTGCAGGAGTGTGTTATGCTTCATCCTACTCCTTCTAAGGCCTCAAGACAGCCCCTTCACAGCAAGTGAAACAGGGCTCTCAGACCTCTCTGGGTCTGTTACATGAGATTCTACTATACCATGCAAATAAAAGCAAACCCAGGAAGATGCCATTCAGCCTTACTGTTATTAAATGATGAAACAAAATTCCACATAATTTCATTTATACAGAAATTAGAGGATATGATGGTTAAAATACAATGAGGCAGGCTGGACCTAGCTTAAGTATTCTGCCCTTCATATTCATTAAATTCTGTGTTAGCCAGCACCGCAAGCCTTACCACTTTTTTCCTTGGTGAGGCTTAAAAATTAGCCCTTTCACCTTACTTAAATGCAGTCTTGTTTTATCGAAAAAATATTTAACATCCTGGACAGTGAACTGCTTGCTTCCAGCTCTTTCTTTCCATCACAACACAACGAGTTGCAGGACCTTTGCCAGAGCAATCTTGGCTTATGGAGAGACGAGGCGCTTATCCTTCAGAAAGGGCTGGCCATGGAAGTGTCCTGAGTTGCACTGTGCTCTCTGCAGCTTGGGTAGTGTTCCTGTAGTGGTTTATTTATGTCTTACCAGAGTAGAAAACATGCAAGTTTAAGTAAATTGAGGTCACAAGATGTAGTAAGCTTCTACAAATCTAACTCCAGCATAGTATTGTTCTTGGCAAGCTTTTGGTAATAGGATCTCATATAAAAAAAAATAACCTGTTCACTGGTAGGAGGAAGTCAAAGCTCACTGGAATCAATGGATCTGTGATCACTTAGACCAGCCATGAAGCTAATGTGTTGCGTTTAACAGTACTGGACACTGAGCAAGTAAACTGCTATGGTACTGGTACTAGATACTATTGTCTATGTACAAACTTTAAGTTGAGTAGGACAATATACTGACTCTAGTCTTTACACAATCCACAAATTGAAACTTCTTTTGAAGTTCAAGGAAGTTCTTTTTTCTGTTTCCACTACTAGTTGGAATCTTATTAGTCTGATGAGGACTGGAAGAAAAACTGTTAGACAGGATGAAGAACCTTTTTTTCTACTCGTACTACACAGAGGAAATACTCCGACATGATTCCTACTTGAGATGCAGAAGAAGAAAATTTCTAGTCCATACTAAATCAATCACTCCTTGTTTGTAACCTGTTTGAAACTTTACAAAGCTCTAAAAGCCTTTCACTCTCACTGAATCCAAAAGAGAAATAAAACCTTTGTTAAAAACACATTAAATAAAATCACAAAAAAGGTCAATTGTGTAAAACCTAGGAAGATCAGAAACAATAACCTGGAAATAAGCATTCTGGCAACACAACATTTGTTTTCAATTTTTTCTGGTAGCACATCCTTCAATTTAATCTGATTTTATGACACTACTTAGATTTATATGATCAATTATAAAGTAGTTGCTTCTTTTTTGTGTACCTAATAAATATCTGCTCAGTTAGCAGAACACTAGATGATTCTTTTACTCATAGCCATACTAATTCCTTCCCTGGTATAAAAGTAGAGTTCAGTTGTTGAAGGAACGATAACAGTATTGCTAGTGTTGTGATGTTATTTATCTTTGGAAAATTGCAGGCAGTGAAGAGTCTACTCTCTAAGCAGAGTTATGTTCTGAGGCAGACCCCCTGGAATCCCCTGCAATGAGGAAGGGTGAGGTGAAGGAGAAAAACAGATGATGAATAAATTTACTGAACAATAATTTACAGACCCAAGAAATTTCACCAATTATGCAGTCAGACTCTGCACTATTGATTTCCCTGTGAACAGAAAGCAACTTGCTTCAGTGTGGCAGAGGAAAACGAATATATAAGGTTAAGCAGATACTACAGATATTGGTAAGACTACACGTCCCATTACTGTTGGCCTAAACTGCAAAAATAGAAATACACACAAACCTAAGTGTAATGTTATCGTTTGTTTCTTCTTTTTTTCAGTAGGCTCCATGAATCACTTATCTGGGGATCCAAGCCCTCAGTGTCACACACTCCTGAGCAGCTCTCATTAAGGTATCGGCTGCTCTGCTCCATCCAGGTGAAATGGATCAGCATTTCTTCCAGTGGGAAAACCAAGTAGGTTTTTTTCTTAACAAACACCGTCATCCATTCCTACCTGCAGACCATCTCATAGATGAGAGACAAAGCAGCTGACTGCTTGATTTCCACTGGGCTTAGTTCTCCTGCAGTCAGCACATTAGTAAGAAATATTAGGACTATATTTCAATATTTCTACTTCATGCTATACATAGAAATCGGGAAGCTGGAAACTATTAAATAAGTAGCTTCTATTTATGAACAAGCATCCATCACCTAACTGAACTGACTATATTTGAAGTGTGATTTTGGGTGCAAAATGGAGAACAGGCATGTGTTTTTCTTTAAATTTTGCTTGTAAAACCATCCTCTTTTATCCCTGGAAGGTGTTCATTACATAGTCTTTGTGCAACTACGTACTTGCTGTGCTGGCTCTCTTCTGGAGAGGTTAGCAGATAATTTTTGTGAACTATTTATCTCTCAGATAATACATCTACAGCAAACATTTCTTGTTTTTTTTAAACTATTCCTTTGTTACTGAGTTGCACAATTCTTGTCTTCCCAGATTTATTCCTTTTTTCCCATTCATTGAATATGAATGACCTGTCTGACCAACCCAGTGGCCTTCTATGATGGAGCAAATACACCAGTGGACTGGACAAGGGATGAGCGACGGATGTCATCTACCTGGACTTCTGTAAGGCCTTTCACATGGTCCCCCACCACATCCTTCTCTCTAAATCGGATTGAGCGCGATTTGATGGGTGGACAGTGGATGAGGAATTCCTTGGATGGTCGCATCCAGAGGGTAGTGGTCAAAGGCTCAATGTCCAGACGGAAATCGGTGACAAGTGGTGTCCCTCAGGGGTCTGTATTGGGATCAGTGCTGTTTAATATCTTCATCAATGACATAGACAGCAGAATTGAGTGCACACTCAGCAAGTTTGCCAACGACATCAAACTGAGTGGTGCAGTTGACACATCAGCAGGATGGGATGCCAGAAGGACCTGGACAAGCTGCAGAGGTGGGCCTGTGTGAACCTCATGAGGTTCAACAAGGCCAAGTGCAAGGTCCTGCACCTGTGTCGGGGCAACTGCCAGCATCAATACAGGCTGGGGGATGAAGGGATGGAGAGTAGCCCTGCCGAGAAGGGTTTGGGGGTACTGGTGGATAAAAAGCTGGACATGAGCTAACAATGTACACTCGCAGTCCAGAAAGCCAACCATATCTTGGGCTGCATCAAAAGCAGTGTGGCCAGCAGGTCAAGGGAGGGGATTCTGCCCCTCTGCTCTGGTGAGACCCCACCTGGAGTCATGCGTCCAGCTCTGGAGTACCTCAGTACAGGAAAGACATGGACCTGTTGCAGCGGGTCCAGAGGAGAGCCACAAAGATGATCAGAGGGATGGAACACCTCTCCTCTGAGGAAAGGCTGAGAGAGCTGGGGTTGTTCAGAATGGAGAAGAGAAGGCTGCGAGGAGACCTCATTGCAGCCTTTCAGTACTTAAAGGAGTCTTAAGAGAAAGACGGGGACAAACTTTTTAGCAGGGCCTGTTACAGTAAGACAAGGGGTCTACCTTTAAACTAAAAGAGGGTAGATTTAGACTAGATACAATGAGTGTGATGAAGCACTGGAACAGGTTGCCCAGAGAGGTGGTAGATGTCCCACCCCCGGAAAAGTTCAAGGTCAGCCTGGATGGGGCTCTGAGCAACCTGATCTAGTAGAAGATGTCCCTGCTCATTGCAGGGCCGTTGGACTAGGTGACCTTTAAAGGTCCCTTCCAACCCAAACTATTCTATTATTCTATCATTCTATATTCTGGGGAATGGCTAAAAAATAACATCAACACTTTTACCATCCATATATTTTATCACTGAGCACAGCAGCAAAGTGGTAAGTATTGATGGATTTGCAACATCTAGCATTGCTTTGTTTGAACAACTGACTCGAAATAAGCAATGTTATGATCCAATATTAATCTGTCAAAACCTTTCATAGAAAATGACTGTCACTTACTTGAAAATAATACATAAATTTCTGTCTCGCACTGGATTCAGACACTGGAATTTTCATAAACAACTTTTCAACAACTTGCCCATTTGCTTAATTATCTTTTAGGAACTTGGCTGTAGGTAACCAAGTCTTAGAGATCTTTAACTACAGTTCATACGCAGTTCTAGATATGCTTTAAGAGAAACGGAGCAGCTAGAATTAAACACCGTGCTTTCAAAATTACCTTATTGTCAGGCAGGACTTTTTTTTAGCCTTTGAGGATTATCACAAAGATTCAGTCAACATAGCTTCAGTCCCCTCTCACTTCAATGAAAGTGCACGATAAGTTCAGGGTGTGCAACACAGATACATATTAAATGGTAGCCCAGGACACTATCTCCTACTGGCCAGGTGCGAAGACCAGACAGAAGTTTAGAAAAAGCCAGCAATGTTGTCGTTTTTTTTTTTTTTTGGTTTGCTACAGATAAACTCACACTAACACTTCAGATAGCATTCTCAGGATTCCACTGGAGAGACAAAAGAGTTCCTGTTGTGGTTCTCTGGGAGAGATGTGAATTCAGAAACAATGTCCTCCGGAGAAGATAAAAAGCCAAGACAGATGCCAGGGCTGCAAATTATACTGTGAAAGATGTGTGCTACAGATTTACAGCAATCCCTGCTCAACACAAGCTTCCCGTGTTACGTGCTATTAATTCTGCACTCTTCAAAACACTCAGAATGCTGGATATAATGAAACACCGCATCAACATTACATGTAACTTATCCATTGCCACATAGGAAACAACTTAATGAAAGATTTGGGAAAAGACCTTAATTTTACCTTTCAGTTCCTTTGACTCTGAATAGATGTGATGATGTACAAACTAGGAGGTGACAATAACACTTAAATCTTTTGACATCAAAGAGTAGACTTTCCATTAATCACACAACAGCATGTATGTTACTGAAATCACTCCGATAAAGAAATTGATGATAGGCTTCAGACATCACTGTAGACTTCACTGTACTGGAGACTTACAACAAATATTGTAAACTCAGTCAAGGTAAGCCAAACAATAGATCTCCCTGAAGAAAATGAACAGTGTATCTGAAACTACTTAAAGACAAGAAGCAGCTAAAAATAGGACCACATTATGGACATCCCTGAAGTAAGCAAAATTCTCATAGCAGTAAAAGCTGGATTTAGGGTTAAAGGACTAAGCTTGATTTCCCATCACTGTGAATATATAAATGCATGCAAAAGTGCACATGTGTTTGGTAAATAAATGTAAAAAAACATACACAATAATAAGTAAAAGAACATCACGGCAGTAGTCAAAGACTCAAAACCCAAGAAATGCCAGAATTAAGAATGCTTGTATACCTTCATCTATTCCCCATTTGCCTCTTTAGACTGCAGTTTGATGCTGCTTACTTAAACAATGACTATGTTTTCTTTTAAAACCCCACTTTATTACAAGAGGAAAGCTTAAAGAAATGTTATAAGTGAAGCTGCTTTTTGGAGAAAGTATGGTTTCAGAATTAATTGTCACTCTAAACAGAGGGAGTCTGTCCTTGCCTTGGTTACATCATCAACCCTACTATCAGGCCTCTTAAAAGTGTTTAAGAGTCAGTTGCTATGTATTTCTCTTCCCCCGCACCCTCTCTGCAGAAGCTTAGGACATTAAGCTGAAGTAAAACACAAAGTGTTGTCCATAAAACACTAACACTGAAAATATGTTAATATGCTGTGCACAATTTTATTCCATCCAACTTTAAGATAGCTAATAAAGACGCCTAGTTTTGGAGCCTTATGAACCTCAGCTCCCTACACGAAGACAGTTTATTTCCAATTTCAGTGCTACAGTTAGGCAGAATGAATTTAGGCACAAGTGATGTTTTACAAAAACAAAACTCTTGAAGATTATGTCTGCGATCCCTCTGTACCTAAGGTCTCCAGTTGTAAAACAGTTACAGCAGTTTGAGCCGCTCCCACGGGGTACCCTGGTTATTGTTTTGTGAAGCGTTCAGGCAGCATGGTAAAAGAACCACAAACATACTTATCACAGATACAAAAAACACCGTCTCCTCTTCCACTACGGCAACGGTCTGGGATAAAAATGTACACAATCATGGAATTAAGGACTGCATCATACCGAATACTCAGAAGACTCAATTCCACAGGAAATTTCAGTAATGAATTTTCCTAAATGAATTTTCCTAAAACAAAAAGGTTTTGGCTATGTGACTTTACCTCAGTGTTCCTTGAAGCACTTCCAAAGAGATGTTATAGAGGGCTTGTTTTTAAGCTAAACATTTAAAGGCTTAGGTGATCAATGTCTTTAAAAGTAGCAGTTTGCACATAAAAGGAAAATATTAATGTATTCTTTGCCAATCACTTCCTACTGGATGTAAGTGTGGGAGAATCACTGGACTAGAAGTTTTGGGGAGCTACCATGCAAGTTCTTGTACTAAAAATTTCAAAGTAAAAGATTTTCTACAGCACCTTAGAGGTTTACAAGGAGGAGGAAAAAATACCGCTCCTTACAATGGTGGTGAAGAGAGTCAGGCAAGAGTAAGAAAACTAAAATGAACATCTTCCTAAAAGTCCTCAATGACTTCCACAGAGCCAGAATTTTACCTTACACTACATGTGTGGATAGGAAAAATCCTGTCAAGGAAGGGAAACCGATCTCAGCATGGCTGGCTATCATTAAGTCAACTTTAGAAACTGTTGTCTATCTTTTTGCCTCGTCAGCAGGTAACTTGGTAAAGACTAGGTTTATATCCTTGAAGGCGTGCCCCACAATATCTAGGGACACATTACACTGAAGGTGCTGACAGAGAACGGACACATTTAACCTTGGCAGGGGGAAGAAGGGGAACTTAACAATAAGCAGTTTTCTTTAAAGCAGCAGCTGGTTTTTTGAACTTCACTTAAGCAGAGGAAGTAGCATCCAGCTGGGCTATTGCTGTAACAAAGGCCTTGACTAGCACAGAAAAGGGGCTGGGCAGAAAAGGGAGGAAGAAGAAAAAAAATCTGACTTCTTATATAAGATACTTTGTATGCCAGCATAGTTTGTTGGAGTTATTCATTGCTGGAATCCTCTCTTCTCCTCTAAATTTGTCGCAGAAAAACTGAGGGTTTGAGCAATTTCAAAGTGTTGCAAAAATGGTTTCTACGAAATAAAAAAGCAACTAAATATCATGACGCTGCCTCATGGAAGAGGAATGTTTAGCACAAGCACTATTGTGATAAGTGCCATGTAAGGAGATACACTGAGAGAAACTGCCCCCCCCCCCCCAGGATTCTTGGATACCTCGGCAATATTTATTTTAGGCCTATCAAAAATAGAAGGAAAAAAAGCAAGGGTGGAGGGGACCAAAATGAATGCTCTGGCAGCTTTGGAGGGCTTAGAAGTCACTCCCTCCACTCAGAGGCAGTAATTCACATGCAGGTGTTGGCTAGAAATTCAAACTCCTGTGTGATCTCCCCCAGTATTGCTACTACACGTCACTCTTGCATATTCCAAGCAAAAAACAAATTAAAAATACTAAGCGAGAGATTGCCTGGTAAGAAATAGTCCTGATACGAGAAGATAAAGTGTACCTACATTCTAAAAATAAAGGAAGATGATCTTTGCAGTCTGAAAGCAGCAGCCAAACTCCTGGCAGTCCTTGCCCAAGCAAAGTTCTTAAAAATCCATTTTAGAGGAGATTGCCAACTATATACGCAGAGTTTTACACTTTGAATGGAGCCTCTTCTAGGACGGACAATAACTACTAATGGAAAAATTATTACAAACCAAAGCACAGTTGGAGAACTTCTGGCTAGGAAAGTCCCCTGCTCCGGGGAGAGCTGTGGAAGCCCCCAGGCTCCTTTGGCAGGCTCTGTTAGTGACACAGGGATGTGACTGGTGCTGCAGACGTTCACTGTCACCAGTCACATGTGGGTGACTTTAAAGCTCCAACAAAGAGGAAATAAAACAATGACCTTCCGTGTTACTGTGATCTTCAAGTAAAACTCTGACGTGGCAACCACCAAAGCCAAGAAGTTACACAGGCAATTCCCCATTATCACAATGAAAAAGTGACGTACCCCTCAAAATGCCCAGATTATTCTTGACTGTAATCCAGAAACTTCAAAGAAAAAACACACAAGAACTGGAAGTCTGGATATCTGCTAAAAAATCCAGTATACCCATTCAAGCAGGCTGTTCCTAAATATGTGTCCTGTACATTACAGATGTGGAGTTCATATAACAGATTTTACAAGAGTTACGAATTAATGTGACACAGTCAGATAATGGTGGTAGCTTAATGGCAGCTTTGACATTCAGATCCTTTGAGTTCAGACAGTTTGTCAGGTTGTAAAACATATGTGTTATTCTCCAAGAATCACCACTCTAGTCCAATATATATGCCATATTTTCCAATAATTCTGATGGCTGTAACACAGTAAACATGCTTCTACAACACCTTCATTTTGCCACTCTCTTGTCTGTATCCACAAACCTGTACAGCTACATACCCCTTCTATGTAATTATTCAACAGCCAACGTGTTCCTGCTACACGATGGAATTTCTCATAACACTTTAACACACAGCAGACTGTTCACAAGGCTAATCCTGCAGAAAGTGCTTTTGTTACGCTCCCACCAAATCAGCTGGAGTTCTCTGCGAATGGCTGGACTTCTTGCCACATTCAGATTTGCTTGCACTATCTAGGTGAGAGACCTTGTGGCTCTGGCGAGACTGATCAAGCTGACCCTGCTTTTTAAGCCTAAATTTTACTATGACTTTATGGCCTGTTATTTGACATTAAAAAAAAAAAGTATTAAAATACAACAGATTTAAAATACAATTGAGTCTGAAGACACAGAAAAAGCACGCACAAATAAACAAGGGAACTCAGAAACAGAGTTAATGAACAATTCAAAAGGTCAGTACAAAAATGCCCTTAAAAACCATTAATCTACACACACACACAGAAAAATGATTTGGTAACTGAAGATAAAAAACAGCTACTCCTTTTTTTTCTTGCCTTTAGCATTATAATTAAGTAAGCATTAATGATGAACTTGTAACTGGTTTCCTCAGCACAGGCAAGAATATGTAGGAACGGTTTAATTTTTCCACTACTTTAAAAGTCCTTCCTTTCAGGGACCCCACGAAAGGAACTGCAGACACCCTTCACAATGTGAAAAGGCAGAAAGTCATTCTGATTCTAGCTGGGTAACCCTTACAGGCACAGACTTTTACAACATGCGTAATTCCCACGTGTTTTTTCTTTCGATATGAAAACAATCAAATTATAGTTTTCTAAATCACAGATAGAGGAAGATGCGAGTAATTTTATGGTACACATTTTTAATCTGTTAGAACCTGACTTCATAAGAAAAAACGTGAAGTTTGCAATAACTTCAATGTGACAAATTTGAATTTATCCAACTCCAGTCTTTGGATCATGAAGTCTACATTTTTCAGAGAACTATAATGAAATTATTCTTTAGGATTTCACATTTTATGTTTCAAAATTTATCTCTTGTCAGCACTATATCTCTAGAAGTTTCCTCGTAGAAAATCGGATCGTACTTGTTGCTTGCATGACTTTTCCCCTATGCCACTGTTGGACTGCATAATGTTTTTCCTGCCACATAAGCACGTCTATAAGAAGCCCAAACAAGTTCAGAAGGAGTTATATAACATTTTTTGCATTTTTGGGGACTATAATTAAAGCGATAAGATTATGGCAGAGATCCTAGAACAGATTAAGCTCAGAATTCTATGATGAATGAAAGTTTGGGTCATTAAAAGTGCAAAGCTACATTTTTTTCTTTAAACCACACACAGCTCAACATCTAGCACATAAAATTTTGCACTTAAACACCTTTAATGTACTGGTGCATACGTTGAGAAAAGAAAAACTGAACACAAAAAAGACAAAAAAAACCCCAACCTAAAAAATCGTCAGTAGCAAGCCTCCCTCAAATATCTGTGCTGTGTCCAGATTGAAAGTAATTACATGAAAGGACGTACCTAGTTGTAGATCTAAGAAATTTACAGGAATTCTTAGGGAAAAAACTTATTAAGAACTCCTGACAGAGGTAACTTGGATGTACACAGGATCTACCTCTGAATCCATTTAAATCAATAGATTCATAGATTGTGAAAGCTGTCTGAAAACAGAGCTTAGTATTTAGTTTAGCATATTGAAGTGTTGGAAATAGAAAGCTAAAAGACTCCGTGGTTTGAAAAATGGAAGGAAAATAGAGTCACTGAGCCTCCAGCATGCACAGTGTTGGTCTACAGCAAAAAAAGAGCCTTTTTGTTGAAAGACAGATACGAACAGCCTACCAATAAAATCTACTCCTATGTTTTTCTCTTTACATAGACAATTTTTCTCCGCATTAAAAATGTGATTGTATCGTAACATAGAAAAGTAACCACATGGACATCTGTTGTGACCCTCCTGTTGCTAGATGACGACCAGCAGGTATCACTTCCCTGCATCATTAGTCATAAGCCTTCAACACCGAGCATTCTTCTTCCCAGTGCCAATGAGTTTCAATGTATTTTTTGCAGTCCAAAGCATTTTTATGTGGGATTTGAACTGTTTCTCTAGTATTGAGTCATACAGAAATGTAAAAAAAAAATAAAATCTTATATTAGTACATATTAATGAATTTAAGTAGAAGCCATGTTTAAAAAGACTTCAGCAGGTCTAGCTTTCATCTGTAATGGTAACACAATTTTAATCACCAAGATATATACAACAATTCAAATCAACTCAAGAAGAAAGCCAAGATTTTTTGGAGAGGAAGATAAAATTAAGATGGCAAACTTCTTTAAACAGTTCGAAAAGTTTTAAAATTATAGCACACATGTTAAAGAAATGGTCATGAAAATAATTAACCTGTGCATAGGGGAAGCTGTGTGAACACTCAGCAACCAGGACGGAAATATATTCTAGCAAAAGTGTATGCACTTTGGGTGCATGAATATGCAAACATATTCCTGCAAATGTTTTATATACATGGTTTGGCGAGAACAACAGTGACAGACTAACCCCCTTCTGTCTCCTGATTTCAAACAGAAAGTAGAAACTGTTCCAAAGAGTAGTCAAAAGTGTGTACAAATAGTCACCTGGGCTTGAAGACATAGGAGAAAACATCCCCTGAAACCATCAAAACTGCAACGGCAAACTCACTTGTGCATGCCTTTCGTGTAATTTCATACATTCGGCTTTCCTATTTTGTCCATTTCACCCCCAAACCTCCCGTAACAGCGGGAAAGGCACAAAGTAAGTGTAGCCAGCAGGTTAGGACTTGCGTCTATCTGAGTCAGGCCTTGCTCAAAGACAGGATGTCAAGCCTGCAGACTCCCAACCAGCAGCCACGCACCTGACAGTGACGCTAAGCAGAGCAGTGGTCAGGGAGTAGGGCTGATCCTGCCTAGGGAGCTCGCAGTCCTGCAAGAAGATAGCGACAGGCAGTCACAGGGGATATTTGAGAAAGTTTAGACAAAATTGCCTGAAGAAAGGAGAATACACAAGGACATTCAAGTTCTTGAAAGACTGATATGTCTGGAGAGTGCCAACACTAGTGTACATTATAATGTAAATGCTCTGCAATCTCTAGCTGTTTTCCAAATTAACTACTGCACTTGATATACAGAAATCTAATGGCCAATTATTTTTCTGTCCTTTAAAAATCCACATTCAGATATTTCACATTCCATTTGGGATCAACCATTATAAGTCATCTACCGCATAAGTAACACACCATCCGTCTAATCCACATAATCTAACACTGTACAGAAGTGAAATAACTACTTCCAAAGATCGACATGGAAAATTATGGCGTGTCCCATTAACAGTATAATTAATTTATGTATAACACCTACTACTGAGTCTTCACTGACTATAAACACTAGAATTAACAACAAATAAAACTTCCAAAAAAAACCCCCAAACCCACAAACAAAGCAGCAATTGCACAAGCTGCCCTCATATTTGCAGTGCCAAAAGCTGAATTTCTAACAGATGACAAAATGACACATCTCATCTGCAATTACACTTCTGGTCATGGCAAAAAAAAAAAAAAGGAAGGGTAATGTTTCTGACCCCTCTGAAGTCAAAGGGAATATAACTCTTATCTTCAAAAGGACCAAGACTGACCCACAAATCTTGTTTTCCATTCTCATGAGCAACTTAATAGCAATCATGAGAATAAAGAGTTTAGGATCACATCTAAGGTGATTAGAGCCACAAAAGAGCAATGTGAAAAAACTACAGTTCAAATTTTCTTACTACTCTTTTAAGCAGAAAATCCACTGCTGTCTGGACAGGCAGGGCTACGCGGGATTTCACAGCTGGCTTAGCGTCCCAGTAGCGAGGGGAGCAACAGCTTCCTTCCCACTGGCTGCCTCTCGGGCACCAGTGAGTGCCAGGCGGGTTAATACTGCTCCCTGACACACAGAGTATTTTTTGCAACTGTAGCTTTCAGCTCTACCAGCAAATTGATCCAACTCATCCACACAAGAGCTCACTGGAACAGATGCAATGGAAAGACTGGGCAGCCCTGGCAAGAGGGAGCAGCGGGGCAGACGTCCTCATCCCGCAGCAGCAGCACGGTCTCAGATCAGTGCACACGTATCATGAAACCACACTATTAACTGGTCAATGTTCAAATGGCCTGGAATAAAATACCCATGTTTAGGTTTTGTACAAACACATCCAAACTGTTTATTTTCCATTTTTCACCCCTCAATAGTAATTTTCGCTTTTCAGCTTCAGTGAACTAAACGTAGTCGCTATTAGACCCAATCCCCCGACCCCTGCAAATTAGGCAATATCCTGAAAAAAGTTTTAAATGACTTACACCTGGCTGTCAGATATAGACTGAGTAGATTTTCTGTATTCTTTCCACAAACATTCTCATCGGATGACAGACTGCAGCAGTAAAACGTTACAAAACATTCCTAAAATTTATACAGTGCCATTACACTATATCTTGCTTTCATCATTATAAGCCTGATCAAAAGAAAAATAACTTTTATGAGTTCTGGATCAAATCATAATTCCAGTTACAACTTTTGTGGCTTCACTTAATTGTTCCATGCAAACAGTGATAATGGAAGTACATGAACCTCGTTTTTTAAGACATGGCTTTAAAGACAAAGCTTTCTGTACCCTTTTCTCAATATCAAGGCTGACTACAAAGAACATACAAAAGATTAAAACCATGCAAAAATAAGTACAGGTTTTGATAAGCAGTAAGGAAAAATGCAGAATCTCTATACACTCATTTCTGTTGCTTACCTGTCAAAAATCCCATCCTATGTGTGTAACACCAGCAAGTTTTAACATAGGTTCAACAGCTTTTTATACTAACAAAATAAGCAGAAACAGCCAGTGGCTTGGTGAGATTACAAGCATCAGCTATGAAAATATCAATGGTGTTTATGAACAGTGCAGTGATGGGAACTTCCTCATAGTTTGAGAAGATATGGAAAATTCCTTTCAGATTTTTTTTTTTCATAACATATGTAAAGTTAAGGCAAAATGCCTTTCCACAAATAATGCATGAATAATGCATTCTCTTTGGATAATGCAAACAGGATTGCAACTAAAAATTTTAAAAGACCACCCACAATAGGTATTTGCTGAATTTCTAAAAAAATGAGTAGTTGTATCTGCGATTGCCGACACATATTATCTCTCTCTCCCCTTTCTGGTAGATGTATTTAAGCTTGAGCTTTAACAAAAAAAATAAGCTATCTTTCTTTTCATTATAAATTAACTGATTTCACTCTGTCTATCAGAGAGAAGCATGACTGTATTTATTTTTCTAATTTCAGTTATTCTAGGCTTTAAACTTCAAGCTGAGGAGTGTTCTGTCCCTGAAGCAGCAATGGTTTTCAGTATATTGAAGAACATAATATATGAATAACTTCTTGTTCACAGTCATCAGCATCTTGAAACCAACAACTGGTGAACTGTATATTTGAAAACTGATGTCAAAGGTTCACATAATGATTTTTGAAATAGATTTAAAAAAATGTCGTAACTTCCCACATATTTATTTCACTTTTACTTTATAGCAGTTGTGTTATGTGAAACAAGGCAAGGAGAGGGCAAAGTTTTTATCCTTCTTAGTTCAGGATCAAAAACTACACTGAGGCCACCAGAACTCAACTGACAGACGAACACAGCAAGCCGGTAAAGCGAAACGATGCAATCGGTGTCCGCTAACTAACAAAAACTACAAAGAAATCTCCTATTTTAGGAGAAAAAGAACATCAGTGGGATATATTTCTGGCTTTGTAAGCCAGAAAATGTTGTACAAAATCTTGAACTCGTAGTTTACATTTGCTCCAGCAGTTTCACATTGCATTTCTACAACTATTCCCGGACTAAAACATGTTCAGGGAATATAACATGCCGTAACCTTGGCCCAGTGCAATATTTAATTCTAAGAACAAGTATATTACTAATGAAAAAATGCTTTCTGGAATTAGGAACAAAAGAGCATAGGTAAAAATTGGCACAAACGCAGCCTTTGTGATTCAGTAAGTACACCAGCAGTGATTGGAAGCTTCCCTTTCGCTACCTTGTGGCCATGCTAATCCAGCATTTCAAAGCAAACTTCAGTTGTACTGACACAATTTCCCATGTCTTTAGTTCCATAGGAGAGAGAAGGTCTTTCTGAAATTTTCCCCTACTTTCGCCTCAAGGCTTCATGAGGCTCCTTTGAAGTTTATAACCTAAGGTTTCCACGGGACAACATTTGCGTAATTCAATTGAGAGCTTTCAGGAAAGATCACAAATTGCTACTTGTTAAATTAACAGACATCTTCTATTACAGCAAAAAAGAAGGAAAAGGAAAAATAATTAAAAACCTCAGAATTTTTCATTAACAGATTATCATGTTTTTAACCTTCTAAGCATTCTACTTAAACCTTCAAATATTTTTTTTTTTGTAGTCTGTTTATCTTTCTGAGACCATCAGTAATTTGACAAAGGCGGTAACTTGCAAGCAGAACTTGTGGGTGGGACCAAAAAATTGATATAATTCTTCACTGTATCATGATAAGATCTGGGAACTTTTTTTCCATAGTTTAGATTTCTTTATTCAAGTATAACGCAGTAAATTCAGTTTGCCAAGACACAATGTTCTCTCTCTCATCTGTTACTTGAATAATGTAATTTAGGATTTGCTTCAAGAATATTTTCAAAAAGAACCCATAAACTCATATGTCCTCTAACCTCTTCAAGCAGTAGCTTCCGCATTTCCTCAAAGAATGTAAACAACTTTAAAAACAACATACTACTAATGGATAAAACATTACTTTTCTCTGGACAAAGCCAGTAAATAAACCTCCTTTCTGTCAATGCTATTTGCAGAATGATGTTAACTGTGCAATCAGATAATGGTTAACAAATTTTAATGAAGTCTGTATTGTGTATCAGATCCTGAACTTGGTGATATTTTAGGTTCTAGGGAGCTGCCTGTGGCTTCTTAGACCCAAATCATCAGCTAAATCCAGTTAAAAAGCAAAGTGAAACAATACTCAGATATTGGGTTACACATGTGGCTGAGATTACATGTTAGCCTAAGGGATATTTGAACCACTTCGAGTGTTTTATATAATAATACCACGTTGAACGGCACTGTGGAAAGCAGTTAATCTCCTCAGGCATATCACTCTGCAACAATTCTTTCCTAACTTTTCCCACAGATTCATGGCAAGTTGCCAAAAGTTCAGAGGTTTGGTGAGATTAAGCCTCTTTAAATTCAGATTCCTATCTAAAACTCCCTCATTTCTGGTCCAGAAACCTCATTAGATATGATCTTCCTGTTTCTTGCCATGCTAGAAAAGCTCTGCAAGCTTCCTTTCCTATGCTGCTGCAATACAGCAGTTGCCATTAAAGGACTTGCTGTTGAATAAGGCAGGCACGGAGGCGATGTTCATATCTGCAATGCACAAAGTGAACCTGTGGCACCATCCTGCATGAATGAGAGCTCAGCGACATGACCACTGAGTTTCTCACATCTGAATGCAACCAAAGAGGACTTTCCAGGAGTTAAATACATCACAGGACTACACTGAATTTTAAACCCCTGAAGACAGCCCCTTCTCCTGCCCAAACCTTATTTCATATTTACTCTTTAAGTGTCTAAAAATACCACAAGTGAGATTTCTTGCATGTCCAAAGAAGCTAATTAACTTCTCTTTTAGAACTTGTCCTCCTACTGTATGGGTCCATAAATGAATCCATGGGTTATACTCATCAATATATCCAACACAGCTATTCTCATTTCTGAAAAAGTTGTCTATACCCTGTCTTTTCTTTAAGGAATGCTCAGACAAATCTGCTAAAAAGTGGCTGAATTAAGTTTAAAATAACCTTTATTTCATTTCTACTTCTGAAATTCAACAAAAGAACACTGGAGACAAAATCTGAAAGAGGATGGCATCACCCTTTGGCATGCTTCTGAATTAAGTCTAATGCATTATGCATGATGCCCTTTTGGCTCTGGCATGACATTGCCAGCTGTGGTTCACAGGGAAAGCACAAGATACTGTAACATCTCTTTCTTTCAGTACCTTAGCTCTCAGTGATGGAAAATGTGACTTGAGAATTGTTTTATCAAATTTATTATGCACTATCTACCTACATTACAACATGTAATTTTTTTTTATACCTAATGTATGCATAACAAAACATTATGGAAACGCGTATCAAAACACCTGTAGGGAATCCTGGTTTTACTATCTGAGAAACCTCAGTACGCTTACTTGCTATTTCCATGGCATCAGATATGTTATTTCACTACTGTAGAAGATGATGGAGAAATTGTGAAGCTACATCAGTTTGGAGTTTTTTAATGGCATAGACACTGCTTTCAGAAATATTATTAAAAAGAAACAGTATAAATATTTATACTGCACTATAGGTCTGTCTGTTTGCAGATGTGATATTAAGAGGATTTCTCTACTCCAGGGTGGAGAGCAAAACACAATGCTCTCCAACATACACATTTCTAAATAGTTTCTCACTTTTAACACTTCCCACGAACAATATCATGTGCAAAAGCGCCACCTCATTACATGCAAAACCACCATCTTTGGCTCAGAAAATGCCCAAGTCATCGATCTCCTCATATTGTGATAGCATTCTGGAAAAACGTCATGATATGCCTCATCCTGCACCTACGTTCTTCCTGGGCATCTGCTTTGGCACTGCAAGCGACAGGATACGGGGCCAAACAAGCCATTGTCTGTCTTCTGCAGTCCTCCATGAGATCAGAGCCTGGTTTTGTCTTTTCTTCGGCCCTCTATACAAATTTGCTTTCCAAAAGAGGCCGAAAGGAATCTAGCAAGAGGTTAAAAATTCATGTTTCAAGAGAAAAATTACATGAGCACACAGAATTAATTAACTGATAAATACGTGCAAAATCCTTAGTCCATGTTTAACATTCTCTGTTCAACACGTTTTCATAACCCTTCCTGAAAATGAAGCTCTTTATAAATATCCATTGATCGGTGTAAGCACCACATGCTGATATTTTTGTTCTATATGATAAACATGAGTTACCTGAGCCAGGCTTTTTCAATACCTATTCATACATCTCTCTTCACTGTCTGGATTTCTGTGGTTCTATAAATGCAACATTGACCTTTAAAAGCATTAGTTGTATCTATTTTATTTTCCATACTTTCCTGTTTCCAGAACATGATTAATTTTTGGCAATGCATATGCTTCACACAGCTGAAAACCCTGGCAATTCACAAATATAAATAAGTCAGACAACAGGAAACACTGTCCAAAATTCTGCCATCATTTAAGCCATCCAAACCCTCTGTAATGAGTAAAGCACACAGAAAAAAAATTGCGTGTTTTATCTTCAGGGTGTAGTTTTTTCCGCAATTCAGGAAGCAGTTTTAAGGGGCAGAATTTTGTGTAATTATTTTAACATTGTGTTTCTGAAGACAGAAAAGAGAAATTAAGCACCACTACAGACTTTTCAAGAAACCACTTATCAATTAGAGTATTTGAATTTACTTATCTTGTGTGAGTCTGTGAAGCTTCTTGGAAAAACTTATTTATAGAAGCTTATGAAATGGATCCCTTTCATCCTTCTATTGGCTGAAAGGAAAGTTAAGTACCTTAAAGGACAGTTTTCCTTCTTGTGTACTTGGCAAGGTATACATACTCTGAAAGGATGAATTATAACTGGATCTTTCTTGGATGCATTAAGGACAAAATGGGGTGGCCTCTCCATGTCACAACTTAAAAATAAGTCTATGGAAATACGCAGACTTACTACTACCTGGTATTATTCCATACACAATTAAAGAAGTTAAGTTTGTAAGATAACCTTCAGAGTGCCTTCATGAACACGCAGTTCCCTTATAACATACTACCTCTAAAAGACGAAAGATTTAGTCCAGCATAGCTACTGCTATTATTTAAATTATTTAAAGTAGTGTCATCAGATGATCATTATTTTTAAGAGTCACACCATTCCAGCAAAACCTCATTAATCCTTAGAGGACCTAGTGGTCTGACTGCAACAAAGCTAACCTTACACACAGAGAGTCCCTGTGCATGGGAAAGAAACTTACAGTTACTAAATACACTGTGTGCCGCAGGAAAAGATGGATTAGTACACCCGATGAGGGAAAAGTAAAATATTTATGCTACACTGTGTAGGAAGAGAAAGACTGAGCAAATTAAGCTCAGGATTTCCCCTTGGGAAATAATTTAAAACACTGTTTTATACTAGTTTTATAATATAATAGACATATTCTGAGATCACAATATAAATAATTCATGCTTCAGTCATAATCAGAATCTACTTACTAGGAAAAGGAACATTAACTAAAACTCACAGCCCTTCAGTCTTATTTAAAGGTGACTATGCACATTTTTAGACACAGAAAGTGAAGAATGGAAAAAGAAAGTGTTTCACAGTAATTCACAGCCATTTGCTGTAAGATGAAATAGCAGAGCCCAAAACCTAGTGTTCACTGTTGTGATCTCCCAGTTGCTAACATCCTTTGCATTCCTACAAACTACTGTATTAATAAGCACAGCTAGGACTTGGAGGGAGTCTTTATTATGCAGGTTTTCTTAGTTCTGAATAATTACTTTTTAATGACCGATCAATTTACTAGGGAAGAAGAGAAAATATTAATGACGAGATACAGTTTACCTGTACAGTTTTTATAGATCTACGTTTACTGTTTCTTACTATTAGTATATACTTCTTATACAGCATTTCAGCCCAGGCGTAGCGGCACTGCAGACTCACAGGCCCACAAGTGACACACCACTCGCTCTCCTCTAGAGAGTCACTTCTCTTAACTGCTAAGTTGACATTATGCACTACCTTCCTTGTCATCTTTTTTAAGGAGACAGCCAATGCACTGAATACTTCTCAGCTTACAGAATGGCCTCAGACTCACCTTATGCGGGAACACAAAGAAGCTCTCTACATGCTTCCCCACACACAAGCATGAGACTATAGCCTGGGCATCACTACTCTTAGCTTGCACTAATTAGACAAGAGTATACCCTGCTGCCCCCCAAAAAGAATGTGTGTTTTGGCTCAAAGTACTCCCCTACAAGTGAGATAAAATGTCATAAACTGGATTCATAAACTTGGTTAAACAAGGAGCTTCTAGCGGAGATCAGGCAGAAGAGAAAGGTCCATGGCATGTGGAAAGAGGGACAGGCCACTTGGGAAGAGTACAGAAACGTAGTGAGAGCATGCAGGGATGCGACGAGGAAG
>Ga0065711_1002224_pt1 | contig 50767 bp, 29 predicted proteins | sample Hoacrofraction12_FD_59098 | JGI IMG/M metagenome (GOLD analysis project Ga0065711, IMG submission 59098) | Hoatzin crop microbial communities from Cojedes, Venezuela - Epithelial fraction 12 v2 (version 2) | ecosystem: Host-associated > Birds > Digestive system > Esophagus > Crop | place... | reverse complement strand
TGCCTACGGCAATTTTTCCCTCCAGCCACAAAGAAGATGGAGCAAATTCTGTTCCAGACTGTCTGCTTGTTGGTCTTGAATGCAGTTTGGCTGTGTTCATGCTACTTATTGCTTGGCAAACTTTAATGCAATTGGGTGCACACCATGTGCGTGTTTAGAAGGCTCTTGCTGGGAGGGATGCCAAAAATTCCAGTCTCATTCCAGCAAACAGCGTAGGTATAAGTGGTGCACCTCACTGCAGGATTTTGGTGGGTTTCTTTTCAAGCACCTGTGCCCTGCTGGGTTACATTTCCCTGCATGACCCACAAGACTCAGTTGGCCAGAGCCCATGGTCTCCCAGTCTGGCTGTCAGGACCCTGTTTCCTCACCATGCCTTGGCCTGTTGGCAGCTCTCACATATTTTTGACCTCCAGCAGCTGAAAGGCCTTGCTCACGGGCAGAAAGCTGAGGAGAAAGTCAGGGGTTTGTTGAAATACAGTCAAACTGTGAGATTCCTGGGAGGACCAAGCCCAGGAAACAGATTTGAAACTTTTGACTAATAAATGCTTTGAGCACCATCTAATCACTTCATAAAGAGCCAAAGGCAAAAGGCAGCTCATAAATTATCTGCTGTGAATTATTTGCTTAGTTATAATGGTGGTAAAAGAAACCTCTTCAGATGGTTACATTTACATATCTAAATTCTTAATAATAAAATGGTCACCTGATGAAGTCAGCATGATTAAACTCCTGCTGCTGAAATGTCTGTGTTGCAAACGTGCTGCCATGCGAAAGCAGGTAGAGCAGAGACCTCTGCATTTCTTCCCGGGTTAGCTATCTCCTGTCTGTTGCAGGAGGGACCACTCAGAGCTGAAAACACTCCGCCTCTTCCTCCTCCGCTGCAGCAAGGCTTGCCTGTGGAAGCAATGAAAAGCAATTCACCCCGCTCTTGTTTTTCGCCCATCTGTGGCTTTAAGTCCAGGCTGCTGCCGTCCCCTCCCTTACGCTCCCCTCCTCCTCCCAAGCACCTTCGGGTGCCTGAACGGGGGCTGTGCAGTGCTCTCCCTCCTGCTTCTGGTTTTGGATCAGGGCGCTGGTCTTTCTGCCATGAAACAAGATGGCTGCTTTTGTGTTTCAGAACAAGACCTGCATCAGATTTTGGGGTTTAAGCGTTGAGTTCAGCCCTGCTTGACCTCCCGAAGGGCACCTCACCATTGCTTCTGCTCGTGCCCTTCCTCCGGTGTCCCTCTCCCCCGGCCCCCTTGACCTCCCCCAGCAGGGACCATCCTGATGGCCAGGGCCTGTCCTCCTCCAGAAACAGCACCTGAGTAAACCCATTGCATACACCTGTTTAACACACCATCACTTTCCTTATTTAGGGCAGGCTTGATGCAGAGGAAGCAAAGCCCAAAAGAAACACACATTGTACATATTTCTAACCAGCTTGCACAGAGGTGGTGGTCAGGGGTCCAGCCAGGCTTGCTGGCTTTCTGCTCCAGCGTGAGTGATTGCGTGAGGCTCCCTGGACCAGGGCTGTGTCCTTAGTTTTCTGAAGGTGAGGATGACCACATCAGGCACCCCCAGGATGATGCATCCTCTGCAACCTTCTGTAGCTGACCCTGCTTCAGCAGGGGGGTTGGACTAGATGACCCACAGAGGTCCCTGCCAACCCCCACCATTCTGTGATTCCACAGGTTTGTCATCCACATGAGGAAACTGCATTACCCCCCACCCCTCACCCCCCACTCTCATCCCACCCCATGAATTCCACTCCCTGAGCCAGGGATGAAAACACTCGTTAGAGCATTTACAGCCCTGCTGCAGCAGAGTTTTCTGTAGTGTACAGCTCAGTCGCCTGCCAGCATAACTTAAGGACCTTTGAAATGTCCTGGTTTTTGCAGAACTCCTCAGCCAGTGGCCAGCTGCCTGTGGGGTGTAGGGGAGTGCTTTATTTAGGATGAGCTAAACCAATGCAGGTTGCAGGACGTGTTATCAGAGCTGTATGGTGAGCTACAGAAGCAGAGCTCCCCCCGCCCCGACAAAGCCCAAACCCGGCGCTTTCCATCTCGCACAAAGAGCTCCAGAAATAGACTCCTTCTGTTAGAAATATGCCAGGGTCTTCACGCTTCGACCTTACGGGGGACCATGTAAGGTTAGAAAATGTTTTACAGAAGATATTGGTTGCGTCTAATTCCTGCTTTCACTTGAAGGTGAAAACTGTCTTTCTAGTTCTCAAACAGAACACAGAATAAACTTCTCCTGAGATAAACATCTGTCTGTCTGCAGCTGCAAATGTTTAGCTCTTAAAGGCTGGTCTTTATCTACTGACGTCCTTATACATGTACATGAACGCTTAGAGCATCTCTATACTCATCTAGCAAGGCTGTCTATGCTATGACTACCCAGTAAAATAAGATTATAGAAATATTGATATTAAATTGGGAATATGTCATTTGGCAATGTGTAAGAAATGCCTCCCTAGACTCAGAAGTGGCAAGGGTTGTCACTTCAGAGATTGAGATTAAAATATGAGGTCTACTCTGGGCTCTTTCTGTGCATCATTGCAATGATTGTTTGAGAATCATTTAAAGTAAAACACTGTTTTTTGAAAGAGCAAAGCCTTTTATACAGGGTATCTGAATGCCTGGAATGACAAAAACAGTGTTTCAGCTTTGATCCAAGAAAACTGAACTGAAGACTGTCAGAGAAAGGCTCTGGTAAAAGAAAACACACAGCACATCTGCTCACGCCATCAAGAAACACAGCTACGCAGTGCTGCCACCAAGGAGAATTGTAACTTGCAGCACATGGGCTAACAGACAGCGTATTCAGGAGCAGCTCATCCATAAAAAGGGCACTTAGCAAGTGAAAGATGATAACTGCTGATCCTTGAATCCAACCTTATTTCTGGAAAGGTGAGGTTTCCTCCTTTGGTGAAATTAAAGCCAAGGTATTGATTCTCTTCAACCGAGATACTTGCTTTCCATCAACCATCCGGACCTCCTGGAGACAGAAGACAGTAGGCCATACCTTTAATTAGCTAAAAGGTTTTGAGCAGGACATAGATCTCATAGCAGGACTTTTAATTTTCCAGTTGTTGAGCCTCATACACTTTTACACAGACTTGCTCCTGTGCTTTGGCTATGACACCTTTTGCTCATCTAATCCCCATGTGAGAAGCAGGAGTAATATTTCTGTATCATGACAACGTCACCGACACTTCAGCTTCACCAGCAAGGAGGGGTTTGCAGAAGCAACTTACAGGGGATTAGACTGAAATTTTTCTTGTAATGCTTTGAAAGGCACAACGAAAGCTCCTGTGTTTTAAGGCATTAATAGCATCTCCCATTAAGCACCAGCTTGTTTAGCCTGAGTACTTCTGGAAATGCCATGTAAGCCTTATTAAATAAGGGGAAAAAAGAAGGCAATTTAATTTTAATATAGGAATGTTAACATTAATTTACTTCCCTTGACATAATTTCTGGAATGGTTGCTTTAAGAACCTAATCTTAACAAAGACATAGGAAATGGAAGAAAGAATTCAAATTAAGTTACTTCATCCATTTATAAATTGTTTAGGTTAATCACAGTAAACCAAACAGGATTCCGCCATACTTAAACACAGCCTTTACCCAAGTATAAACTGTTTATTATATCCATGACACACAACCAGACAAAATTCATTCCTGATCTGGGGAACAGTCTAATTTGGTTTTATTAGATCTAGAGGAAAACATTTTGGCAGAAGATGGTTCACTTTTCAGTGTAAAACATTCTCAGGAAAACTCTCCCCAGAGCTGCGAGCAAGCGAGCGAGCGACACAGTAGCATCTCACCACCCTCATCACGTCAGCAGCTCGGCCTAAGATCGGCTCCTACGCCCTTTCCTGGCAGGAGCAGGGCTGTGCAGGGAGCAACAGGGGACCCTGGGCACAGGCAGTGGGCACCTGAAGCTTGGGGAGATGAAGCCTACTCCGTCTGCTTTCACGGGCTTGCGTTAAGACCATCCCTTCGCCCCACTGTGAAGCTGCTGAGGTCACTAGGTTTGACTCCAGCAATTTGACCTGTTATGGCAGATTTTTAGTATGGACAATGTGCTTTTCCCACAAACACATGGGGAGTGCTCATAGACCACCCTAAAGACTGGTTGTTCTTTTCTTTATGTGTCTTCACATTCATGCTAATGATACAAAGAATTTGGTTCAAACATCCTAGCAAGAAATACAATGGATTTTTACAAAGAAATTTTTGCCTTTCAATTCTCCAGTGAGCATTTTGACAATCTGGAGCTCTGTATTTTTGCACTACTTTCCCGGATGTGCAAAATCAATCACATTAGCTTCTAGAAGAGATGGAAATTTATTTCATGGACAAATGCATGAAATAAGCTTGGGATACAGGGTCAGACAGGTCAAATGATGATGTTCATCTTTTTTCATCTCCTTTTCTATACGTGCGGCCAAAGCATTAGCAATTGGAATGTATGAACGCTATAGAGCGAATGACTTCTCTCACCATCATAGCAACACATTTCTTGCTTGAACCACACATCTTGGCAATAATAAAATTATTAACTTGAGACTATTAAGTGCTCTGATGATTAACTTCTCTGTGCTTGTGACTCCATTTTGCTATACTTTATGTTAAGAATTGCATTTTTAAATAACTGCTTTAATTGTCTTCCAGGAGTAATTAAAATGAAATTATACGTATTGGGAGCTGCATGTCGTGCTTTCATTAAGACAATAATTATGGGGGAAGGGCTCTTAATTGGGCAGGGGGGAGGAGCTCTTTTTTTTTAATGTCTTGTGCAAATACCTCCTACATAATTGTCTCACCAGGCTCAATACTCTGGGACCAGAGCAATGTCTTTGTCTTCCAGTTCTAAAGAAACCCAGTAAATTAAATACTGAGGGTACTTTTTATGAAGAAAAACGGTAAAAAAAAAAAAAAAAGAGAAAAGAAAAAAACCCTTCAGGAAGAGCTGCACAACTGAAAAGAAGGGTAGCCGGAAAGGCCAAAATATTTAGTACTTGTTTGATTGTATCAGTCTTCTCTCTAGATACAATCTGACAATAAAAGATTAGTTCTCAAATTAACACAGGATAAGAAAAGCATGGAAAACACTTAGTATATTGTATTATTTCAGCCTGACTGATATGGATGAAATTCATCCTCTCAGTCTCAGATCCATTCGTGCTTGTCTTTGACTGCTGTCACTCTCCAGCATAAATGAGAGTACGTGTCCGGCTCCAAACCCAAATGCACGTCCCAGACACATCATGGCTCTGTACCAAGACAAGACTTGGAAGTTCCCCCATCCATTGCCTCCCAGACCCCTGCTTTCCCGCAGAGTCAGCACCCGGGCACATGGCCCCACCAGGCCTTTGCAGCACGCTCCAGCCTCAGCTCCATCCACAGCCAGCCTGAGGTTCAACTACTTGATGATGCAATTGTCCAAGCTATAACATGCTCCAGCAAGGAATTCTGCAGTCACACAGCTTGCTCCCATGTTGTCAAAGAGGCAAAGGTGGTGCTTACCATTTGAAAGGGGGAAAGAGGAGCTGGGGAACCCATTCAGTTACCTGTGTCTCAGGAAATTACAAGGGATGGGAAGAATCAAACTATTTGAAGGCAACTGCAAAACCATGAGAAGAGAGTAGGCACCAACATGGATTCGTGACGATTTTTTTTTTTCCTATAGCAATAGCTCTCGTAAAATGGAGAAGATACAGTGAACGTCATATGTCTTGCACTTAGAAAGGCTTTTGACATTACCTCAAGTAATATTCTTGTTAGCAAACTGGGGAAATGTTGTCTAAATTCAAGCGCAGAGTGGGTGCAAAGCTGACTTGAAAGATACAATACTTACTACGCAGAGCCGTAGGAGGTGTTGAGTATGGTTCCACAGCAGCCTGAGTCTAGCTCCTATTCAGTATTTTAAATAACAGCCTAGATGATGAACAAAAATGTATGCTTATTAAATCTGCAAACTGTATCATGCTGTGAGAGGCTGCAAGTGTGCTGCAGGACAGACAGACTGACAGTTCAAATTGTGCTTGACAGATTGAACAAATGTTTTAAAAAAACCCATGATCCTCTTTAGTGGGAAAAGTTACAAAGGAGTAATTAAGTGTACAGATATATAATGGGGAAATGCCATGTAGAGCGGATGGCCAAAGAAGCTCTAGTGCTCAGAGTGGGTCACAAACCTGACAAGAGTCAGTAGTGTCTTGCTGCTACAAAAGCAGATAAATGTCCTAAGGTGATGTATCAGCAGCATCGATAGCTGAGAGATGTACAAAGTGATCCCGCCTCCCGTTTAAAACCTGGTGAGGTTTCAGAGAACTGCTCTGGCTTCTTTGGGGCAGCAGAATAATCAGAAGACTTTCAAACATGGCCTCTGAGGAAATGTGGGAGGAATGACTGTAATGCAGGACTGGAAAAGAAGAAAATTAAGAGGCAGTAATATAACGATCTTTGAACATGTAGAAGTTGCAAAGAGGAAGTTTGTTGGCCCTGATCGTGGTGAAATACAGCAGTGATAAATCTAGATTATCCATTAAGAAAACCTCATGGGAAGGCTGCAGGATGTCCAGCATTTTTGGTCATGAGTTATAGACTAGGCAAAGGTTAGGCACTAGTTCTCTGATATCACTGATCCTATCTCAGGATGAAGGTCGCATTGTCTCAATGACATCTCGTGATCCTTTCCTGCCACAGGGGTTGCAGTTCTCTGTACAGTTTGTGTCTCCAAAGGTCTCAGTTCAGGATGGTCAACAAGCTGGAAATTTTGCCCTATTGGAAACTCCATAATGTGCTAGGGCACGGGGGCAGGACATCCTCTTTCGTAACTCACCATAGAACATCGATATTTCTCATGAAAAGGAAAATATAAAAAAATAATTAAAAAAAACCCCGACATTTTGATTGCTACAGAATAAAATTAAGCCTAGAAACTCAGCACTCCGAGGGCATACATATTAAAAGTGCCTTGCATGTTCCTGACTCCATTTTTAACCTTGGTAAAGAGCGAGAGCCAGGAGTCACTGCTCAGCTGAGGGGCTCAGATCTGGGCAAGTTCTCAGGGCACCTCAGCTCCTCCTTGTTCAGCCTGGATGCCCCAAACACAGCAGTAGCATCATCGGTTACACGGCATGGCAACACATTCCCATCAATATTTAGGCCGGATGACAAGAAATGACCATGGGTCTGTATGTGTTTCCCTAAAGTCCATTGAAATTCAGTGTTTTTACAGGAGCCTGCCTAAAACAAAGCAACGTTTTCTGACAAATCAATTTTGCCTGAAAAATCCCAAGAAGTTCTAGTTCCACTTCCCTCCTCTGCCACGTGTGAGATGCCCAGGAGTGCTCTTTGGAAGAGACATCCCTTGTGTGGCACAAGTTGGTTACCAGAGGACACACCAGCAGATGGAGGACCAGACCAGGCAGCGCTGCTCTTCGGCTCTGTAAAACCAATTAATAGTCTCGCTGTTCACTGCTTGCAGCTTGAGACAACAGAGCTGGGGCATAGACGCCTGGACCGGCCACCAAGTCTGCCGCCCAGCTAGAGTTTTCTTGCTGCTATGCTCCAGATGAGAGGCTAGATCTGCTTTGATGTTTACCACTGAATTTCTTGGCTGCCTGACTTTATTGATATGGCATTTAGGCTTAGCTCGTACACTGCTATTCATGCCATTAAGATACTTGTCCCCACAATTTTCTGTTTCCTGAGTGTTTAGTACATCCTACCTCTAACCAAGAAGTTCTTGCAGCTTGTTGCAAAACGCCAAAGATTTTGCACTTTGTTTGACTGAGTCTCCCCTGCCACAAGCTCTGAAAATCATCCAGTTCTTCATCTGTATCAAATTCTAAAACTTCCAACGTCGTAGATTCATCACAAAATTTCATGAACACGGGTCTATTTTTTCTGAAAAGGTTAGTGATGACAATATGAAACTAGATTATCCCAGAATCAATACAAGTACTTGAGTGGTATCTTCCTTTCTCCATCACTTGTTTTCACCTTTCACTAGATAGTCCTACCCTCCTTATATTTTCTGTCCTGCGCCCCATCTTATGTAAGTTTTCCCAAATGAGACCACATTAAACACCATCAGACTCCAGCCTAGAAAACAATGTTTTTCTCAGAAAGCTCTCTAGTTCACCTAGCACCACTTCCCTCTGCTAAGCCCATATCACACTATTATCCCATTTTTCATTCACCACCATCTCCTGTTAGAGACTCCTCCAACAATTTTTCTAAATCCACACTGCAAGTTTTCACAAAAATAGAAGTTGTAAGTTCCTTGTGCATCATTCTTCTGTAAAACAGGGCAACGAACATTTCTTTCTCTCACCCTTTGTCTTACTTAGTTTGCCAAGGCCAAATTATCTCCCACCTTATATAGTGAAGCCCTGGTGTTGCTGTTACCTTACTTCTGACAGGAGTGGTGTGATCATCATCTGAGCATCTAGACAAATCCATCGCTGAAAAAGAGAAGGCAAAATGTCACTTCAGGATACCGACCTGAACACTGCTTTCGCTTCAGCTTTCAATCTTCCCTCTTCTGCTACTCTGACGTTTTTCCTACAGTGCCAAACACTGAAAATCTTCCTCTGAAAAAATGTCCAGGCATGAGAGAGGGCACAGAAATAGAGCAAGAGTAAAAATCCGTAGCACCTGGCAGGCAACAGGCAGGATGTATAAAGCTGTAGCTGCCAGAGCTGGTGCCTGCCAGATTTAAGGAGTCACTTCCCAGAAGGACTAACTGGGTGAAAGTTTCTTGGAAGAACAGCGTTGCGCAGAGGACAATATAGACTGCACAGTCCCAAAGGCAGATGTTCTTTTCCATGGGCCTCTGCTGTTTCATGGCAAATGCTTTCATCATACTTTCCATTTTTAAATAGCTCTGTAGAAATTTATGCTCTCCAAGTTACAAGAAAGAAACTACTTCAACAAAACAGCACATCTGTGTTTGACAGAACTGTTAATGGTCCATGTCCTTCACTTTCTATTATTTGCCTTCATCCTTCATAAAATAAAGATTCTGCTGGGGGTTTTTTTAGTTAGTTATAAAAATATGATCAGTTGCACTTCAGTTGTATATGAGCTACAAAGGCTTAAAGCAGTCATCTCTGCTGGACTTTTTCAAGATTACACTTCCAGTATCACTTTTGTATTGAAACTGCTTTAAAAGAAACTTTACCCTGATATATACAAAAATCATTACTGTACTACAAGGCACTGGAACAGGTTGCCCAGAGAAGCTGTGGCTGCCCTCTCCATGGCAGTGTTCAAGGCCAGGTTGGACAGGGCTTGGAGCAAGCTGGTCTGGTGGAAGGTGTCCCTGCCCTTGGCAGGGGGAGTTGGAACTAGATGATCTTTAAGCTCCCTCCCAACCCAAACCATTCTATGATCCTACAAAGTGTTCTGCCTTCTGCAAGGGCTTCTCTAGGATCAGTGGATGGGTCATGTGCTCTGTTGTGGCAGATTGCTGCAGTGTCAGGGCATATGCAAGTTCTCTGATGACTGCATGATGGGTTCTGCTTCACCACTCCACTCCTGCAGCACAGCCAATGCGGAGCATTCATGCACGTTAGATTTAGCAGAGTTTAGTCGTTCACATGACTGTTGTTTCCTTCTGTGGGTTTGCCTCGAAACCTTTGACGTTCTCTTTATTGTACCTCTTGCTGTGCAAATTTCCTTGTTTTGTTTCACTTCTCAAAGTAATTTTTGGTTGATTATTGTGTAGTTACAGAATTAGAGTAATAACATTTAATTGTACATCTGAAGCAAAAGCTTGTAATTGTGGGAGAGTAGATTCAATTCAAAGCAAGAAAACCCCTCCACCAGGGTTCCTCGTGGTTTGCACAGTGCATTTGCCAGGCAGTGCTGCTTTGATTGCATCTAACCTGCAATTAGCATGTGCAATTAAGACATAATGAATGTGTGCAATTGCATTATTTTGGGATGTAACAGTAGCAATATTTAGCACAGTTTCTGTACTAGACACAGTGCTTATAAGCTCAAACGATTTATCAGCATTTACCAATTATGCCACAGGAGGGAGGGCAGGCGTGTGAGTGGGCCATAACTACGAGTGATCGCCAGGACGAACACACTTCCCTCTCCCACTGAAAGCCCATGGAAACAGCCAACAAGGAAGAGAGGCTGGGCAGATTTGGCACTATTGAAAATGGGGGACTCAAATGACACTTTCAGCTTACCATTGACTTGCCACAGAGCTCATGTGTGACATAATAGGAGAAAGCAGACTTAGCATTTAGTATTTCTGAATTATTCTTCTCCTCTGCCTTCAACAGTTCATATCAGTTTTATAAGCCCATTTTTGCTACCCAAGGATTTAAAAATAAAAATTATTTGAGCAAGAACTAATGCTGTGATCTGTGTGTATGAGGAAGCCTCAGGCACATAACAGGTTATTTACATGCTCCTACCTGGCATTCTGGGAATGCAACTCTACCAGTTCCACCATGCTTCTCTTAAACTACATTACTTGTCCTTTAAGGGTCAAGTGATATTTGAAAAGCATCTTAATGCATCATTGAAAGATATAAATGAAAATACATTTCAGTCTCACAAAGATAAATCTGAATCTCTAGGCACGAACTTTGAATAGATAACTGAGATGTTCTGAGTTCCAAACTGCTGGTGTTGAAAGATCCCAGCGATAAAACTCAGAAAGGGTTTCCAGTTAACTCGGGGAGAGTTAGAGGCACTAAAATCCTATGTAACCAGACTCTATTGATTTGTATTAATCTATCACAGAAAATCACATTTGAAATCCTGAGACCAGGACTGCTTGTTCCAGGCATAATAATTTGTGTGAGCGATTATGCACATGGACTCAGCACAAAATGCCCAAAGTTCTCACAAGATGAATCCACACAACTAAGAGCAAAAACTGCCTCAGCATCCCTTCTAAATATTTCATTCTTTTCCTATTGAAAAAAAATTATTAGAAGTAGACACAAGAAATTACAAAGATGGAAAGAGCCAATGGATCAGCATCTACAATGATTTATACCTGCACCTCATTACTTCCAGAACTTGGCTTAGCATCCCAAGAGACGACCCTTCTCAGTAACTAGGAGAGGGAGCTCACGGGCCTATCCCATTAGCTAGAATAGTAAAAAAACAAATAAAATTGCCATTTCCGCAAAAACAATTTAACCTCTGCATTTGAAAGCAAAAGTAAGATAAATTGTGACACATGTTCATCCAATAAGTTTATTAAAGATGATATGGGCACAGCACACAGATAAACCACATCCTGAAGCAGGGTTAAACTAGGTTTCACATTTTAAAGCTGTGCTGGCAGTTTGTTGTTTCTCCATCTGGAGAGCTCATGAGTATCTTCTTTATATATATATATATATATCTATCTATCTATCTCAGCAGTTTCAGACTGACAAATGACAAACACAACCTGTATTTATAAGGTGGTCATTTACTTCACCTTTTATTAAAATCACCAGCTACAAAACAGACATTTTGTACATACTAAGAAACTATGAAAAAATGACAACAGTCCTGAAATGAGACCATCATACTGCGCACCTAGGACACGATAAGGGTTCAGAAATAATAGAAAATATATAGAGATGAGAGAAGGTACTCGCGTGACACTTGAAGGTTAACTTATACCTTTGAAGAAATCAGTGCACATGTTTATTGGAGACCTATTTTATGCAAACATTAAAAAAGTTCCATTTTGCTCTTATTTAAAATACTATAGCCACTACTGCTACGGAAAGGAACTATGTTACTTCAGTCTGACACGTGTCATAAGTATCACTATCTGGAAACAGAAGTGCAGTAACAGCATGATGAGAAACAAGACAGTAACATACTTATGATAGCAGCAGTGTCACAAAACACCATGGACCAAATTCTCTGCCGACAGAAGGTGACGTACGTCCCCCTGAACCAACAAAATCAAGTACTCGCCAAGAATCTGGACCATAATCAAAACATCCTGACATTGTATTCTGTTTCTCCCTTCAAGGTCAAAAAAACAGAAGGAGAGAAGGCAATAGTCTTATCTATCTCCAGAAGCAACAGTGAAGTCATCCCATCCATTCAGCAGCCCTTGCCTACTCTCCACTCACTTCAGAATGGCTGGGAGGCCAAATAAGCCTTACGGGCCCCGAATTTAGTTAGAGGCTTTCCAAGATCATGATGGCTAGTGTAGCCAGAAGCACAAGGCAATAAATGATAGAGTGATCTGTAGGTATTACAGGGCAGAATCCAGGAGCCACCTTGTGGTATTCATTTTTAAGGTAATATCAACGTGGCTTTTGGCTTAAAGTCCCATGGATCAGTATAACAGCACAAGAATATTCACTTCCAGGACACTGTTAATGGCATCTGTCAAGTGGTGCAGGCTGACTCCTGCTCCTATCTACCGGTCTGATAGTGTGATGTCCTTGGTTATTGTGACCTTGCTAAACTTTCCACACCATCATCCTGGAGACTGGAAGTAGGAATGTCACACAACGTTGGATCCTAGTACAATGCAGGAAATGAAAACAAGAAAGCATTGTGCCTAAAGACAGCTTTCAGCAGGACAAAACACGTTTTGCAGAAAGGTTCATATTGGTCAGTGCCACTTCAAATACATAATAAGGAACAAACGTCAAAACATTAATGTTAAGTAGGTGTTGATTACAAGGTGAGAGACATGGTTGTTTCCATTAGCTACCTGCAAGAACTTCACCCCAAGAAATACATTTCTATCTTTATAAATAGATCATTTTGTAGAACAAAAACAGTTCAAAAGTACATGGTAATTCTTAACACAAAGACAAAGTTCAGAACCTAATTTTGCAACTTAAGATTGACCAAAAATGTTCAAGCTGTTCATATCCTAAATGCAGAGGCAGGCCTTCCCTGATCACAACCACCTTTAATTTCTGTATCAAAATATAAATTATACACTGATAACGTAAGACAGTCATCTCAAATCTGCAGGAAAATACAAACAGACAATGACAAATAAGTAATTTTTGCTATATTCTTAGTAAATAGTCACCATGCATAAAAAAAACGTATCTTTCAGGTAAATATATTTATTTTTTTCTCTGCTACAATTTTGAAGTGCATCTAAAAGCTGCTCTAAACAAATCTTTACACTTTAAAAATAGAAGAAGGTGAACAGCAGTTCAGAACTCATAGGTAACTCCTGTTAATACAGAGGTAAGAAGTTCTAAGTGCTATTCCAATATTCTCAGCTCTGCTAAAGTGGTGGTGATATTTTGGGTGGGCAACACTGGCAAATGCTGACAGGGCCCAATGGCTGTATTTCATAGAATTGCAAAATCTCGTGGGTTGGAAGGGACTTTAATAGGTCATCTAGTTTACCCTGCTCAAAGCAGGGTCAATATTGGTGCTCAGGGCGTTGTGCAGGTGGGTCCAGCAAACATCCCAGGGTGGCAACTGCACAACCCCATGTTGACTGTGCTCATGGCAGAACACCTAGTTAGGGGCCTTGAGCAACGCTTCATGCAAGTCCACGATGTTCAGTCATACCAGTGCAGTTACCAGCCAGGCCTCTACCTTTCAACACATACCAAACTAAAACATTGACAGAGTAGACAGAGTATTAACTAGCATTTTAAAGCTCACTGATCTAAATCCACTCCTAACAGTAGCTTCAGAGGAGTATGGCCTGCACATGTAAGTGACCAGTTTAAGCTACACTGTGCACAGGCACCCCATAAATAGCTGCCCTCCCTAGGACGTAGACATCATTTTCAGAAGTGCTCCCTTCTCGAGGAAACACTTCCCAGAATGGTGGCAGTGGTGCTGCAAGCACCAACCTGCCCCCAGCTGCTCTCAGCCCCCATCAGCAAATACTTTCCTGTGAAGGGGTGTTCTACCTGCAAAGCTCTTAACACCACTCTGTAAAATGACAGTTTCCAAACAGTATGTCAAGCTTTTTACTACCTTTCAAAAATAGCACCAGAATGCTGCTGCCATTCTCTCTCCATAAATATCACACGTGAGCAGCGCCTGGTGCTGTGGAGCTACAGCTACAAGTCCTTAGCAAGCAGTTCAATTTCATCCAGCAAGAAGTCCATGTCCTTTCGACTAACTTGCGGGCTGATCACCACCTGGCGGAAGAAGTTGACTTTGCCCCGGTGAGGCTGGTACCCAAGCATCATGCTGCCCTTCTTCATCATCCTTTCTTTAATTACAGGAGCAACCTGAAAGCAGAGACAAAAAAAGGGTCGATGTCACAGTCAGAAACACAGCACATTTGGGCAGGAACTGTATTTTGTGACTTATGAAGTTTTTTTTAAGTGTCTGAGTTCTGCATCCCGTCCCTGCATTGCCACTGCCTGCCCCAAGAAACAGTAAAGCTCAGACCTGCCGGTTAGGAGGCAGACTGTGTACTGAGACCCTCAGCTACTGGGACTCCTGGCAGAATCAGAGCAAGATCTAAAACCCTCAAAAGGCTGCTGCTTGAGGCCTTAGCATGTGACTTGGAAAGCCTGGGTTAAGGTCCTGGTCTTCCTGATTTAGATCAATGATTTGAACTCAGGAGGAACATCAACTGCAGCTGGTAAAAGGCAGGGTTTCTCTCCTTGTGCTAACTAGGCTAAGGCTGACTCCTTGCCCTTGATGGCCCTTCTCCACATCTTCTCCACATCTGCAAAGTAGCTCTCCCTAGAGGACACTCTCCATTGAACCCTTGTGAAACTTAAGCTGCCAAAGTCAGTGTGACACAATACTAAGGGAGAAGGCCCGATTCTGGAGCTTAAGATTTCATCTGTCATATTTAAGGTGTAAGTAGCATTTGGCTACACCACTCATGTTGAAGGGGACGAAATCTCATAGGTGTCTCACTGCAGAAAAAAACCCCATGAGTAAGACTGGCAGAGTCAGGTCCTTATAGCTGAACACATCTCATCCCCATAGGGCTATTAAACTTGTCCAATTTATCTTGTGGTTAACGTTAAGCGTGTGAGCAGTTCTGTGTCCTCATGCTTGAAATCAGTCATAAGCTTAAATGCATTTCTGGTTTAAGTACCCTATTCCTTGGAAGATAGAATTCAACATCAATAGAAGCAGTGTTTTAAAAAATGTGTTGCATTTTAATATATTACTAATAACACTAACGTATTTCAGAACAGTGCATTCCTTTTCTTCCTTTTGTGATGGTTTGACTCTGAACTAAGCAAATAGGTATATGACCTAACCTTGGTTGCTGCATTAATTTATTTCGCCTCTAAAAGTTACTGCCAGAAACTACCACTTGATCTGCAAAAGAAAAATGATAATGCCAACCTTGCCTTGTAGCTTTATTTCTACATAGCACATTTTTAGTAGGCAAGTCCCATACAGTTTGCTTAGATAGAAACAGCTAAGGTTTTCAACATTAACAGCCTAGCTTTCCCATATTTGTTTAGTGGTACATGTCTAAATTACCATTGTTTCAAGATGGATATTGAATTCAGAGGAGGAGTGTTTATGGTTCTAACTTGATTTGCCTCTCTGATTTTGGTTTATCTTTGTGACAAAGCTATGCGGTTTATTTAGGGTTTGTTTTTTGAACTATGAAAGTGATAGAGTCAGAACTCTAATTAAAGTCCAGAGTGTGACATCAGTATAAATTACGCACATGAAAACAATGCATATCCTTTCAGAATGCAACGTGCAATCAGAATTTTGTTTTTTTGCATACAGCTGCAAGCAAAAAATGAGATATAAGTTATGAAAGTAGTTCTGATAAACATTTGGGAAACAAGATGATAACAACGGGGACAGGAACACTCAGAATTACAACAGAAATGTTAAGAGGCATACTGTGATACCTTCAGTCACATTCAATAGCACCTTTTCCCATAAAATCCATAAAATCTAATGTGGAGCTCCAGGTGTGCCTCCTGCATAAAGATCCTAATAAAAGCTACCAATGAAAACACAATTCTGCTGTGTGTCTGCAATGCGCACATCATTTAGAAACCGAAGTAATCAAATCTGTCCCTATACCATCACCCACCTGGGTTTCTGTCTGCCTAGCAAATGATTCAAGGATTCCTCAGTTTTCTTGTTTTATAGCTCAGAATTACATCAGACTAACCTCATATAGTCCATACTCAATTTAAAAAAAAACAAAAAAACCACCATGAACAAAACACTGGAGTTCTGCTTGGATAGAGATGGTAGCTATTTTGCATGAGACAGCCTTCTTCACCCTGAAAAGTATGTTACTTGGCAAACAATCCTCTGCTTCAGACCAAATATTCCAAACTGCATGCTAACAAACCGCTGAACGCAGTACTGTGCAGTGCTAACACTAGGGCAAAGTCTGAGCCTTATAACTGTTCTTGCACAATTTGCCTGTTGTGGACTCCAATGGGAAAACGCTTGGTTGGGAACATTCCTGGTTATGCACACCAGTAAACAGACCTGCAACACGCGTTCTCTTAAACACTGAATAACTCTGGCACGGTAAACACTCTTTTCCTTCCCCTGCAGTCTGCACGTGCTGAACCCTCTAACAGCACAGAAGGCTACTAAGAGCTCTACTCTTCCATTTTTATTCACACCAGCTATAGGCTGAGATAGCAATGACACTGTGACAACGCTGGGAAGACATCAGGCCCAGGACCCATAGTGCTGGGCATCGTATATACACAGAAAAGAAACAATTTCTCCACCCCTGTACTCAATGAGATCCCCCAAGTGACTTCTGCTCATGGAATAAAGACACTACAAGTGCAAGGGGAGAAGCAAATTCTTCTTAATATACTTTATCAAGCTCTTCTTCAGGATTCAAATCCCTGTGGCAACTTTTAGCCTTTATTGATGTTCCATCACAGTTATTTCATCTTTTGTATCACACTATTGATTCTCTTCATCTCAACACCCAGTACTCCACAATCCATCATCCCAAAATGTGCAGTAGCACAAATGGAGACCATGAAAGCAAAAACATTTAGAGCTTCAGTAATTTGTGGACTGTAAATATACTGCATTTCAATAGATCTTGTCTCGCGGAAAGGAAAGGCAGAAAAATCCCACTTTCATTATCTCATTTATTATGTCATTTGCCCTCCGTGCTAATGAAGTTGTCCTCTTAATTTGAAGTGCATCCATCCCCTTTTGAAGGCAAAGCAAACACTTTCGACTTAAATGAAACAAAACAAAATATAAAACTGTCTTATGAGCTTTTGACAGGATTATTTTTGGAAAGATTTTCCATCCAGCATTTTGTGTGTTCTATTTGGTAAGGTGATGCAGCCAGTGTAACAAAACTCAGGGATCCTATCCACAGAAAGCGGTAAGGAACCGAATATATGCACAAATGCTTCAGTACGTCTCACAGAAGGACCATTAAACGACACATGCATGCCAAGATTTGGCCTTGAGGAGCTCAGGGTATGACTGCTAACTGAAAGTAAAGCCAGCTACCACCTTGCTGCATAAAAATTAGACCTATAAGGAACTAATTGCCTAGTGAGGAGTTCAATGAGTTTAATTCCCACTGAAGTCAATGAGACCTGAGGATGCTCAAATATCAGAAAGAGCTGCACAGCCCCATTCAGGATAGGCTCCTCGGAAAGCAATTTAGTGAGAGTGAGATTGCTTCACCAGTCCAATTATTTTGCTACAGAACTAACTTCAAATTGTAAATCTAATTCTTTTTGCAGCCCGTCAGTGGAGCAGCCTCAGAATTTTAAGCATAATGTATCCTAAAATGGAAGTCATCTTCTCTCTTTCGCTCCCTTCACCTCTTCCTTCCTACCGCTGGCCTCCCCTGCCAATCCATCCTGGAGATTATTATTTCAAATGCTCACTACAGCAGTGTTGTAGCTATCGGACATGGCCTTCTTCCACCTAGGAAGGTGGGGAGGAGGTGCAGTGTGTGGAAGGCCATCCTGCAGCAGAGCTGCACACATTGCGCTGTGCAACCAGAGGCCCAGGGAACTGTTTTGCCCGAGGACTAACAGGTGCATCACAGTCTCCCCCTGTGGATGCTGACATCTCGTGCTTCCCTTATTTTTAATAGCAGAGGTTTTTAAATTAGAGCAGCAATGACATAGCTGTTTAGCTCCTTGTCCATTTACCTGAGTGACAGGATAATCTCTTCTCCCACTCTCAGCCAGCACTCAGACACACTACAAACAACAGAAAGTTTTAGCTCTAAAATTTAAGCTGTTTCTATCAAGAGTTCAGACCACAGCTGACCCTCATATATATTCACATGGAGGATGCGGATGTTCCTTCCCAGCACATACACACACACAGAGCAGTGTGGTAAGGAGTCAGGACCAGCTTGGACACTACAGCCAAAGTACCTACTGCACCAGGAGGATCAGGAAAGCAATATATCTCCCTCTCCATATCTCAAGCATGCTTGAGAAGGGTGGCTCTGCGCAATGATACCACAAGGCAGTACCTTAAAAAACACTGTATTTCCCCCTACTTGACTCATCAATGACGTTCAATGCAAGTTTCTCCAACACTTCAAGAACTCCCACCAAGCTCAGGCCATGACTGCATAGCACACTTCAGCAACCCCCATTAAAGACTGACTCATCAGTGGGGTTGAGTACATTCTCAGCAGTAGAAACATGTACCTAGTGTCTCTAAGAGCAAGTTCCCAAGTTTGGACACTTAAAATCCTTTCAGAGGATTTGATGAAACACCTATTTGAGATAATTTCTTCTTCTTCCAGCTAGCAAGGCCTCCAAAACCATTCTCACAGTGGTCAAGCTACGTAAGCCTGGTTCTTGAGCTAAGAACAATTTCCTATCACGTGGGTTTCTTGTGTAAAGTGAAATCTACAGAGCAGCTCCATTACGTAGGTGATGTCTCCACTCTGTTAGTCATGGTACGGTATTAAGCTTTGGAATTCATTCACTGTAAGCTGCCTCCTGTTGAACAGTGTGGACATTTGTAATTAGAACTGGTTTGTAAAAGTTTATTCTAAGTAAAAACAAACAAAAAAAAAAATCGTAAGTTAACCAGGTGCCTAGCCTTTTCAAATCACACAGTCCCATGAACTTCTAAAATGCATACTCCACTATTACCAGCTTATAGTTCAAGTCCTATATTTACTTCAAAATAGCTGAGGTGCTCTGATGACAAGGGACAAAAAGAAGTCATGTGGCTCTTTTGTTCATATGAGATAAATCCACTGAGCCCTCAACCCCAGCTGCATTAATGTTACTGGGTATGGATAGCCAAGTAAGTTGTCCTAAGGAAAAGCAGAATTTCCCAACAAATACACTACCTTGTTCTTCTTGCTTAAATAAGGAAATAAGCACCTACTGATTTTAATTAGTCCCTTATTTTTCTGCTCTAATGTTGTCTTTGACAATTGCAATTAACAGATATGCTGAAAGTGCTAGAAAATTCAGGTTGAAAAACTGCAGAATACCTTGCTGGTAATGGAAGCCTATGTCCAACCTTGCTTATGAATTTCTTTCTCCATGCCCTCCCTTAATCTGTAATGGATCTCCTTTTAGACCTAATCCAGTATTTTCAAACTGTCCCACCACAAATGATTTTCTATGCCTCTAAGACTGTACCTCTGTTACCTGAATGCTACTTCTACTGCTGTCATTGTCACAGACATTAGTCGTATCAGTCTAGTCATACCAGATGGTGACATATCGCAACAGCTTTTCTAAACCGTAGGCTAGAGGCTATACTCTTTAAAAGCAACATTCTGTAAATTTTGTATTTAAACACTAAGGCAACAGGAGTGAGTTGCAAATTGATAAAAATGCTCTGTAAAAATATTCTGCTTAGCAATCAATTTGCAAAAAATATTTTGCTTCGGGGAAAAAAAAAAAAAGTTAATTGGACAAATAGCCCAAGTGAAAAGATAGCATTAGCCAGAAAAATAAAGAAACCAGAAAAGCCTAAAGGTTTTCTAAATTTTTAAAATAAAAATATTTTAAGTATATGTTTCAAAACACTGTTTTCAATTAAGACTTAAATTCAATTGGAAATTGACCCATTTTTATTGCAGTGAGCAGAAAAGGATTGAGGAAACCGAAACTAAGCAAATTGCTGCATTTTAGCTTGTCTGAAAACAAAAATTCTTTCTGGTCAACTAAAACCAAGAACTGTTTCCAGTTTCTTAATTCAATGGCCAAAGCAAAAAATCCATTATTTGTACAACCATAAATACGTGGGAACAAAAGTGCTGACACTGCTTAACAGAAACATCTGTAGAATTTTTGGCCACCAGAAAAGACAGAAAGTATGAGAAAATTCATGGGACTGCCTGTTCCATCAGCAAAATTTGGCTGGAAATCTCCCATGGACAGCTTTGAGTAGTGTGGATGACTCTAAATGTGCCAGACCAGCAAGTGCTACAAAGTCAGAATGCCTACAAAAACTGGTATCAGTACTGGCAACTGCTATCAGAAACATTTTCTCCAAATCTTTTGGGCAGTTCCCAGGTCACTGAGCATCTATGCAATGCAAAGCTGAAGAGCTATTCCAGCTGCTGGCAGCAGCGACTCCCAGTCACCAGATTCCACTCTGCTCCTCCTGAAATTCATTTCAAAATTGCCACGGACTTCAATGGAAGCAGAACGCAATTATCTAAATTTCCTCCTTAGTGTCTGCTTCAGGTGGCAGTTTGCAAACAGCCTTCAACTTTTACTAGAGAAAGCCACACTCGCAGTAAATCAATAACCTTTCCAGGGATCCACAAAAGTAGGCTAGACAATGTTGGAAAGACCGGAGCATATTAGCAGCTCAAACTATTTCTCTTCCTGAAATACAGCCTTGATGAAATTTTCCAAGGTACTGAATACTGCACTAGAAATTGGCTGAAGATTTGTAGCTAGTAGACACAAAAAATTTGCCCTTTTGACAAAATGGAAAGATCACATTCTCATGATTTCACAAAAATGGAAAACACATTTTCTGTTCTTGCCTCAATTATTCCTTTCAATGGAAGAGAAGTTTATAGTGAAGAGTCTCTCATCTGACCACAAAAATCTATTTTATCTCCCCTAGAAGGGGCACATTTTCATTTGGAAGTTCATGATTGTTGCTTAAAAGACAACTTACTGGCTATTCAAAGTCTGACAAGTTATGCTTCCTGCAAGAAATGACTAGTTTGGATTCATGTATATTCGTAAGAAAACAACTATTGTACAACAATTGCCACCAAAAAAAGTAAACAAAACCCCACTTCAGTGGAGTATTTTCACACAATTTTAATCTTTTATATATGGGCTATTAATTTCAGTGGGTCTTCACAATATTGTTTTTTACCTCGCTTAAATGATAGCACAGTGGTTGAAGTACTGGATACAGATTCAACAAATAGGACCAGTCCCCTAACCCTGCCTGAGGCTGTTTTAAACAGATCACTCCATCTCTTTGGGGTAACAGGTTTCTTTTTCCCTTCACAGGAGGCAGATAACCCTTCAGGGCAGCAAAGTCTCTATGTGTTCATACATCTATTGTAATCGGCCCTGATACCTCGTGGGTGCTCTGTACGCTGGTATGATATATATTAAATAATTTCTGTGCCAAATAGGCCTCACAAACATCTGTCACAGCATAGCTTCATTTCCCAGTGTGAGTGCAGAAGATAACTTTGATATCTATGATACCAGTCAGTATTAAGTAAGAACAGTAGCTGGCATTTTAATATCAATCATTGGATGCAATACAAGTGAACAAAACACATTCCTTGGTTGGTTGTAATCACAAAACTAGCTAAATACTATAAATATTTGGAAGTAACAGTGCTTTCAACATATTATAACACTGAGAAAGTATATCCTCCACTGCTAAATACCTTTTCTTGCCTTGTACTGCAACATCAGTTGCTGTCTTTAAAACAACAGGCTGTTTTCCTTTCAGTGATAATTAAAAACAAACTCAGACCATTTGTCAGCTGTCACCCCAACCCGGACAATCGAAATACCAAATATTTGCACACCAAATCACAGCTTTGTTCCTGTAGCCAAGGCACTCTGTAAAACCCAAACATGTTTTTCTTTTGTCTAGAATTTGTTCTGGGCCCACATCCCTAAACCACTAATAAATTATTGCCGTATGCTATTGCGCCAGTGTTCCCCTTGTGCCACACCAGGCAACAAAAGGAGAAAAAAGTGCATTTGTCAAAATAGCAGTCACCACTTCCACATTCTTCAGAGCAACTAACATATCAAAAGGAGAACAGATGCTGCTTTATTTTTGTCCCAATACTGACATTCTCCACGCACCTCCAACTCAGGGCTGTGCAGTATGTCTACGCTACCATATTTTGCACGTCATCTTCTCGCTCGTTACTTTGTGCCGGAAGACACATTAATGAACTCCACAAAACACTGAAAATGACTTAAACTAATGGGAGATGGCGGGTTGGCTTCAGATTTTGATTGCCTTAAATGACTTCTTTAGCCGGTCATTTACGCAACAAAAAATAGCCTTCAGACAAAGGCTTTTACACTAATGGTATTGGCCTCTGAAAAGGGGGCAGCAGAATAGACAGCACCCAGAACAGAATCAGCACTTAAAAGATGTTTGTGTATGTTTTTACTTACAGCTAAAACGTACACTGGTGAACAACATGGTTTTCCAGGAGCACAGTCCCATGTCTTCTTCTGTCTAAGTACATGTGGCTTTTCAAGACAATTCACATGGACTTTTTATTATTCTTCTGTCATTTCTGTTGTGCTTTACCAAGGTCTTATTAACAAGCCACGTGGAAAGTGCAGGCACTAAGAAAACTCCAAAGGCTAGCACACAGCGCTATTAATCCAGCGCTCTGATCTGTTTAAACAAGAGTTGAGCACTACTGGTTTTATAAAAACAATTAGCTTTCATTGCATACACAAGGTTCTTCTGTGTAACATTTTGTTAAGTTCACATTTTAGTGCCTAAGTTTTCCAGTCTTTCGACCTTGCCAAAGATAAGCTCCCCTTGCCCATCCAGGATGAAAGAGAACTTGTCATCTTGAAAGCAAGAGTAACTAACCAAAAAAATTCTCCCTTTTAGTTTGTATGCATAGAGATGAGCTTCTGTTCTACTTCACTGGGAGAACAAGAAATCACAGTGCAATGTGAACGTCTGGGGCTGGGAGGAGCCCTTTACAACAGAAAGATTACATTACATAATGACACAAGTTCAAAAAATCAACAAACTTCTAGTGTAGAAAAAGGAATGTCACTTCAGAAACTTGGAAAGATTCCCAGCTGTTAAGATCTTATTTACTACTTGCACAAGTGGGTTTCTGGCATAAGGTAGCAGCACCTTCTGTATTTGCATTACAGTAAGGATTAAAGAAGTAATGCCTCTTTGTTGGTATTATTTAACCAGATCTAAAGAAAAATTAGTATTACAACAAAACTAGGTATCTTTTGTGTCTTTTTTTTTTTCTCCTTTAAAAACATCCTAATGACTTTCACAGAGGTTGCTTACAATCTTGAAAGCGGTGGGGTTATGTTGTCTACGATGCCCAGACTGCTGCCACAAAAGCAAGGATGCTATCTGATCTGCTCACCCAATTTATCAAAGAAAATGATCGACCTTCCCTCTCCACCCAGTGAAATACAGGACCAATAACTGTCATATATTAGAATTTTTTGATCTACCTGAGACTGATTTATTTGAAGCTCGATCTGGACATGAAATAAAGGCCACCAACTTCCACACAAAGCCCTGTCAAAGTCAAGAATACTTTCGCATGTACGTCTTGTCCCATGATTCCTTTGTTCATTCCAGCTCAGCCTTCCTCCTCTCCTCATCCCCAAGGAGCATGTTTTCCTTTTTTTTCTTTTTTTAAATCCATTACTTGAATGCAACATATGTTTACAAACCTCTGTGCTTAAATGCATGGGCAAGCAGGAAACTGAAAGAACAAAGCAGAATCCCTAGGGTTTCAAAATATGCAAATTTTCTTGAAGCCTGAAAGGGTGGAAAGTGAAGGGAAAATAATGATTTGCACCTACAAGTATTTGCAAACTAAAGAAACAAGATATAGGTAATTATGATTAATAAAGGTCTTAGCTAAATGGAACTGGACTCCAGTCAATCCCTAGATAATTTAAGGGCAGTTGGAGGGGCAAGACACACTGGGCTCAAAATGTAGCACCCCTCTTGCAGAGATTTGTAACAATATACTTACCTCAAACAGAATATATAGAATAAAAAATTTGCTAACCTCAGGCCTACCCTACACAGCTATAGATATGGCTTAGCATTCAGAGGCACAGATTAAATCCCATAATCCTGTACACCAAATTGCTTTGAGAACCTTTTCCTTTTGCCAGTCTGACCAGGTATTCACTCTGGACCATGGCAAATGTCACAATTTCCCTTAGTGCCATAGCTACCTGTAAATCACACCAAAAAGGTAAAAATTGTAAAATTAGAAGCAAAAAAATAGCAGGGTAAAAAAAAAGTGAAAAACTTGTATGTTTTTGTCAGGCTTCTGCACCAGCATATATATTTTCATATGAGAGAAAGCGCACACACCAGAACAGTCTTTTGATCTTTCAAAGCAGTTACGATCTAGCATATAAAACTCATCCATTAAAGTCTGCTAGATTTCACTTCCTTTATTGAAAAGGTTTCACATAATTCAATAAATACAAATAATCTTCCTACAAAATTTATAAAGTCTCCAATTGATCAGTGGCTCAGGAAAAAATTCTCTTCATTCATCAGTGTTCACCTACAGAAGTCTGCCATTGAAGTCATGGTGAGTTTTATAGCCGAATTCACCTGCAGTAGAGTTAGACTAACACATGACAACAGGAAATCTGAAGTCTAGAGAAAACTTTGTATCTCAGTACACATGAAGGAGCAGGATTTCCTCCCACTCACCCCCACAAACATTTGTGACACTACTCATAACATTACACAAAGTATACAGACTGCTTAACTGAGCAGACGATGCAAGCTTCGCACCTTTTCTGTTGCATTACTATTAATTGATTTTTTCTGAACATTTCCGAGATTTCTGCTTCTCAAGCAGCAGTTAAGAATGGCATTTTTACGTGAAGAGTTCAGGCCCCAAGCCTTTTTTCCTCTATTTGCAAAGCCAATGCTTTCTTGCAATTTCTTAAAGCAGCGTTTGATGCAGCAGGAGGGAAGAGCAGCTCCCCTCTCCTACTGAGGTTGGCAACAGGAAACAGAATGAGTGCTAACGTAGTAAGTAGATACTCATTTAAGTGAGGCAAGCTTAAGATTTATTCAACCTGAGAGCAAGAGGTCAATATTTATTCAGAGAACAATAAATCTTGATACTTGGTTCTAACAGATGTTAATCCAATGTATTATTAAATCCATCCCATTAAAGCTAATTAGATTGTGTGTCCTCATGAGCCTTGTTGCCAATAGTCATTAGTATTGCATGGGTCATAATTACTGTGCTTTGATAATTAAATCATATAATTTCCAATAAATTTAAATATCTTGGGATAGAAATACTTATTTTCCTCTACCATTACTATATTATTGTACATTTCATTGGGTTCTTCCTTCATGCTGCTGTAGACTGTCCTTCTGTTCTTCTGCCAGGACCAGCACAACTAAGCAATCAAAAGGTCTGTTTGGGCTACACCGTTTTTTTAAACTTTCTCACTTGTCTTAAAAATCTGATACTCCTAAAGCCACATCCATCTGCTATTCATGCAGCAGGCAGGTAGGGAGCAGGGACACAAATAAATAAGTAGCTGCTGTCGGGAAAAAGAAAAAGGGGTCATACTCCTAAGTTTAAGTGAAAAACTCCTTCTGTTTTGGAGTTTTACAGTGCCTTCCATCCCCATATTTCAATGTACTTCATAGATAATAGGAAATACTATCATCTCTATCTTAATCTCTGGAAGGAATTGAGGCACACAAAAAGGAAATAACAACCAGTACCTAGAAATAACGACAACTCTATGTCAAATCTAGACATCACTCAGGTACATCAGTCAGTCAGCAGGACGGGGTATTTTTAGTGCAAATTTTTCTTGCAAATACTCTTGCAGAATAAACACAAACTCACCGCTATTTGAGTCCGTCCAAGTGGTTTCCTTCCTGCGGGAACCACAGATGAACCCAGGCATCAGGGTGCAATACAGAGTGCCCCACTTGCAGTGCAGCCAACAGCTCCTCCAATGGTTAGCACTCCATGTGCTCACAGCACACACCTAGGGCTGGTGACTGGTGTGAGCTTCACTGTTGGTGAAGACTTAGTGGGAACATGAGAAATCACAGAAAATCAAATCCTGGTCTTTCCATCTTCTTTATGCCACGCACATCGGTAATATAGACTACCGTTCCCAAGTTTCAGCTCTTTGTATTGACTTATATTGATCCTTGACAGTATTTTTCCATCAGAACCTGCATGGTTTACAGATGGTAGTTCCTTATTTCCAAGAGTCTTAAACATAAGGAGAGTAATAGCTTGAGAGGAAACGTTAAGTGCATTGAACTGTACATCATGTGTTACCCAGAGACATGGCCTCCAGCACTGAAGGTAAAATGTGGAAAGTAGGATTCAACTGGTGTCATTTTGGCAGTCTGAAAGTTGGGCATCTAGCCTAAGCTAGTCATCTAGGCTTTGCCTTTAATTAATGGAGAAAATAAGGCACTTGCAGAGAATGATTCACCTCCTCCTAAAGCAGGCATCTAAGACAGATGGGCTGAGTTTGGAAAAGCTTCTCTCCTCCTCCATGGGCTTCAGTGGAAGACCTCTGCCTACGTTTTAGATGGCTAAATGTCTATGCAGACAGTTTATCTCAAATATCTAAAATCCTCATTACTTTGCTGTTTCTAGGCTATGGAACCATTGGACAGGCCCAAGAGCTGCACTGGTCACTGTGCAGAGGGAGGATATCCAGAGTGCAAGCAGAATCAAGGGAAACCAAGTGCTCCTCCAGTGACTAACACGGTAGCTGTGCGTTAGGTAATGTGATTAAATGCTAACTGCAGAGCACACAAAGACCCAGCAAGGATCACACAAACAACAACAGGCAGAGGAACCCTAGTAACCTGACCAGTGAAAATGGAGCATATCACATTGACTACTGTTCTATCAAAGGAGGACACTTGCACCTAGTGTGAAACCCACAAAGAGAAATAAATTAAAAAGTCTCACAGGAATACCAGGTGAGGGGTACAGTACTTACTATAGGATACAGAAGGAAGAAAATTCTAGGACTGTAAAAAACATAATATGGGCTTATTAGGTGAAGGACCATGAGGCATAGACAGAGAGATGTCAAGGTGGATTTGGAAGAAACAAGTGTGGGGAAAACAGAGGGAAAAGAAGATAAACAGGGTAGTCGGATACAAACAGACTGCTGGTCAGTACACTCGTCTAGCTGAACACTGCACTTGATCACAGAAAACTATCCTATATACTTATTAAATCCTATTTCTTTCTTCTTTGTGGATGTGTGAAGACTAGAGAACTTCAAGACAGGTGAGCCAGCTAGCAGGATAAGAGGTCTGAGCACCTGCAACCTGAGAGGTTTGCAGACCAAGGTGCCAGCAGTTGGAAAGACTCAGTATCTAAGACTAGCTACCAGAGAAACCATAACATGCATATATTTATCCAAGATTTCAGTCCTTATCAGCTGAAGAGAATGGGGTAGTTCATGCTATTCATATCTGAATGACCACTATATGCGTTTATGGGGTTGTCAGTAAAGACACTGCTCTCTGTGTTGCTCTGTGTTGCCATCTGTGTGTATATTGTGTATTCTATGTGTGTGTGCATGCACATGTGCACCTACTGCATGTAGTCACTGGCCCTGGGGACAGCAAACCACAGCGGCCTCATACCTATTGGGCTGGAAAAGGAGGAAGCCCCCTGGGTTCCAAGGACACCTGAATTTGTCAACCCAAAGCATTCTATGATTCTATGATTTCAGGCACCTTCTGACATTGTACTGAATTGCCACTGCCTTGAAGTCTTTTCTGTGGTTGACAATTTTCACTGAAATTGTGGGGACATGTGCTTTGAATCATTTTCTGTACATAAGAACGCATTTGATCCCAGGAGCATCCCAGTGGTCCCACACATGCATACTGATCATTAGAAAACTGCCTTCAGGGTAGAGGTTCATCTGGCACAAACTTGAAATGGAACATCACACTAGGATTAAATTCACATATGCTTTTACCTCATTATCCTATCGTATCTTAAGTTCTCTGAGCTCAAAAACTTAAAATGCACAGAATGAGACAATGTGAGGTTTGCAGTTCTGATTCTGTTTGAGGAAGAGCCATCTTTAACCAAGAACACTTGTGAGAATACGTGCTAACACCATACTGAGGGTGTGCCTCAGCCCTCTTGACGCTACTTTCCTTCGTACGTTCAGAGAGAGTTTTTATAAATTTAGTGTATACAAATCCCTTTGGTGCACTGCTGCCAAGCTGACTATGTGTACATGCAAGGATTCAGTTTTCATGCATACACAGACTATGTACTTGCATGTGTTGTATATGGAAGTGTATACATGCAGCTGTGTAGGACCAATTTAGAACAAAAGTCAGACTTGCAGTGGACTCCTCCAAAAAACACAAACACAAAAAATGAGCCAAAGGAAAAATTCCATCTAGTACGTGGCACAGCCTCCATCTCTCCTACGTGCTACAGAGCAATTGACTCTTCACATCTAGCATGGCTACAGGCTACTGCCCTCCTACAAGCTTCAGACTGTGGTTATTGTGCTTCCCTCAGATGATTCTCATTATAACCAGGCTGAGTGCTGAGTTAAAAAGTCAGTGTATGAATCATATCATCAACTCAGTTGTCTGGAATCTTGCTTTTATGTGCATTTCCTCATTGCTACACAGATCACCAGTGTAAAACATGTTGTAGCTGCATAAAATTTCCTTTTGCTCTTTTTAACCCTACAATTGCCTGTGAGTAGATACTTATTTACTGTTATCCGGCTTCCTAACTACTGCTGATCTGTGCCTTCACTGCCTGCCTCACAAAAGTCACAAAGAGTTACAAATATTTAACCTGAGGTTATTGCCCAGGGGGATCTCTCTATCCAGCTTCTGGGATAAGGCCTCAGCATTGTCTGTGTTCTGCTCAGGAAGAGAAAAAAGGACTCTCAGTGTAAGCCACACCATTGCTCCATGCACCATCAGATCTCCTCCATCTTTCCACAATGTGAAGATGTCTCCACACCACTGTATCTTTTGCCACAGCCATCCACCGTGGGACTCCTTACCACGCTGGAGCAGCAAGAGGGCTGGTTCCACCATCTTTTAAGCCTGTCAGAGGAAGGATATATGCCCAAGAGTGGCTCAGTGCACTAATTCTGACACAGGCTTCTGCTGGTTTGCTTACAAATGTAAACAGAGAACAAAAAAAAAGCTCCCAGCTATTACTATTTACGTTGACACTCTCCTCCTTTTACCTGTTTATTTGAACTATGCTGTTGGCCTGTAATGGTGATAGTAGAGGCCTGTGTGCTGTACATTCCCCTTCTCCTGTCTAAACGCTGCACTGTTGACATTTTCTACTTACCACTGCTATATGCAGTATTGTACTAGCTTTCCCCATGTCCTTAATCTGCCTATCTATCAGCCTCCACACCTGAAAATTAGTCTTTGATTTTTTTTTAGTAATAGGAATATTTTTTTTTTTTGCTCCCTTCAGTGGAACACATTTTTCCAGTTACAGAATCCAAAATGCATCTTGCAATCTTTCCCTTCGAAGCCAGCAGTATTCCCAAGGTACAGGATCAGAGCAGTTTTTATAATTTCAGGGTGGGCAGTACAGAAATGTTTTTTCCTTGGCTTGTTTTTAATCTTATAAAAATCTGTAACCATGTTTTCAGAGTAGTGCTCCCCCTTTTCCATTACAACCCTTGCACTAAATGCTAGTAACCAATTTCTGCATTCAGAGACTGGGCTTCAGTCTGTAGCAACTATTCTAAGAACTGGTATATTTAAATTTCTGTATTCTAGAAACAACATTAATCCCATCTTGAAGTTATAGGATGTTTTCTGAGTATTTGGTGATTGCACAGACATAAGTACTTCCTATGTGTTTACCAAACAACTGATTTAAAAATCACAGTTCCAACAGGATATATGAAATTAGCAGCACCACTAAATATTTTCTTTTCTACCTTAATCTGTAAAAAGATTCTGCTAAAAAGATTAATAATTCAGGGACAGAGAAAAGAAGTTCAAATGCTTGGCAGGAAAAATGGTCAGTGCTTTCATTTTCCACTGTCAACTGCGACTTTGGGAAGCAGAAGCGAGCACGCAACTTGGGCTGCTTTTGATCACCATCTAGTGCGTGAGTTCAGGAACTGCACAAATTTCAGGCGAGACTTCCCGACTTGAAGTTAAGCAGCAACAGGATTAACAGTTCTTTTCATCATGTTTAGAAGACCTCAGACAGGCTTAGCGAACTTGAAAAAGTGAGAATTTCCAGATGTCCCTAGATGCCAGATGTTTCATAATGACAGAATTTTCTAGCAGTCTGTGACTGTGGATGGTCTAGGGATACGAAGAAAGCAAGACCTGCATAGTGAAGTAGTATCTTTTTCAGGCCGAGTTACTCAGAAATAGCAACATGATCTCAGGCAAGAAGTCCTTTCATCAAGTCTCTGTGTTGTTTCCAGGTGTCTAAATGTTACATTCATTTCATTGTTTTCTGATTTTTTTGTCAAGATTGTCGGAAATCCTATTTGCAAAATTTTTCACTTACAAAAATGAATTGTGTGTTGTTTACCTAAAACCCACATTCTGACTGTGCTTCCACATCAATCCATGCAATGGGGACTTCAAGGCCAGTAAACCAGTAAGACAACTGGACAAAGGAAGACCACCAGTACCACTGGGGGTGGAAGTCCCTGGCAACTTTACGTTTTGATCATTGCAGATGACTCAGGATAACTCAGGACAATGCTTTCCAACAGCACTGGCCAAGCAAGGCCAGACCTTGGCTAGTAGCCTTGCCTTTCAGCATGCTGCGACTCAAGACACCGAAACTCAGTATCTTCACACTGAGGAACTCAGAAAGTCTAAAACAAACCAGAAAACACATCTTTACTGAAACAGGGTCATAACTTCAATATTAAACAATAGTAGTGTAAATTTTCAAAGATTATCAGAAGGAATTTTCAGGAGACACTTCGAAGAAGCCTTTGCCTGTAGACAGCAGAAGAGTCTTCTTTTTAAATGGAAAAATACTACTTTCCGCCCCTTTTCTTCTGAGACCAGGTCAAGGAGCAGGCAAAGATACTTTGACACCATGACTTGCCAGTAGCCTATAGTCACTGTCATACAGTATCTACCCATGCTAAAATCCACATAAAGCAACGATCCAGAAGGGATGTCCTTAGGTATCCCTTCACATCTGAAATTCAGACCATCAGCTGAATTGTCACTGAGGGGAGAAAAAAAACCCACCCCACCCCCCAAAAAAATCCACAAACCCACACAGCACTCAACTGCTGTTAAAACTGTATACTAACTCCTCAAACATTAATGAATTTAGACCCCATAGAGGACATTCAAATGCCTAGGAAGAAGAGAACTGTAAAATCTTTAGAAGCATCGTTTCATATTTTATTAGACATTGACCTTCCAGTGATAATTGTTCAAAATATGTTATTCAAAGTAACTTTATAGTCTAAACCTTGTAAGCAATACATAATTTTATACAAAGGATAAAGAAAAGAAAGAAAAAGCTAGTGCTACCCGGAAAGTAGGAGATAATTCGTGCTTGCTATAGTGTATTCTTTAACAGCTCATGCCTTCAAAACAGAGCTGGCAGTATTACTAAGGAAATTACGCTGATTTAAGAACTGGAAGACATTTCCTCCCCTCCTCAAACACAGGGTTTTTTTCTCCTCTGATTGCACCGAACAGACGCCAGCAGCGCCGGCACGAAGGAGCAGCTCCAGCACAATCCTGTTGTTCTGGTGCCCCCCGATGGTCACCGGGCTTAAGAACCGCGCCTGGAAAAAGCTCCGTTCTGGGTGTCATCCCCAAACACACGAGCAGCATTTCGTCCGGCTGGAGCCGAGCCCCGACACAGCTCCCGGCAATGCGGGTTTCCCACGCGTGGTTTGCAGAGCTGGGCACGCAGGGCAGGTCCTGCAGCCAGGCACTGACCTCCATCCCTAACCGCTTCGGCAGCTTGAGCAGCGAGCCCTCCAGGTCAACACAACCACCTCACAGCTACTGTTGATCACAAAAATCAACCTGGTTCACAGGCACAGATGCTACATCCAGGGTCTCTGTTGAAAACTACATTACATTCATCGAACTGAGGCATCATTCAAGCAGCCAAGCCGCACGGATACCCAGCACTGGCTGTGCCTTCCCTCCCTTCCCCAGTCACCGCATCCCATTACCGCACACGCTGACCTAGCACGTCCAGACAGTCGTCATCTCATACCAAAATCAGTTTTGCACAGCAATGCTTCCTGTCCCAACTCACCAGCAGGGGTGGCGTGCACCCAGTATGATACATCTTCGTTTCCAAGCGGTATCGTGCCACAGAGAAATTAATCACTGGTCTACAAATCAGCACTTCCCTCCATGAACCGATCACAACCTGACTATTCTCACTGCAACCCAAGGAAAACAAGAGTCTCAATCACAAAGGGTGTTTCAAAAGACTTAATTTCAAAAAAACTTCAGGTGGAAAAGAGAGATGAAAGCTTAAACGTCTTTAAGAAGATATTAGATGGCCAAAAGCTGCAATCTTTCAATCAAGAAAGAAGACAGCTTTATCTAAAAGTCCATCCTGGTTTATTGGCAAAGCGAAGATAGCAAAGCAATATTGAACAAGTTGGAAGGGGGAAAGGGATCAGATAGCAATCAATACAAATGTGACATGGAGAAAACTGATCAGAAGGAAAAGAAAGCCTTGATTTACAGGACTAAGGAGAGAAGAAACACCTTAGTATGTACATTAGGCACGAACGGAGCCCTACCTATGGTTAATCTTTAAAAATGCAGCCAAGGCAGAAGTGTTCAATAAGCTTTCAATTTCTGCACGGAGGGATTCCGACCACAAATCTGATGTACTTTCTGAGCCATCCAGCAGCTATTGGGATCTTCAAGATCTACTGCGGGCAAGTTTTTAGATCTACAGGCCTGAATGGCTTGTACCCAAGATTCAAAAAGGCTCACTGAATCTCTGGGTAATTTTGGGGATACCACAGAAATTTCAGGAAACAAGCACCAGTATTAGAAGTGATAAGGAGATGCACCTAGTGAAATAAGGATGCTTGAGCAAATAGAAACAAAGTTAAAAAAAAGAGAAACACTTGTTCTGGATTTAGTTTATAATTAATTAAAGGGTGAGAATATTTAGCCACTTTAAAATTCACAGAAACAGATTTAAAATTTAGTATTTTGTGTTCAGCTACATTTATGTCTTTGCCAAACACCACTTTTTTGGGGCCAGCCTGCCTTCATTATTTTGCTGATATTACAAGTTTACTTGATGATTTACTTGCACTTAGAGCATTAATAAGAAAGCCTTACACAAGCCATTTAGATGAAAAATAGCAGGAACAATTCACACAGCAACAGCACAAAAAAATTAGGACCACACAATAGCAATAAAGTAAAAGTAAGCAAGATCTGAGTAACTAGCATATCTCCACGTGTAGTAAATAGGACATCAATCAAATGTTGCTGCTAGTTAGGCTCCACAGAGATCAGGATTAGCCTTGATGCCAGTCCACATTGTTGGTTTTCTAGAAGTCAACAAATGAGAGCTGATACCATTTGCGAGTGAGAGACTCACAAAGGGAGAAAATGGAGGAACTCAGACCTGGAGTGCTCAAACCCACTCCAGCAATGGCTTTTTAATACAGCCAAAAGGTAAGTTATGCATGTAGGAAAAAACCCACAGACAGCTCAGAATGGATGACTATCCTAAAAACAGTGACACTGAAAAGACTGTAGCAGTCAATAATAAAACAAAATTCAGATAAGCTTCCAGGTCACATATCAGAAACCAAGAATCCTTCCTGGCAAGAAACTTGAGTTCTCTGCCACTCTTTTCACTCTATACCAGAGCCAAAATCAGCTTTGAAAAGTTCTGTCAAGAGACAGACTACAAAGTTTTGTAATTAGGTCATTTATGTGGATGTTTTAAAGCACCCAGGGCTGCTCTTAAACACAGATCCCCAGATCCTAGGACCACTGGTTAACCTGGGATGTCAGTCTATTTTCCATGGGCCCATGGGGAAAAAAAAACAAACAAACACGAGATATCTTGACAATTTCTTTTGTTCTTGAAATAGGCATTTATACACAAAAGAGAAGTTTTCACTTCAGCTTGCATCATCACAATACATATATTTTACAAAGCCTCATTAGCTTGAGCTCCCAAAGAAATACAGTAGAAGAAAGAATTAATATGATCCATGATTTTATAAACAAGTGCACAGGCATTAAGGACACAATTTTATCTCCACATGTAGTAGTGGAAACTCAGGTGCTGGAAACTATGCATAGTTCAGATACCCGCTTTGTTTTAAAACAATAATGAAAAACAGCCACAGAAATGACAGCCACAGAAATGATTCAATGGTTAATGAAGACTTCAAGATGTAAATCTAACTGGTATATAAATGCAAGAATGAGAGGTGACTTGATGATAGCTTATTAGCATGCAAAAAGGGAAAAATAGAGTAGAGAAGGCTATTTTAGTGTGGAAAGATATTTTTTCACCACCTTTTTTCCTCCCGTCTCAATCAATCTCCTTTCACAGGAAGGCTAATTAGCCATTGAAAGAAGGTGCCAAGGAAAAAGGTAGTTTTGCCATTCCTTGGTATTTTCCAGTCAAGAACAGATGCCTTTCTAGAAGATATGCTTATACAAAAGTCACCAGGCTACTTAGAGAAAAGTCCCCAAAATACAGAGCTGGCCAGGTAATTCCTTCTGTCCTTAAGTTCTTTTTCGATAATAGGCTTCAGTTTCATGGCTGGATCCAAATCAACTGCCAACATATAAAAATAAATGAATAACCTAATCTACAAGTCACAAGCAGCAACTTAAAACACGTTAAACAATGGGTAATGCATTCCTGTCTGGCAGGCACAATTCAGTTTAAGCATACTTTCAAGGGAAAAAAGGGTAAAGCCAGCTGATGCCATCCCACAGATCTCCGGACTGACTGCATTCGGCTCACCTGGTCTGTCCAAAAGAGGGAAAGGGAATAGAATTGCATCCCTTGTCCGGATGCATCTTTCCCAGCAGACACTGTTCAGAGAATAAGGGCACAAACACTGTACCGGTAAAGAGCTGCTGCTGCAGGAAGCGGCAGGGAAGGGCAGAGAGACAGGGGAACTGGCAGGGAAAGTACGACAGCTTCACTGCCCTGCTTTGGCAGACAGGATGCTTTCCTCTGTGGTATGTGCACCCCTATACCAGTGTCCCCCTCAAAAAAATGCATCCTTTGGACTACCAGCAACACAGTAAGGACACTTCCATGCACTACGACTCTTCCACAAAATCTACATAAGATGTCCAACAAAAGCAGAAGTGTAAAGCCATAAATGTTTCATTCATACCCTAAAACAGCCACTGAAGTTTTCTTTCATAAAATATTTGTACCCCAGGTATATTTGTCATTTTTTTCTAAGATGTTGTGTATGGCCTAATACGCATACCATTTGCAACTTCATGTGACATGGGAGTTCCCCACTTATACCTGATACAACAAATACCACGAAATATTTCCCTGCATAGGCTAAACCAATATTGAAATTGTCACCCAGGTTTCAGACTGTGGCAGAAGTTTACCTGTCCTTTGAGGAAAAATAAAAGCTTATACTGTTAAGCAGCTTCCGTTTTCTGGTTGATAAGGCAGAAAGATATCTTAACTTGTTTTTCATCATAGTAACTCGTGCTGCAGGGGTCCATTAATTATGGGTGAAACTCAAAGATTTTATTTTCCTTCTGCTCAATTCCCTACAAAATGACCAAAAAAAAAAATCACTGTGCTATTTATCTTGTAATCAGTATTATTGCACTATAGCCAATTCATTGCTGTTATTTATTAAACATGCCAAAACCAACAGAATGCTAGAAAACAGTTGGTTCATTCAGAAACCACAGCAGGTACCAGCTGGCAGGGTAGAATGGTCATGATGCCACCAGAAAGATTTGTAACTAGAAGGAAACTTTACTGTGCAGCACAGAAAGGGTTTGTTTAAAAGGCCACTACCAACAAACCACACAAGCATTCATTATTCATTCATGAGATTGTCATTTAGCCCACCTGCAACTTCTGATATTCAAGTACCTTTATAAAATATTTACAGCATTCAGAGAAGCCCCTGTCACCATACCCTTGCAGAGGGAGAGGCTGCAATTAAAAAGGTGCCAACCAAGAAGCAGTGGCTTTTATTCCACATTGTAGTTTTGCTACGTGCAAAAGCAAGAAAAAATCATGCACTAACAATTAAACAACTGCTGAAAATATTTTTTGTTTTGCCATGTTCTTTTTTTTCCTTTCAATGAGATTCATCTTATGCAAAGGACTGATGGGAGGGGCAGACACTACTTTTATCCTACATATACCCTTCAGCACTGAAATACCAAGAATTCACAAGGTTAAGGAACTTCTATAACCATCACATACCAAGCCAGAGGCTCTTCTGGGCAATCACCTCATCAACCCCTAGTGCACCCTAAAATGTTCACTGGAAGTGTTCACCTGAAAACTGTCTGTTACTCCCTCATTTGCATTCCTCAGTCATCACCCCCGTTCAGCTCAAACTCCCACTGTCTATCAGAAAAGACAAAACTCCTGATCCTTTGAACTGCATACCAAAATTCTCACAGGCACCAGGAGCCACAGCCTGGACAGCTGCTGGAAGGGCAGCTCTAGGAGCAGCTTACAGGCATGAGGTGAAACAATGACGGTCCTCAAGGAGCACCACTGCCCACCGTGAGATGGGACTGATCCAGGCTGCACGGCTGCCTCCTTACCTCTAACCCCAAGGGCTGCGGGTCAGCCTGCACGCCCTGCACAAACCCAGCTCTGCTACAATCAACACAATGCAGCCCTGGCACAGGAGCCCCATGATCACAACTTCAAGAAAGGCCCATGGGCCTCCATTTGGCCATGCTTCCTACAGTTTCATTCCAAGGGTTTTTTTTTCCTGGCAGTAGGATGCTGCAAAATTCATCCTTCCTTCCACCACCTTCACACAGAAATAGAATTTATCCCCTGTGCAAACCACAGAGCACCAAGTCCACAAAACCCTTCTGTGACTGCTATTTTCCATGACAAGATTATACATCCTCCCTATACCCACACGATACGACCTGTGCAGCCCCAGGGTCGCAAATTATTGCTTTCTCACCACCAAGGGAACAGTTACGATCCTTGAGAGAGCCTCCAGGGCTTCTCATATGAAAGGAGTAAATTCAGAGCTGGCATGCAGACCAGCTTCACAGACCCAGAGAACATGCTCAGTGCCCCGGTGGGACCATTCTGCAGACACCCAGCACAGAGAGGAGACAGCCGAGAGTCGAGTGCACCCGAGACACTCTGAAGTGCTAATACCTCTCTGAATGACTGTTTTTCTCATTCCACAGAAAATTAGGAGGTGGAAGGGGAATAGAAGGGAGTTCATTTTTCCCCAAAACGCCAGATAAAATAATTTAAGTCATTGCATTAAAATATCATTATCGTTTGTTACAAGAAAAGACAATGGGGGGAGGAGACAGCTTTTGTTCAGCTAAAAACTGAGCACAGAATGAAGCTTCTAGCAACCTCAAGACTCCAGTACTTAGACATTCCTGGGATGCTTCAATTATTGAGTTCCCTTGTGATATATACTGGGTTTCATTTTGATCCACAGGCTATTAAACATGATCTATGACACTTTCAGAAAAGCTGTAGTTTGGAGTTCAGCCTGTAACTCGAACTTTTTTTTTCTTCCATCATTGGTTATTAATGTGCATATGGCACCGAGAGAGCATAATGAAGAGGTGCGCAGATATGCAGCAGCACAGTGCTGCTTTGTAAGAACATAGTCAAATAGGGTCAACTAGAACTAAATTAACTGCGTTGCATGTCTTCAAACTCTGCTTCCTTATTAAAAGCAGTTCTCTTCACAGGCAGGCACAAAAGGCCATTTAAGATATTAGTCAATATGTTCTCTCCAAAATCAAGCAAAGGAAAGGAAGAGTAATTAGTCCTATTTAAGCAGAGGAAAATACATGCTGTTTGGGCAAACAAATACTATGTAGTCAGGAATCCAGATGCACTAGCTGAAAACAACAAAATACATCAAGAGTATAGCAATTTGCCATAGCTCAGAATGGAAAATATTTAACTTTAAATAGTCTAAGAATGCATACTGTATTTCTGTCAAAGAATAAACCATAGATTTAGAGGTCACCATTTCTTGGAAAGCGTATATTTGTGAGTGATAAGGTTGGGTTTGCTTTTGTAGGGTTGTTTTGTTGAGGGTTTTTTTTCCTGAAAGTAACCAAAGACAATTAAGATAGTAAAAATCTTGACCATGTTTAAGAGAAACTGGAACATGTAGATAACACAGGCTGGAGAAATGGGTTGACAAGAATTTCATGAAGTTCAAAGGGAAATGCCAAATCCTGCAGCTGGGGAAGAACAACCCCCTGCACCAGTAAATGCTGGCGGCCACCCAGCTGGAAAGCAGCATGGCAGAAAAGAATGTAGGGGACTTGGTGGACACCAAGCTGAACATGAGCCAGCAATGTGTCCTTGCCACAAAGAAGGGCCAGGAAAACTGTTAAGTGATTGGAGCATCTCTCCTATGAGGAAAGGCTGAGAGAGCTGGGACTGTTCAGCCTAGAAAAGAGAAGACTGATGGGGGGGATCTCATCACTGCATATAAACACCTGAAGGGAGGGTGCAAAGAAGACAGAACCTGGCTCTTTTCAGTGGTGCCCGGTGACAGGAGATAATGGGCACAAACTGAAATACTGGAGGTTCCCTCCGAACATCAGTAAACACTTTTTCACTGAGGGTGACTGAGCACTGGCACAGGTTGCCCAGGGAGGTTACAGATCTCCATCCTTGGAGATATTCAAAAGCCTCCTGGACATGATCCTGGGCAACCAACTCTAGGTGTCCCTGCTTGAGCAGGGGGCTTGGACAAGATAACCTCCACAGGTCCCTTCCAACCTCAACTGTTCTGTAATTCTGTTAAAAAGCTTTTCTAAGAATCTAGTTACTTCAGTAATGCTATGCCTCATTCCATTCTCTCCCTTTTCAAGAATAATTTTCTTTTACATTATCCCAATATGTAAATACATAATCTTACACATGAGCACATACACATTTATACACAAAAAGTGCATATCAACAATTCTAAAAGGTCTCACAGTATTGCATTAAAAAATATGAAATTTTTCATTTCTATAGCAGTAAGGAATGAAAATGCAATACTGTTCCATGTGGCAACATGACTGCAAGTAAGAAGTGCTTATTTTTGTTATGCTATTTGGAAATGACGAGAGGCATAAATAAGGATGACATGTTAAAGAGCTCTTAAAGCAAGAACAGATCATGGTGACTCTTACATCCATGTCTTTTTTCCCCCTTATTTTCTTTATCTGTAAAATATTGATAATTCACCATTAATTTACCTGCCTTTCAAATATGTAACAAAAGGTTAACTAGAGGGACAGATTCAATGTAAATTTGCTTTAGTTTCCTATACTCTGAAAATATTTTAATGCTTGCTTTTAAAAAAATGTTACAGAGTTGACAGTTTTCAGATCAGCTGGTTTTGCCCATTAGCATAAGGACAGGCTAATAATAACAAAAAATGTTAAATTATTCTTTGTTTCTGTGTTCACTGCAGTGATCATTATTTTTCTTTTCTACCTTGGTCATTCATAGTAAGGTACATTGTTTCAATGCTTCAGTTTTACCTTAGTGTAACCCTTTAATCAAGATGACCATCATCTCCAAATTAGGAGCACTTGGATATTTTACCTTTTCAACTCTCCACAAACAGAGAGAACAATTTTCCGAGATACATCACCAACTGCCTACTTAATTTATATCAGCTGTGCCACTTCCACTTAATTCTACCAAAAATTCACTATTCTGGAAGGCAATGGTGTTTAGTTTTACCCTCTTGGTCCTTCTACAATCTGTGAGACTCATAATAATGGATGCAAAACGTCCACTGCTCTGCGTAACACGCTGTATCTATTTGAAAGCCACACAAATTAAATAGTACTGTCTTTATTCACACAGAAATAGCACGAAGCACTTATGCAGTGCTTAAGCACCCTTTAGTCAATTGAATCTGTGGCAATAAAGCGGAAAATGCAGTCCCACTGAATCCCCATGGCCTTTGTTTCTGTGATTTTTCATTTAGAAAATAAGGCTTTTTAGATGCTTCCTATATGTAAACAGAAAGATTTATTATGTGTGAAGTTTTTAACAATGCAAAGGTTTGACAGCTGCTTGTTTGTCTTCTCTATCTGAACTGAAAGCTAGAATGACCTTCAGGTTTCAGCGAGGCAGTATGCAAAATTTTTAAGACATTGGACAAGTTGAACCTATGCTTCCCCTGTAACAAGGCAGTACATCTAAACAAAACACATCCCACTACTGTAGGTGATTTGCTTGGGTCCTGAAAGAACAGCCAGCTTAACTAACTAGTCCTAGTGAGCTTCTTACCTGAATTAAGTACCATACTTCTGTACGGCTGTATCGCTCCTAATACCTGAGCTTCACAGAGTATTACATACTGTGGTGAAAATACATCTTGAATTGATCTCCCTGGAAGGTTTGGGCCTTTACTTTGAATCTGTCAGTCTCTCATGATTTTATTTCTTCGCAACATTTTTCTCCACTTTGTCTACCTCCCCCAGCTTCATTTCGTGCCATTATGTGTATTACCACACGGAGAAATGATTGCACCCTCCATTATCCTCAAAAGGATTTCAAGCAAGAAACAACTAGTGTGAAATCTACTTCACCTCTGGAGATCTGAGCAATCTTGCTCCACGGGTGTCTTGGGGAAGATGAAATCCTTGTTCAGCCTGAATGCAACATATGGAGCTGCAGCAGACTCCCTCCCCACAGCTTCGATCATTTCTGTAGGCTGAGCACTAGGGATCAATAGACCTCAGTTCCCCAGTGGGCCTGGAACATGCACGGCTCAATGTGAACTCTCTGACAAAAGTTGCCCTGCACTCTCATCTAGTAAACCATATAGCAGCAAAGCCATTTGGATTTCTTCTCTTTGTTTTGAGAATTGAGGGGTAGTTTTACCGGCTGTGTAACAGTGCTCTTACAATAGAGATGGTTTGCTGCCCGATGTGTTATTATAGCTGGATGGGATGTAAATACCCTCAGTTCAAGATATCACCTGATAAGCCTGGGAAGCAACTGAGGGGTAGAATAGCAATAATTGACTACCCAAAGTACAGAACTTACATGGTTAAAAGGAAGTGGAAGGTAATTTAGTGATGTTGATTCTTGCCTATTTGCCTCATCTGAAACAGTACCACCAACCTAAAAAATTTACAGGACTGCTTTTAGCTGGACCCCAACTGGTACTACCCACTCCTGAAAAGCCAGTCTGGAAGAGGGGCCAAGGAGAGAGCTAGAACATAAATCTCTGCAACTGACATATCATGAATTACTAAAATATTACTTTGGATTATTACAGAAAGCATGGGCTGGCTGGAAGCAGTTCACATCTTTGCCTTGTCTCATTACATCAACTGTAGGTTACAATACAGTCATACAAGTATACCTCCATCCTATTCCCGCACACGTCTGATATGCCAGTCACCCCATGAAAGAGCAAGCATGAGATCAGGTCAGTCTCACAAACCATTATATGAGGATGAAAGTTGAGCAGATGTACAACCCCACCAATGTAAAACATATATGGAAGTGTTGCTAGCACCTGGGACTAATGCTAAGGTGGACACCGCCAGTGTAAAATGCATTGATCCCTCCTTCTCCTGATGGAGGCTTTAACAGTGAGTTTGGCCCCTTAGTCTAGCACTACTACTTCAATACTCATGCAAGAGTAAATATAACAGAGAAGACAGACATAAATTCCAGTTATGTGTAGACATGCAGTCAGAAACCAAAGTATTCTATTTTAAATTAACCTGTTTTTTAAAAAAGGCATGTTACAAGGCGTGTTCTTACAACTCAAATCTAGGGAGGAGACGTTTAAAACAAAGTCATGCTAAATATCTTTTTTAATTAACAGCTACAGACACTTTTGTACTGATGAGTTATATAAAACTGCAGAAAAAAATCATATTAAAAGGTAAAGTGTGCAAATCCCTCATTAACAAGGTACTGAAACACTGCTATAATTTTTCTCTGCTATTATATTCCACTGTAATGTTCCTTCTCATTTGTCAGAGCTCAGATCTCTCTGCTTAACAATAACAGTCATTTATACACAGCTAAACTGCAAAGATTTTATTCATCTGCTGCTGCATATTATGTACTATTAGTTGCAAAGTAAGAGATGTTGTTACTGTAACAAGTGACTGCTTATTGTATTATTACATTTCTGAGCACCATCCTCTGCTGAGGAATGGTCACACTACAACCTAAGTCCCGGTTATTATTGTACTACTCATTTTGTGGTTTCAGGGCTTGCTGTGGCTCTCTCCCCTGAGGTCCTTGCCTGCAGCCCTGCCTCCACCAGGCCTCCTGCTCTCACCTCTCCAAAAATGATGCATTTCTGCCCCTCCTGAACAAAACACTGAGAATTCAGCTAGGCCCACTGAATTAGGATGAGATTTTTGCAGCTCTTCCCTCTAGCAGCCTGTAAAATAGGGGTCTAAACCAGCATATGCACAGCATGCTCGGAATTTAGCATTGGGTTCTTTGTTGGGATCCTGGTATGCCTAAGGTTCCCCTCCTGAATAAATAATAAATCCAGACAAGTCTTTCCCAAGGGTGATCCTGACACTAGGTTGCTTAAGTCACGATCTGGGAGCTCCCCTTCTGCTTCTCCATGTTAAAGATGGAGGGAACTGTGCCAACTCCTCACGTAGCTTCCTTGGGTAAGTACCTCAAGTTATTTAGGATGAATCTGAAGCTTTTGTTGACCCTGAGGATTTCCCTGACAAACAGAATTCCTTCAGACAACCGCTGTGGAGACCCCCGTCTGATTCCCTGAAAGGACACTCCATTCCCCTGGAAGGTCTTTCTTTCAGACCTGCCAAAGCAATCTCTTCTACTTGTAGATTTTTGTTTCTTGAAGTCCACAACAGATTTGTAGGTTGCTTTGAGAGAAAGCAAAAAGACTAAGGGATGGCATCACCTCTTAACAATCCCCAAATGTTGGCAAAAAAAACAGAACTTGACCCACTCTTTTTCTTTCTGTGCTTTTCCAAACACATTTCTACACGATCACATTATTTCGATGCAACAAGAAAGCACACGGGTTCAGCAACAATTAGATCAACATGCAGTATTCACAAATGACTGATGAACAGCTCCAGATCTGTCAGTCACAATGACTTAGTCAATCTAACTCCCATATACTTCTGTCTAAATCTTACCATCGATTTTCCTGTCATTTCATGTGACCCTCCACAGAAACTCGTGTCAAACAGAGCTAGATGCTAGAGTCAGTAGGCTACTGTTACCACAAAAATGACTCCTGCAAGCAAAGTTCACAGACCTGTGTCTCTACCATTACTCTTCAAACACCCACATTAAAATACTGTTTAATTGTTTTCTTGTTCAAGTGTAAGAAAACCTCAAAATATAGTACACAAGGATGCCAGGCATTGAAGTAACAGCATTTTGCACACAGATCCCAAGTGGGGACTTTTCTTGTGGACAAACCTGGGCTTGCTGCATTTAATGTTGTGGTTATAATCTGTGTCATTTTTCTCTTGTTCTTCCAAAATATAGAGGGAAAATATTATTAATATAACCAACTGGAGGTCTTGTTTTCCCTTCCCATTCAAACCTCATACCGTAGTCAATAGATATTTTGAATACGTAAAGAATACTGAATCGGGTCCTTGATTAGTGTTTGATTTATACCACAAAGACCACAAGATTCAGAGGTTGCCAAGGCAACACCACTTCAACCTCCTTACGTTTCTGCTTTGATATGAAACCTCTCATTATATAAATATATCACAACACCAGTCAGCATGACAGGCTATTTTACAAATATGCCTTCAGATAGCAGACAGCTACATTCTTCTCTTAAGCGGGGGGAGGAAAGGCAGGAGAGTAAGGTTACCTTTTACTAAGGGGGAGAGTGGAGGGGCTAAAATGACATTCCAAGCTATATAGGCTTTATTATGAAGTTGTATCCTGAGCCTTCTAATACAGCCAATAAATTTTGTAGTATTTGGCCAAAAGTCCACAAAAGGGCAGAAAGCAAACAAAACAAAAACCGCCAAACACACCACACAAGTAGAGTCTGAGACTGAGATGCTAGAATTTTGAGTAATTGGAACTAACAACTGTGTATGAAAGCTCTACTGAACCATTGGAAATCAGATACTCAGGCATATGTTGTTTGCAAAGTTTAGCAAAGCATAAAAGACCTACCAGGAACCTACTGACACTTTAACCTCAGTTTTGAGCTCTAAAGTGGTACTTGGCAATATATCACTAGCCTTCTTTACTGAGCAGTGTTCAATATGCAGTAGTTTACCTACGGTTATGCTCCAGGATCCTTCGGCAAAGCCACGGTCCCACAGGAAGAGGGCTCTGTTAAAGATGGTTACATCTCCGTCTCCTCCTTAGCCTTCTAAACCACACTGAATCTGAGCAGACAAGCTGATCCAGAATCCACAAGGCATGGCTGGCTGGCTGGGTTAGCAACAGGATGGCGACCGTTCCGGATGCACCCCTCCAAACCTTTCCTTATGCCCCAGCACCCTCTGTGCTGCCAGGACGCTTTCCAGAGACATCATTACCAACTATCACCTGATTCTCCGTCATCTGGAGACACTCCAGCACGAGCTGAGCAAGCCGACCTTTGAGTTTCTGAAGAGAAGGCTGTTAGAGTAAGAACCCGCATGGATATTTGCAGTTATGGAAAAAGAAAAATAGATAAATTGGAACGGTCTGGGCTTAAAATTTTTTACATCTTGGTTCCATTTCCGGAGTGTAATTTCCAGTTAGGCTTTTCTGGCCACGGCTTGGTGACACGCTGGCCACCCTCGGCAGCGGACCAAGCGGTGGGGGCTGCCGGCACGCCGAGCACCGGCAGCACACGGGCCGCCTCCCCAGCCAGCGGCGGGAGCACCGAGCCACTGCCCCCAAGACTGTGTCCAGTGCCACGCAACCCTGGCTCCCCAGCTCCCGCGAAGTGCCCGCTTGCACGGTTTCTGCAAGAAGAAATCCTGACACCTTTCCACATAAAGTGGGCCATGGAAGCTGGAGAAGAGCCAGCACAGCAGAAAACCTTCAGGGTTATTTTGCATAGGACCATGCAAATGCTTCACGAAGCTGAGGACTTGAGATCACAGCTATTTGCTTATCAACTTTCACTAGCACTAAAACTCACATAACTAACCTTAGAAGACAGCATGTTATGCTGAACAATATCGCTGAACAAGCAGCTGACTAAAATCAATTACTTGCTGAAGGGATTTTTAAGATACATTTCCTTAATTATTGGCAGATGTGCAGGTCAACAAAAAGGAAGATTGATTTCTGGATAAACAGAATAACTGTGACATTAAAATGTTGTGTCGAAAGACAAACTGCGAATTAAAGCATTTTAATGCTCATTTTAACCAAATGATGGGAATATTCGGGAAGCACTCGCAGTCAAGAAACTGTACACATCCCCATCCGCCCACCAATGACATAATGCAACCACCTCTCCGGTCTTCACTATCTTATCACTTACACCTTGCTGATCAGGATGCATTCCTTCTTGCCCAGCCATATTTTTGTACTGATTAATGTCATAGTAATATAATGACTATGCTTTAGCAATGTTAGAACAAATTAACATTAGCTGGAAATGTCAAGTCAGCCTTCTTTTTTATGACCCAGTGCTGTCATCTCATCTGCTCACTGACACGTTGTGTCCCAAACTGACCCTCAGCATCCAAAAAGCAAAGTGACCCCAGACCTGTCCTTGTAGAAAATTAGGGAGGTGAAATAACCATGTTTTAGTTGTGTAACAGGCTCACTCCAGTAGCATCCAAGAACTTCCCAGCAGTGCCTAAAGCAATATAACTAACAACCATCATTTGTTGTTTCCTCTCCCCATCCTCTGCGAGAGAAATTTGTGCCATTCGGCGCCTTGCTTTGCTAGGGAGTTTCTGGTTTGTGGTAGATTTTTTTTCAGGCTTTTGTGGGGAGGAGGGAAATAGGTTATGTTCTAGAATTTCCATTTTGTGTTTCTTAGTGCTTCATCAGAAGAGGCATAAGGATCAAGAAAATGTCACCTTGCTCGTGAAGAGAACGTTTGAGACCTGCAGCGGTGCTCAGTTCTCGGGAGAAACTGCACACAAGTTCCTTTGCCTCCAAGTTCTCTCTCACAAAACGCTGGCTATGAAATATGCCTTTCCAGCATCAGTCTATCTATATCAGCACATAAAATAAAGCCAGGCATCTATTCCTCACCCTAATTGGAAGCACCACAGAGCAGCAGAGCAAAGACCCAGCAAGTTACACTCAGAAACCCACTCACAATATACGTGCCTAAAGCTATTTATTGTGCTTCATTCCTTTCTGCATTAGTCCACTCCCTAGATACATAAATCAAAAGGTGGCAGTTGCAGCATTGTTTCTTCTGTACCTTCCCATTGCTCCTTTCCAAATCATTACTCCTCCGTGGGTAGAGGAGCTGTTAAACAGCTCTGTGTGTGTGCGTATACATGTATACAGACATATACATATATAGGCCTTCCACTAACAAGAGGAAGGGAAGACCCATCCTTGCTTTGTGAAAGCTTGGTAAATGCAAAGCCCTTGTATCCACACTGTGGCTACGCATGGCTTTGTGCTGCAAAAGTTAAGTGTACTTTCCAAAACAATAGAGGCAGGGGTAAGACAGACCTCCCCCCTAAAGACACCAGCATCCAGCATAAATTGAAAGTAATTCCTGCGACAGGAAAGCTGCTGAAAGAAGAGCAGACTTTATAGGAAGTATGCACGTGTACACGGTATGTACAGCATGTACATATAACATGTATACCATACACAAGTATGCGTGTGGTATACGCATCTATGATCTAGTTTAAATTTTTAGTAACAAATAATGCACAACACCAAAGCTGCTACAGAGAGGAACAAACAGTGAATTAAATTCAGTTCCTTGCAGGAAATCTTATTCAGTATAACATCATACCACAGTGTCTGTTTGCTTCATTGTCAATTACCGATTCCCAATAGCTACTTCAAAATTTTACTGCTGCTTTTTGCAAGATCTTCATGATTTTCTACCAGGATGGCAAAGAGATACCAAAATGCTCACCAATGAAGTCTTCCCCATTGTATTCCTGTTGTCATTTATGGGTCGTTTAACATCAGAAATGTATTCTTAAGCACTTCCTCACTTGCATTATCATAGATTATCATAGACAATGCAAGACAAGTTCCAAGGACAACTGTTAAGTGTCTGAAACAGGTAGTGAATACTCTGTCTAGACAAGAGATGCAGACAACACTGTTCCTCTTCTCTCAGCTCTGCCACCCGCTAACAGCTTTGATAGTAAGCTGAATACTTGTGACTATCTGCATCCTTTATATTAAGAGAAAAATTAGCCTTGTCTAAACAGAGAATAAATTTAAAAATCCTACTAACACCTGTTTAAGGATTAAATCCTCATTCTATTGATAGGTTAATCACGGGCAAAGTCAGAGCCTACTTCACATTTTTGTCTGGCACACAGATCAATTGGTAAGCTACAGGTAAGACTGTTCATGTGATACTCACCTGGTGTAGCTTCTGCCAAAATTCAGGTCCATCCTGCATTTTTCTTAAGCTTGGTGGAATGTACCAAAAGCAAATGTTTGCGTACTCCGGCTAAACAGGAGAACAAGTGATTGCTTATGAGATGTAACACATGAAACAATAAGACATATAATAGCTTGTCAAAAAGTTCTGCCTTATTTTTTTTACGGGACAAAAAAGAGCCTTTGAGTTTACACCCTTTTCAGTAAAACTTCCTTCTCCAGCTCACCTTTTGTCTCCCTTTTTTGAAATTCAAAATAGTTTTCACATCATCACATCTCTTCCTGTTGCCAGGAAAAGGAAACCTCTCTGGTTCCCTTTTTCATTTCTTCTTCCTACATACATATTTAACTCTGCTTCACTCACTAAAAATTCTGGTTAGGAAAACATTGTAACAGTCACCGAGAGGTAACTTACAGATTTCAAAATTGAAGCAATTTTAAAGAGAAGAACAAATTTTCTTTTTAGTGTTCTTTTTTTTTTTTTTAAATAGAAGTTTCCTATGATGCATTTTACACAAAAAACACAAACTCAGTTTTTGTCACCATTTAACACTTACATATCTAGTCATTTATTTCTACTGAACAATGCCAGCCAACACTTCCTGTAAAAACTCTCAGTCAATCTTGACCGACAGTATTTGTAACACACTATAATCCATGTTATAATCTACACCACAGTCAAACTCACACACCCCTCTCCCCTCCCACATGTCATCCTTGTTAGTCCTGGTTGAAAGGAAAAAAGAAGTTATACAGGAGCTTGGTAGCTGGGTCACAGAATCTCTTTGCCCCACTGTGAATGCGGCAGCTGCTACTACAATCCCAGGCAGTCTCCTGAACAAGGAGAGCCCACCAGCTGAGTCATGTTCTTTCATGAAAGGGCACTGGGAACTGCTCATATCATTTTCCGCCTCACTTCAAAGAATGCATTAAATACAATTTAATCATTAAGAAGAATATTGTTGTCAGCAGGAACAGAGCTGCAAACCTGCCACCTGCTGCCACTGAATGAAATAAAGCTCAGCTCTTAAAGTCCCATTTCTTTCCCCAAAGAGCATACATTGAGTACACACATAAACACGGAGCCTGAAAAGGCAGTAGCTTCCTCAGGAGCGCAAGCACTAGCTCGCTGTTATGGGGTTTATTTTAAAGCTATTTAAAATCAGATGACAGGACTAGACAGATTGCATATATTACCATATTGCCATTGCCTATATTGCCTTCTTGATTATCTCAGTTTCTTTTCACACATCAAACACATCATCCCCCTCTGAAAATACTATTCGTCCTAGAAAAATTTAACTACCCCCAGCCATGCTTTACTATTTCTGGTTATCTTGTCACAGCTCTTATCCAAGCAGGTAAACAACTATACCGCAGAAGAATTCAAGGTAACTCATGCGCGAGCAGCATTTCCAGGCCATAGAGTGGTTCTCACTACAGGACTTCCCTCAATGCGTGTATCAGAGGATCATCTTCCTGAGCTTCTTTTCCAAAGTCCAGCTTCCTTTTGGAAAGGGCTTGCATAACTGGGCCTAGCTGCCTCCCAGCAGTCTTTCTTCAAATTCTCACTGCTTGTCCCCCTGCCCTCTGGAAAATGCTTTCTTAACCCTTGTTCAACTTCCTCCTCGTAGCCCATACTATAGCACTCCCTTCAATCCCACTTTCAGTCCAGGTGTCCTGTTCCTGCAGTAACTAGAGAGCAATCTCTGCTCTCACCAACAGCTTTCACATCTATAGCAGATCTAGGCTCTCTGCTGAGCTCTACAGTAACAAATAATGGAGAGCTTTTAACAGACTTGCCACTTTAGTAACCCCACCATGTGCTGCTGGCCTAGAATTCTTTACTCCATGTGAAGTTTCCCAGTAACCACTTTGAAATCATCAGTTTGCAAAGTTAAAGTTTATATTGTATGAATTATATGAAATATTTTTTCTATATTTTGTATTTCTTCTAGCCTAACCTGGAATGCTCCTGGCATCAGCCAGCGTAGATCAAATCTGCATGATTATGGTTTGTCAATCTCCACGTGTGGCACTTACTTGTTTTCCCTTCCTCCTTCCTGTGCTCTCTTCCTCCCCATGCTACATACCCAGCTTTCACACACATACACTTCCAACAATGCTGAAGATTTTTAGAAAAATGACAGGTCTTTTCAACATTCCCAGATATTAGCCGCATTAACGAAAGAGAAGGAGATAGGTGGCAGAACAGAGCACTTTAGCTCTGCCCCCTTTACTCCCTCTCCCCTAAGCAAGATCACCAACAGGTAATAAGATGACAGATTCAGCAAAGACAGGTGAAAGCCACAACTTTTGGCTAGTTTTTAGGAAGGTGGATGTAGGAACAGAATTAAAGAAAAACACCCTAGATTTCAATGATGAGTAGTCAATTTTTAGGAACAAAATAGTCTTATCCATAAGTCTGGCAAGTACTAGCAGCCACACTCTTCACTTTCTGTGAAAGTGCTCCATCTATATCCCCTGAGGCAATACAGACCCGGAAGCTAGGAAAATAGGCAGAGGGATGGCAGGGAATACAGAGCCTGTTGTGTGTTCAATCATATCTGTGTATCTCCAATAGATAAAGCTTATTAAATTATATACTACAAATACAAAGTGGCAATTGGCTAAAAAGAACAAAATCAAACAGTAGACATGCCCCAACGACAACACCACTTCAGTTCCATTTTCGCTTACCTCCAAAATAAGCTGAAATCCTTCTCTTTTCTTAATTTCCTCCACTAGGTATCTGTAATTAAAAGAGGCAGGGTTTTAAAACATAACAAGCAAAGCATACATGCAACAAGAAAAAAGGTCTTGAATGTTTATACATGGGGTTTTTTTTGTTTCTTTTTTTCCAGTTTTTTTTTTTTTTTTTTTTTTTTTT
>Ga0065711_1027330_pt1 | contig 50785 bp, 25 predicted proteins | sample Hoacrofraction12_FD_59098 | JGI IMG/M metagenome (GOLD analysis project Ga0065711, IMG submission 59098) | Hoatzin crop microbial communities from Cojedes, Venezuela - Epithelial fraction 12 v2 (version 2) | ecosystem: Host-associated > Birds > Digestive system > Esophagus > Crop | place... | reverse complement strand
GGGGGGGGGGGTGTTTCTTCTGGGAAAGGCTGACAGCATTAGCACCAATACTGTCTCCCTCTTACAGAGTCCCAAACAAGTCTTACTGAGGAAGAGGTTCTGGAAAAGTTCTGCTTCACTGCAGCTTTTAGGTGTCTGGGATCCACTTTTCCTTGGGTACCAAAAGCAACCTCTGGGCTATGTCTATTTACCCCCGGCCATCTGAGGTTGCAGACATTCCAGTCCTCCACAATCTGAGACCTTCTGTCTGCTCAAGGAGCAAATCAGATCCATAAAAGGATAAATTTAGCTGTATGTATGGCTTATGTGACTAAAATAACTGCATATATGTATAATGAGAGAAAGACGTGTACATCTACACGTATACACATAGTTTGGCTGATTGCTTTCCTTGAGGCACTTTCTCTACTGATTAATGACCAAATAAAGGCTGTGCTATTTAGTTATTCATTTTTTCACATTTGAAGCTGTAATCGAGACTGAATCTCCCCAGGGATCCTACATGAGCGCTGGATAACTCACACTTGCTCAGGCAGCAGATAATCTTCTAGTACACTGTGCACAAGGGAACCTGAAGGGAGCAGTGAGGTTTCCAATAGCTTCCACATTGGGAAGCCCAGCAGGAGTATAAAATAGTTGCATTTGCTTCCAGTTGGCAGAAGAAACTACTTGCTCTGTCTTCAGTTGACAGAAATCTGTGTAGCTTCGTTGACCTCTATCAGTTGACTTCAAATGAAGTGTGTTGATCCAGGTGGAGATCTCAGGATAAGCAGTAAATAAAATGATCACATGTCTGCACACCACCACATGCCATATCTTTGCCAGCATCTGGCAAAGCACACCGTAGCTCCCAGTGGCACTCGGAAGAGGACAGCGGCAGAAGCGACCCAGCAGACCCCTTTTGAGGGAAATACAGGCAACTGGGGCCCTTTTTTACTTCTAGGCTTTGGATGTAACACTTTCGTAGTGGCTGTTCAGTAGACTACAGATTCCTCCCCTTTCACGTATGGCTTTGTCTTTAGCACGAGACGCAACTCTGACCAAAGATGGACAACACCAATTAGATAGTTACACATTTTCCAACTACACGCCGGCCCAGATATAGCCCGAACAACCTATCTGTCCTGAAGAAGACCAGGCAGATGAAGGCTGCATTCAGGTTCACACACTACTCATCAGTAATGTCCCTGTAAAATCAGTGCTGTTTTCAGATAACCAATATACCATTACTACACACAAGTTATAAAAGTGGGAAAAGGTTTGCTAGTAAATGTATTAGGAAGTGTTTGGCTGCATGACTTGATTTATTTCACTACCTTTCCTGAACAATAGCGGGGATACTACGGCAAAGCCAGACTAAAAATGTCAAAAAACAAGTACATAATAAGGAGGGTGTGTAGCCAACCAGCTGAGACTGCCTTTGCTTCTCATCTGGAAGTTACATCGTCGTAAACGAGAAATAAACCCCATGCAACTCAGAGAAGAAAAATGAAAGCAAGAAAAGAAAGAGAAAAAGAAAAACTCTTGAGCTTAGAAACCTGGGTCAAGAATCCAGCACTGCAAGAACAAAAAGTGCTAGGATCTGTGTTTTTGTTCAAGGCAAAGGTGACGTGCCAGGTCTAGACTGGGACTAAATTCAGATACAAGTTTTAAGCAGTGCCAGTATTCCAGAATGCTAGAATCAGTGTTCTGCTGAGATTTCATTCACAGAAGTGTGTATCAAATTAAGCACCCAGACAGCATGCTCATGGAAATTGGTAGACCCAATGTAGTTTTTTTCATTCACAGAAATGCATAGCAAAGTAAGTACCCACACAGCATGTTGATGAAAATTAGTGGACCTAATGGAGTTCATATGAAGAGTCTGACTAAAAAGAAATACTACTGGCAGTACAGGGTGTCAGCTGGGGCTTTTCATTTCGAACTGGACTCATTCAGACTGGCAGCTCTGGCTGGCTGGGCTTAGTGCAGGTGTTTTTCCACCTCTGGCTGCTCTTTTTCCCTATGAGGCCAAGGGCCAGACCTCCACCAGCTTCCCTGGGTGCAAGGCCAGATCTGGGGGGCACATGTGGTTGCAGGGGGAGACTTTTATGGAGCCAAGTAGCTTTCTGGCCACCAGCTCTTGAACAAATTTCCACTGTCTGCCAAGCCCTTAGAACTGCCCAAACACTTTGGAAATTACAGCATCTCTTTTTGCTGCCAATTGGGAAATTTGATTTCACTGCATTAACTGTCAGAAAACAAAACACACCTTTTTAGGGGGAAGCATATTTTTGTCTCATTATAGTCAAAGTGCAGTAACGGACTTAGTTAGATGCCGAGCAAAGGTTTCACTTTGGACTCCCCATGTGGGCTCTATATCCATAGGCAGCACAGACACACTTCTACATTTTTGTCTAGGCTGAACACTTGCAACAACTACAGGGCTCTGGCTTGTATCTCCCACCCACAGCTCACATTTCTCCTGGATTAGTGTTCTCCCATCAGTGCTGTTAATGCAGTCGCATCAGCAGAGCCAGTTGCTGCAGTTCTGTTTTGTGGCCTGAAGGGCTCTTAATCATCCCCATATTAAAGCCCTCTAGGAAATAAAATAGCTGGGCCCTAAGGGATTTCTTGGAAATGTGCTGTGAATGAGCAAACAGAAAAGAAATTAATGCTATGTTGATCACCCTGGCTGTAAGATCACCTTTTGTTTGGTTTATTAAGAACTAGTATGCACTAATGGAAAGTTAAACTAGCTTTTAAAAAGCCTATGTCACATGATTTCTTTTAATATATCCGGTTAATATTTCCAGGGCATGTGTCTCTGCGTGAACAGTAGCTGCCCCAGTAAGTGTCCTAGGAAGGGGATGAACTGTTTTAGATACACTTAAGACACACTTTCTTCACCACCCAGGCTGGATAAAATGGGGTTTAGAATTCCATTTTAAGGCAACAAGCTAACTTAAAACCATAAGTGCTGCCTGCTGGGCCCATGGGCAGAACAGAAGAGCAGCATGGGTATTTGGGCATTCGTCAAATCTCCTTCCCAGGATAGAAGCTGACCGCATGGGGATCATAACATGCATAGTTTAATAGGTGAGGGAGGAAGACTAGACGAACCAGCTCTCCAGCCTGGATTCATCCGACCTTGGTTTGGGTGTAGGAAATGCACAGATGTGTCTGCCTGTCCCCATAAAAAGCAGTAGCCTAATCAAAACAAGCCTGCTTCTCCGTCCAGATATTAGTTCAGTTCACCGAGATCTGAGTCACAGATTTGTCTCTGCCTCTATTTATAACAGAAAAAGCCTATGGCAAATTCATTCCTAACTCACACATGTTAGGAAGGTGCCTGTGTTTATACGGGCATATATATGGGATGAAGTTATATTTGGATTTTAGCCATGGAACAGCTAGGGACAGACCCTCTTATGTGGTCAGCCATGCTCATGTTGTATGTAACTGTTGCTCTTGTTCTGAATAGACATCCAGCAACAATGAAAATTCTCATCACGCCAAGTTGCTGTTTTCAAAGGGAATTGAACAATCTTTTTCCTAACAGAAGTCTCTGAACAAACAGCCTTAACCTTACTCTGGCTGAAATCAATTACAGAACTTACAGGTTACTTTCTTCAAGGCTACTGGAGGCCCATAAACTGCCATGCATAGTAGAGAGCTCCTTGGACACTGGCTCGGTTCAGTAATTTCTCTTCCTTGGTTCATGGCATCACAATGAACATGGTTCACCCTGTCGCCAATGGCTGCTAAGCTCAGAGAAGTCTTTAACAAGCTGACACCTCTGAATGCACATTCCAGCTTACCTTGCCAAGCTGCTGCTCCCTATCCTTTGGTCCTGTGAAGATAATTTAAGAAATGTAAAGGAAATAGCAGACAGTGCCCAGGCCCTGCGGGCATCAGTAGGTGTTAATGCCCCTGACCAGCTTCCCCTGAGAATCTCTCCCCACCCCGCCCCCCCTCCTTGTCCATGGCCCAGGACCCTGTTTCATCTCAGTCCAGGGCCACCAGTACCAGCCCCAGTTATGCCATAGGTAGTCCTGTCTCCAGTCCTGTCTCCTTTTGCTCCTGAATGGAACCTTGGGTGGACCTTGGACCTTGCCCACCTTGCGTCCCCTCTTCCCATATGGAGAAGGTGCCTATGTCACTCCAAGTATGGGCAGGCACTAGTCAGTCAAGACATTTACTGTTTTCTAGGTTTATACCAGGCTACCTAAAACATGAAACTATCTTTTTAGATTACATTTTGAGTTGTTTCAGTTCTCTAGCCACTGTTACTGAAGGACAGAGCAGCAAGGAATCTCTGTTCAGAAACCACCTTGAAGAGAGATGATTCAGTGGCTGGAGGGAAGACAGACAGTGACTGGGCTCAATCCTTTCCTGAAAGTTAGTGGCATAGTTTAACCCAGCATCTGGCAGCTAAGTCCTAGACAGCTGCTCTCTCTCCCCTCCCCTTCCTCCCCAGCAGGATGGGGAGGAGAAATGGACAAAAGGCAAAACTCGTGGGTTTAGATAAAAACAGTTTAATAAGTCAACAGAGGAAATACTACTACTACTACTAATAATAATAATAACAATAAGAATGATAATAATGAATATACAAAACTAACTACATACAATACCATTTTTCTCACCACCTGATGACCAATTCACAGCCAATCCTCAAGCAGCAATCACAGAACCCCAAAATCCTGAATTTCCCCCAAAAGTTTGAACCCCTGGGCAAGAGAGGATTCGAGCTCACAGAAGTGAGAAGAGCCAAAAGCCTCCTGCCCCCCAGCAAACTCCCATTCATAAACTGAGCATGACATCGATGGTGTGGAATATTTCTGTCGGCCAGCTTGGCTATCTGTCTGGCTATGCTCCCTCCCAGCTCCTGCACACTTGCTCAATAGCTGAATACAAAAAACTGGAAAAAGCCCTTGATTTCATAGCAATAACTGAAACCGTCAGTGTTATCAACATTCTTGTCATACTAAATCCAAAACACAGCAGCTACAGGGAGGAAAATTGACTATCCCAGTCGAAACCAGGATGGTTAAGAGTGGGGTTGACCTTATGACTGATTTCATTCATAGGATCTGAACCAACTGCATGATGCTGGGTTTTAATCTGTTTGCTCATTTACATGTGTATGAAGCATCATTTCTGGGTCATATAGGTGAATAAGTTATAGAGTGTAACATTCTCTGGGAACGGTTGTCACTATGTTATCCAGGTGCTCAGTCTGGCCCTGACCTGCACTCCCTTACGGCTGCGCTATTTGCAGGGACGGGAGACAAATTCCAAGTCAAGGCAGCAACTAGATTCCAGGAGGTGGTGGGGATGGAGGGCTAAAACAAAATACCCAGCTCAAACCCCGTGTCTCTGTTTTATGAATAATACCAGGAATACATCTATGAACACTAACTGCACTGCATAGCCTCAAGAGATACCCACACCTCCCATTATACCATGACCACATTGAAATATTTCCTGCAATTTCTCAGCATCAGCAGTAAAGTATCTATCTACCTTACACCACCTGTGGTGATTAAATGTGCCTTATAAATGTCAAAACACATTCCATCATAAATCTTCAAAGGTCTGCATGAAACTGTGTTTAAAACTAGCTCTGCTCTCTTTTTGCCTTCTTCACTAAGAAAGGGAAATGACAGCAGATGTTACTGAACTTCAGGCATTTACTTCCACTGATGGCAGAGCACAGAACTAAAAGGTGAGGTCCTGTCATGACATACAAAAGGCTATTTTCTAATCAGTTTCTGCACATCTCTCTGTTACCAATGACTAGCCAGGTAAAAACGTCCTTTGGCCTCTGTCTGCCTGGAAAATCCATCTTACTTTTAAAGTCAATTGGAAGTTGTAGCTGGAAATCCTTGAATGAGTTAATCTCAGGGCAGTGTTTTCCAGCATAGAAATAAGCTGGATAGGAAAATATTCTACTTTCCATAGGGTCATTCACTCCTGTGTACAAAATATAACTCTTTCTTTTATGGGAACAATTGCCTCCAGTAATGTGAATCATTTATGGGTGGTACCTACAGCTTCAATCTTGAAAACAATTACAAGTGTGAGAAGATCCTGGACTGAAAAGGGGCTAGTGTATAACTAAAAGCACATCACGTGATGGTCACTGTGCCAGACACAGATTCATCAGGGGGGCAGCATCACCAGTACCACCTCTTTCCAAGTGCCCCGCAGCAGTTTCACCCTCACAGAAGAGGTGTGAGCTGTTCGGCCACCAAGCACCATGTACTTTGTGGTGACCTATCATCTAGACTAAACTACTATGCTATCTGTAAAACCTGATTAGCCCTCTTTCTCAGTACTTCATGCCCTCACACCCCATACTGCCCATCCACTAAAAAAAGACTGGCCTAAGTTATAGGGCCCTGTAAAAGTTTTCAAAGATGAGTAATTTGGGGTTATATATGAAACCTTTTGCAGAGTAAGTTGCAAGCAACTCCTCCCACTCAGACAGCACAGACAAGAGACAAACATTTGAGACTTGTTGGCTTTTACATGCTGTGGACCTCCAGTCCTGAGACTGGACATACTGTGGAAATGCTCACAGGGTGGGAACAAAACCCACAGGCTGAGTCACATCTAGAGTGAACTGCAGACCAGTGCACTTCCCATGAAATGTAGACGTAAAGCAGACTGAGAGGGAGAATCTGCACTGGGGAAGACTTCACCTTCCTTCAGCCATAGTCCTGAACAGCATGTGCTGAAGGGAAGTGACACAAGCAGCTCTAAGAAGGTCTGGAAACAAGGCGTTTCCAGGTGCAGCCGAACATTGAGTGAGCTAGGTTGTTCTTTGCTACTCTGTGCACATGCAGAAACAGCCATGGAGCCAACACAACAGACCAAAAGTACACATCAATAAACCTGAGAAGCCCAGGCAGCTGTGACAGAGGTCACAGAGCTCACTTCCACCATCTTCTCCAGGAATTCTCCTTGGATAAGCCAGAAAGTTCAACCCACTCCATTCCATTATGGAATTTAGGGCTTTCCAGCAGTCTCAGTATTTACAATAGCAACCAGCACCAAAGACAAGCATCTCCTTAAGCCCACAATTATGTGTTTCAGTGAGTTCATTTTGTAGATGTGCCTATACCAAGACCACATTCCTCCAGCAAGCTGCCGCACTCGCTCAGTCACAGATCATTTGGTGGGCAAAACCCTGCCTACTATAATCAGAAACCATAAGGAGAGCGAGTTCCACTTTATCACTATCTGCCTAAATGTATAAATAATCCGAAATGCGAAGTGTGTGTTGGACAGCACCCTCAGGCTATCGTTTTACACCCAGCTGTTATTCTCAGCGGATTCGCAGTAAATCCAGGAATAAACCCAGCCAGGAGTTGGGAACAGGCTCTGAGGAGAATGTCACCATATGGCAGCTCCTGACTGTTGCATAAATATATTGATTAGCTGAACCGGCTTCAGGATGTCTCTATTAAGGACAGTAAAGTCAAGAAGTGATGTAAAATTATCAGAAAGATGAAAGAGTACCTGAATTGGCCACTCTTTTCCATTTCAGTATCTTCTTGTCCAAAGTATGACACCGATCTTTTGAGAAAACTGGTTAATTCTGTTAAATCTGAAGCATAAATAAAATTCCTAAATAAAAATTGAACAGAATAATCATATGTCACTGTTATGACAACCCAGAATAGCACATTAGCAACCCAAATGACAATATTCTTCCTCCTATTTCATTGACATTGGCAAGAAATAAATGGTGTTGGAGTTTTTAATATATGTTTTCAGGAGGGAAAGATACGATTGGATGTTAAAACTCCACCATGAAGGTAGAAATCCTTAAAGAGTTTTTTCTTAAGGTTTTTAAGCAGCTAGTGAGTGGGTTTTGAACTGTTTGCTTTAAAGCTGAGAGGAACTTATTGCAGATTCACCCGTTCACTTGCTGTGTGACGTACAGCAAACAACTTTAACCTTATTTCTCTCATTGTCAGTCCAAGAACAGCTCAAGGAAGAGAAAAGCTGTAGACTTTAGCTTGGTCTGGGAGCCAGGGGACCTCATCGTGTCCTCTTTCGTGGCAGGTGACACGCCTGGTTCAGTGGGTCACAACAGTGATGGCTGTGGGACAGGGCACTGGATCTAGAGCATGGGGGTCCTATGACGATGTCCTCCAGCTTGGTACCTCGTAGGAACCCCACCACACTCTGACAGCAGAGCCCAGTTTGTGCCACATGAGATGTGCAAAATAGATGCCAGTCACCAAAAGCCTCAGAGAGAGAGATTTGACAGGACTCGGATGAAAGGCAAGAAGGAAAGATAGCTCATGATTTAATAAAGAAGACAAATGTCAGCTATTAGGTTGCTCATTCTCCCACCCTCCACTAACAAAATAGCTTTTCTCAAAGGGAAGAAATGGTCTTTTTCTTACTGCTGCTCCTACCTCACTTATTTGTATGATCCCTGAGGACACTGTGAAAAACTGTATTTGTCCCCCAGCAATCTGGGCATTTCTAGAGGCAAAGGGAAGGCACTTGGCAAGTCTAAAGCCATGTGTCAAAATCCATCCTTGGCAAAAGCCAAAGTCTACAGCAAAGCCTCAGCACAGCGCCCAAGGAATTTACTCACACAGCTTCACAAAAACGGCAAAGGGATACATTTTTCTTTGTTTTCAGTGTGCCTGGATGGTTTATCATTATGTTTCAGACCCTGAAGAAGGATTGGATCTAGGTTGTTTTTTGGGATTGGCTTGGGCTGACTGTCCCTCTCCATGAATGCAGAATGAATATCCCAGCATGACACCAGGGAACTCTATGTTGTGGCTGATACCACGCTCCAGATGAGAAGATAACTCAGGTTTTCAATTGCTTGTGGCTGTAGTTACTGTTTTGCGCTTCTGAAAGACTGAAACTGCTTACTGTGAGACCAAGCCAATTTCATAGCTGGGTGACAACCGTAGAAGTCTAAAACAGCAAACAAACTCATCCTGAAATTTTTCTGTACTGCATTTGGGTTCAAAATGTTCGCAAAGAAAGTTCTGTTAGTTTAGAGAATTGTTGGCCGAAACGGATACATTTTCCAGGGAAGTCAGCCAGTTTGTAAAGGAGGCCAAATCTGTTTCCACATGGAAATTGGCTCATCTTTGGTGTATAGATGAGTTCTGCAAAAAAAATATTAAATTCCTCCCCCCACCCACAACTGTATACACTTTCATGCATCTTGGTGGGAGAACTGCTATTCCATCAGCAACAGCGAAATTAAATTGAACAAGTACAATATGATGTAAATAAAATGACAGTCATATCAGTATGGATGAGACAGGGAAAAGAGAGAAGAAATCTGGAAAACAAAAATTATCCAACTCAGTCAGCTCTTGGAAATGTTTTTTCGATCTACCTAAGCTCTCCTAAAAGCTGCACATGGGTACAGATACCTCCAAATTTTTTCGTTCTTTAAAAAAATAATCAAAGCCTTAATAATAGAAAATAAATTTAGAAAAAAATCCACAATCCATAACGTAGCTACTAACAAATGCATGATATATTGTCATTAATTAACAAAAGGCCAATTATACAGCTTGTTCAACTGTAATAGACCTCATCCTGAGTGCATTTGGATAGCAAGTTTGTTCCAAGGAGCACACCCTCTTCGAAGAGTATCGTGGAAAAAAGAGAAATATTTTTTAATACATACTGTACCAAAGAACCGAGATGTGTCAAAAAACACATAGTATGTACCAATGCCTCTCTCTGAAGTGTCTGCCATTTGGAATATTGTAATTTAAATACTTTGCCTGTTTAGTCTATTTTGAATGGCTTCATTATAGATCTGGTGGGAAATTCTCCAGACAAACTGGAAAAAATATGTTTTGGAAAGTATTTCAGATTCAGGATTGTCAGAATTGCCCATGTTAACATTTTTAATGAAAGAAAAATTCAGTGCATATTGATACATGCACATGTATTGTACAATATGTATCTATAAAATATATAGCAAAATACTAGTAGTTTGACTCGTAAATAAAATGCTTGGAAATGACCAGAGTACAAGATTTCAACTGGTCTGCATTAAATGTTAAAGGAGGGATTGAAGTAAAAAAAAGGTCAACATTTTGGCAATTTACATGGGATGGAAACCCAAGTCTTGCCCTCCTGTAATCTGACACATCCCAGATCAATGGCATCTTTAGTAAAGGAGGTCCTACTGCTGCCCATCATTTATTGACAGATGTGAGACCTTATGCCAGGTGAGCTTGACACTATGGCGCTGTGTAACCTTGGCACTCGTGACCAGGCTGGGTATGGGGAAGCAAGCTGTGCATACATCTAAGAATCACAGTTCAGTCGTTGATTCATCTGTTATTGAGAAAGCTCGTTGCTTCCCTCAGGTATTCACTAAATATAGGAAACGCTCAGGAAGCTGAACACTTTGATCTTGAAATACTTGTAGGCTTGGTGCTATGAAAGAATGAGGGAAACATTTAAAAAAGATCTAGGGAAACAGATGTTTGGCTTCTTCCATCCGCTACCACTAAATCAGTCCCTGGTCCAAACTAGTGTTTAGCACAGGTGATTTTCCACTAAGCTGATTCTGCTTTCATTCAGGGCATTCTTCTTCCGATAAAAATCCATCTGCTTGCTTAGCAGACACCAGCATAAATTGTAGCTCATCCAAATGGGTCTTTCAAGGGGGTCTCTGCACCAAGGCTGAAAGAGTCACATGCTGCTTAGTGAGAAATCGCAGAGCAGCTCGCAGCTTGAGCTGTCTGAGTCACCAGCTGATGAGAAACTTGACTTTTTGCTCAATTTTTCCTGCTCTTTTTGAAGGAAACTTTAAAAAACAAATAAAACCTAGAGGCAAGCAAGCAAACTTTCTCATTTCTTAGGCACCTCGCTCCCAGACGTGGTTAAATACACCACAAAATCCATTATCTCATGGATTTTTTTCATTTATTTCCTGCTTGCCTCCTTTTGTTTTTCCACAAACATTAATGTCATTTTCTCCTCCTGCACACAGGCTGTGAACATTTACATTATCCCCTCCAACATACAGAGAAGAGGGCTACCAACTGTTACGTGGCCCAGCAGCTGCTTCCACATCCCCTTTGCAAACAAGAAGCTACACTGAGATGGCTTTTGCTAAAGGAGGGCAATAGCAATAGTTTTGGTTCATGAAGTTGCAGAGTAAGGACACAATGGGCCATCAAGTCAACCAGGTCCTCCCCTTCAATCCCAGCCCTAATGTAAAGTCAGAGCTCACTGTGACATCCCTTTGTCAGCCCAGGCTGCGTCCCCAGTTCACAGCTTTCAGCACTCCCCTGTATCCCAGCTTCTCAGCAGCTTTCCATCTCTCCTAGCTGGTAATGCTCATGGATCAGTAGACCCAGATGCTTATGGACCAGTCAATAATCATAGATAATTGGTTAAAACTCTTAACTCCGTGCAGCTGTCCAGACAATTATCTGCTTACATATTTACTTCGTCCTTATTAACTTTATGTCTCATCAGCTCCCATGCGTTAATGGACTTTATCCTCTGCAAGTTCCTACTACAACAGAACAAAATATAATGTCAACATTTGCTCCTATTTTTTTTATAAGTAAGTGCCAGGTTCTTCTGATCATCAAAATAGTTTCTTATCTAGAAATTGCTACAAAAAAACATGCTGTCAACAAAAGCAAGTTTGGACTGGAAAGTTTACAAGTTCAACAAAAGTAATTCTGCTGCTTAGCAAAACTGTGATTGCAAAAGAACTCAAAGCATTTCTACTGCCATGAGTGTAATTTAAGGGTATTTAGCCTTTGCTAAACCTTTACAGATGAACATGGTGTTTCACCCTGTTTTTAATATCAACCTTTAAGTTGCAAAATCTAACAAGGAATTAGCAGTAAAACTGTGCTATGAATGCTAAAGTTGCAATACGATACTGCAGCTTTACAAAAAGATAAATTATTTCATAGACACAGCCTGCTGTAACTTCTTGAGTCATTTATCACAAAAAATTTCATTGTAAGACATCACTTGTGTAGCATCAACATACAGGGTAACTTTGTTTATACTATGTAATTTGGGTCCCTGTTAAGTTCAACGAACAACAGCTAACATGTCACTATATTACAGCAAATAAACCAATGATAAAATCACTGGTCTTTCATCTCATAATTTCAGGTTAACCCAGACTTTGTGCAGCAAGGTAGAGCAATGCTTCTAGTCTAGGAACCAGTACAGAGCACAGACTTCTGCAAGCTAAGTTCATCGAAGCTTAGTCAGGATGAAAAACATGGGAGGATGTTTTCCTTCTCTCCAACTCTGAAACAATTCTGGGCAAATAGTTGGTAGAGACTTAAGTGTCCCCAGAGATGAGAAAACACACTCCGTTCAGGGCACCACAGCTTTCCACATCCCCAACCAAAAAAAGTTCACAGACACCAATAAAATATCTGTCTTCTGAAACAAATGACTAAATAAAAGTCAATATTGTGATACATAACTTGAATCCACACATCTTTCCAGCTTTAGGTTTCCTTTGGGAAACTCTGTTATGTGATCAGCAGCAAAATCAACTGACGTTTTTTCCTTTACCCATAATACGCCTATTACCTATAAAGGGTAACACGTGCTTTTCTGTTCATGGCCTTACGGACTGAAATTGGAGGTGAAAGTTGTTTTGGACTAAAGGAGTATATGGCTGATGTATTGCTTCCATTTATTATTTGATCTCATTCTATTGTGTGTTTCCTTATGGCACACTCAATAGGTCTGTTATCATGGGGAACAAGATAGAAAGGGTAGGGCAAGTACTGTATTTCCTGCCTTGGCTGGTGCATGATTTTTATTAGAGCTTATTTTGAATCACAACTTTAAGATAAGGATCCAGCATGAAGGACCAGAGATACAGCGTTCTGGGTTTAAATCTCCAGTTATTCTTTGTTTGTATGTAAGCAACATGAAGAGTTAATACACTGTGCACTTTTTTAGAGCTGAAATACTTGAGCTTTTGTTTAAAAAAAATGGGAAATGATACAGTGGTGCTTAAAAAAATTGTTTTTCCAGCTCCTTTGGTACAACAATTGTTAGATATAAACTTGCATGACACTGTGAGCTTCCTCTCTGCTAATAGCCCATATGTTCTTTTTCCAGCAGGAGGAAAATGCCTGTGTCCAGGGTGAGTTCACACCGGCTGCCCCAGAACGAGGAGCCCCAGTGCGGTGCCAAGGCAGGGCTCGGTAAGCACATTGAGTACATGCGGAGTTTGGCACGTACAGAGCATGGAGGGAGGGCTATGTGTGTGCAGGGGCAAGAGCCATGTACAGTGTGGCCCATAAGGGAAAAGAGGATGTGAAGTAAAGAAAAAACTGCAGCTGTTTGCTTACAAAGGAGAACAGGGTGCCATTTTGCTGGCCCAAAAGCCCTGAGTGCTTGAGAAAAGACGGAGGAGTTTGCACCAGAGCAGCTGAGATGTGGACAGAGGTTTCATCCAGCAGATGGCATGGAGAAGGGGTGACCTCCAGCTGTGAGCACAGCAGATGGCCAGGAACAGGGTCAGCAAGAGGCTTGGGGACCAGTGTCTCTGCGCCACTCCCAGGAAACGCGGTTACCCTTGCAGGGATGGACACCCCGAGATGTGGACATTCTGCCTCTGGCCCTGGGGCTGGGCAAGGCAGAGGGCAGTATACTTTGCCAGCAGGTTCCCAGAGACCAGAGGGCCAGAGTCATGCTTTGATCAAGGTGCCTGCAATGACTTTTGGGAATTAAGCCTGAGGAAGTGAAAGAAAACTTTCAGTACAGCCATACAGATCTTGAAATAATAGAAACCACTTAAGAGGCTGCAGGTTAGGACAGGCCTGTAGATTTCAGAAGTTTTCAGTAAAATATTCAGCTACTTCTTGAGGTAGCTTGTTGAAGTGGAGATATTGCCAGGCTGTCCCCAGAAGAAGGTCTTGCCTAGAAAAGCAGGTTGCATAAACTCAGCACATCCAACATCTTCACAGCTTCAACTGCCTGAAGAGTGGCAAGTCCATGACTAACTCCCAGCCGTACCCTTTACACACATAACACCATATGTGTGCAAGAAAAATGCGTAATGGACTCAAACCCAAATAGACCCAGGGACGCTTCAAGCCCTTTGATCCAGGAGTGCAAGTGCAGGTGGAAATGTGTGTCCATTATGATAGGCCTCCACGGGCAGGCTCCTCCTCTGTCTGCTGTCAAGAGGACACTGGCAACGACCTTGCCTGCAAGATCTCTTTCCCCACCTCAGATACCTCCTAGCAACCCTGCAGCAGGGCCTTCTGCAAGCCCAAGGTCTGCAGCCCTGAGCTCCCTCTGGGATTGGCCCCTCCAGCTGGTGTCTGCAGAGACCCTCTTTGGCACGGCCAAGGCACCCTGCCTCCTGGCACGGAGCAGGAGCAGGCACACAAGCAGTTATCATGCTCAGCAAATGCCCTGCAACACCCTGACTTGCCTTCAGTTAACCACTCCCTGCATTTCTCACTGTGGGTGTTATCCAAAACCGCAGACATTTGATATTTGTATGCTTTGTCTCAGACCTTTTGCTTCAGTAGCCCTTGGTGGGCCTGTCCAGGCACATGGGATGGTGTAGATATTGTAACAGCAAAATGGAGGAAAGTGGTGAAGCTTTTCTATGCCAGATGTCCAGTGGTTAATTTGGAATGGCAAGAAGCCCACAGTGGCCAGTTCCTGTGTCCTGTCCAACAGGCGATGACATTCTCTGATTGCAAACATGATCTTACGTACCTCAAAGACAATTTTAGTCACAGGCTAAATTGTATAAATCTGCTTTCATGGAAGATAAAATCTTCCCTTGTATTTTTTTCCATTGCTCAATTAACTATTGTTTCGCTCAGCATGTTTTAATCATAAGTAAGTTCATTAATAGATGTGCTCTCTGCAGTCATGGGGGAGTCTGTGATATTATGGCATTAATCTTTCTGAATAACATCATTAATATCATTTGCCCCTTAAAGGCACCCACTATGTCCCCTAGGCAATTATACAGCTGTGTTTCGTGGTACTGAATGAGCTCACCCAGCTAAAATGACTACAATGCACGTCTGCATAATATTGCTGCTGGTTGCATCCTATTTGTTTACACTACTCGTCAGCCACTATTAGAACTGGTCTGCGAACATATTTGTCCTTTTGCTGTAAACCCACCAGCTCAACTGTCTGCTCTCCACCTGGGTCCCAGGAGAGCAGTCCTATCAGAAAGGTCATGAAAGGAGAAGGAGATCTAGAAATTCCCTAACTGGGAGCTTTTTTACATTTGTCTTCAAAGTAACCTAGGCGTTGTTTTAGAACTAAGGTCTGGTCTGGTTTAGAAGGACCCCCACAGATTTCAGCAGGCTTGGGGATGTTGCTGAAGCCCACTGGCATGCCTACCAGCCTTACTAAAACAAAATTCCCAGTGTCTGGGTGAGCAGGCACTTTTCTCTGCAGGGCTGGGAAAGGTGAAATTGCAGCATCTCCACACAATGAGAGGCTGGGTCATGTCTATTAGAGATTCCCAGCACCAGACATATTTGAATATATGAATATACCTTTATATTCTCCCCACAGCCACTTACATCTTCCCATTCTGGAGTCAAGATTCAAACTTCCGAAGAATTTGGGTTTACTTCTTATTCATCCTACTTCCTCACCAGTAAAACAGAGATACAGCTCTTGGCTCCTTTATGAAGCAGGCTGAGAACTATAGATAAAAATTCCTACACAGAGGTGAGATATCTTAATTTTTTCAAGACTATATTGGATAGAAGTTGTGTGCTCTGAGCAGAGCAGTGAAATTTGTGGGTTTGCTTTGTTTATACTCTCCATATTTGGATGGGAAAAGGCAAGGGCAGTAGATGAAAGGAGTTCATATAATAAAACTGGGTTTGGATGAAGCTCAGCAGTATATTACCGTTTCATTTCAGCACTCCTGAAATAGTAAGGCCTTGTCAAATTCAGTCCCAGGGGAGAAAACCAGGCAGATTTCAGTTTCAACATGTGCCACGTAGCTGCACTTTGCCATATTTGCTCACATTACGGCATACATTTGTGGAGGAAGAAGGGAAGAATTTCCCCATTTCTAAGCTGTAACATGTGTTTCAACACCTCTGTTCTTTACTGCAATAGCAGCAGTATATCGTTACTGGTCACAGAGCGAGGCAATTAGATGACTAGAGGTACTCTATCTGCAAGCATCGATATCCAAAATGTGGATCCAGCTCAAATTTAAGCAGGAGGAATTAATATTGTCTTCTTAAATTCCCACTTGTATCTCAGAAAGAACTCCAACCAGCCCTTTTTGCTACCTTTCTCACTTCCAGCTATGCACAAACTCCTGAATATAGGACCACAGCCTTATCTTACAGGGCTTTCAACCACCAGTTTGACTCGTGCTTCCACAGGCAAGATGCACTTTGAGGCTGCAGAAGGTTAGGGTTAGAAGAGGAGTATTTCACTAACAAGGCACTTTGCTGACCCTTGAGAACAAGGAGTGGCCAGATCTTATCCTCTACCTAAGGACAGTGCTTTTTGCAGCTTTGGTTGTCAGACCTATCTGATGAGGGAGGCACAGGAGATGAAGGGGAAGCTGCACTCAGAGATGGCAGTGTTCGAAGATACTTGGAGTCTGAGAGCAGGGGAAGAGGCGTTGATCAGAAACATCCTTTTGCCCATTCCTGACTCAGCCCGGTAGGAGCAGAGGACACAACAAACCTACCACATACAGATGATGCTTCTCCTGGATGACAGAACCTGGATTTCAGCAGCAAGCGGGCTCCTCAGTGCAGAGCATTGCCACAGCCCCTGCAATGTGAGAACCAGTAACATCTCCAGGTGTTTCTGCTGCCCAGTATAACTACACTTGATGAAGAGATGCAGCCATCTCACTGAGACCAGCCCAGTGTACAAAGCCAAGATGTCCTATTAACCACAAATGAGCTCACGGTGACCTGGATGTTCCTCCCAGCTATGCCACAATGTCCCTTCTGACATCAGGAAAACCTCTGTGCCAGAAATGCCCCCTCTACAAAGAAGGAATAACGTTTCCTTTCTCCCACGCCTGGACTGTCCGGGCTAGTTAACCATTTGGACAGGGATTTCATCTGGCTGCAGCTTTGCAGATAAGACTGCACAGCGGGAGCCCTGATCCCAGCCAGGGCCTCCAGGCACAACAATAATACGAATGATTAGCAGTGGTGAGCGGTCAGGGCAGGCAGCAGCCCTGCCTCTTTGTCTAGCTCACACTGTGCACATCGGGGCTCCTAAATATCTCTTCCAGTGATATTTACAGAGCAGCCAGAGCCGTGAACGCTGCTGACCCGACAAAAGGGGGGTGAGGCAGGTTTTCATCGTGCCTCCTTGCTTCCACCTGGGCATGCAAGTTTAGGAATATTGGAGAAGTAATGCATCAGCTGCATCTCAGGCATCAGCCAGAGCACTCTCTGCTGACTGCAGACCTGTTGCAGAGCAAGCTCCTGACTCTGAAACAACATATTTGGTTTAAAACTACTTTCAGTGCCTTCACCCAAATCTTCCTGCCAAAGTCTGGATCTCTCTGCATATGTCACTTCTCTGACTTATTCCTGCCTCCCGCTCCCTCTCCCTCCATCTTAGTTCCCACAGCCGTGGGAACAGACTTCATCACTTGAGAAAAATGCCCTGCTCATACCCCCTGCTGTTACTTGAAGCAGACAAAAAAAATTAAAGTCTTTTGAGCAGAGAATCCTTGTCAGGACAAGAAATAATACTGACCTCAGTGAGGATGTCATGTACCGCCAGAGAGGTGGCTCAGACTGTGTGTGCTGCAACCAGCTGTCTGCGCGACTACAATACAGTGTGGAGTATATGGAATATAATTTCCCTCTCCATTTACATTTAATACAACGGCTTTGGACCACACATTATTAAAAAAAATGAAGTCTAGGCACTTGGCTTTCACTAATGGCTTATTACTCCTCTGACACTGTCTCTTCATTGCAGAATGACAGAGTGATTTGTATCTCTCCCAAAGACTCCCCTAGCCTTCTTCCCTACCCTGCCTGAAATTTGCTATGTTTTAAAAATAATAACACAGAGGTGTTATTACAGTATTACAGTGGGAGGACTGGACTCACGTGGGTGGTCTCTCATAATGAAGATAGAGTATCTGGGAAAAATATTTTAATGTGTTTTTCTGCTAATTGAGTTTTTCCAGCATTTGGGATAATTATTTCTACCAATTAGCCCAGTGGTATTGTTAGCTGGAGGCAACCGGTCCTTCTTCAGGCCTCTGACAGAGTTTTACAGTATGCACAATAGTGCATAGTCCAGTTTATGAGAAAAAAATTGCCCCTCTGCTCCCAAAACTATGGGAAAGGACTCCATTGTGAGACATACATTTCCCATGGAAACTGTCCTAAGAAGCATCATAAGGGTCCACGTTTCAGATAAAAGCAAGTGGGTGGAGATTTTAAAATAAAGCTCAGGAAAGAGGGGGTTATGCCTGAAGGGGGGAGAGAGTGGAATAGGAGAGGGGAGGCAGTGGTCAGACTTGATGAGGCATGGGATGGCTTTGGTCCTTGTACCCTGCAATGTCCCAGAAGAGATGCTAAGCCCACCACTCTGTGACCAAGCCTATCCCTAACAATGAAAGAACAGATCAAGATTTAATGACAGCAAATTCCTTTAGAGAAAATTTTAAGCCTTTCTTTACAAACAGAAGAGCTAGACACTTGTTTTTCCTTACAAATGAGAAGTGAAAGATGATGCAGTCATATAATTGCCAGAGCTGTGGCGTTGGGCACAAGCCTGTAGTGGCTTTGCCTTATATCATCCCTGAGCAGGAAACTTTTTAGCAGTCTGCAGAAGGAAGCTGTTAATGCTGAAGAGAGAAGGCTGGCAAAATTCAGTGCAAAGACTCTGCAGCAAAAATGTATAATTATTACAAAGGTAAAGACTAGTGAGGAGTAATGTATGAGCTGTTAGAAAGTAGGCACAGCACTGGGGAGTTTTAAGCCAAGTCCCGCAAGAGCAAAAATCTCTGTTTATGCAAAATGCTGTTTATGAAAGCAGAGGCATTTTTCAAGTCAAATATGAATGAGACCTTTACATAGCCCAAAATGCAAATGACCTGGTGATGATGGCCATATAAATACAAATTCTTACCTACATTTAAAAAAAAAGGAAAAATCTCCTGAAGTTTTTAAAGAAAGTAGGGGGAGCAATGTTCCCTCTATAGAAATCTCTGTGAAAAACTTTTCATTGGAAAACACTCATTCCTGGAAAAGGAAGCTGTTTGTGGAAGCAGAAGAGCATCAGGAAGACACGTCTGCATTCAGGACGGAGCTTGTGGGCTGCTCCATGGTGGCAGAAACACAATTTACCCTAGAACACCCATGACCTGCTGAAACCCTTTGGTGTAGGTACACTTTTTCATTGCCATTTCATGTCAACATTAAAAGACCCCAGCTGTATATGCACAAGGCAGAGCTGCTGCCTCTCCAGAACCGCCCCGGCGTGGGATGGAGCCACAGTGGATCTCAGAGGCCCGTCGTGGGCATTGCCAGAGCTGCCTGGTGGGTACCCAGAGTTTTCCAGTTTTAGATCTGCCCCTAAACATGTAACTCCAATCAAACAAAAGTCACAGCAACTTCTGTTACTAGTGGAGCGGAAGTACAAGAGAAAACAGGGCGAAGCTTGTTGTGAAATCAAGTCACAGGCGAGATTTTTGCAAATGGGAAAAAAATGCCTAATGCTCCTACAGCAGGAAAGTAGCTACAGTACAGTGGAATGGAATTTTAAAGAGAAACTCTGTAAAGACAACTCATTTTATGAAATTTTAGATTTCCCTTTCCCTGCCTTGCTCACTTTCCTTCCCTGCCTGGCAAATGCACCCTATACTGGGATGGTCTCTGAATTACTGTTAGCAATTTCAGAGCTTTAGCAAAAAACCAGAGAATGTATCACTAAAGTAAAAGTCCCAAACAACCATTTTAGCGTGTGCTAGATGCCTTCGCAGCGAGTCCTTTACACAACAAATATGTCCATACTGAGCCAGGAGGACTGAAACTTCAACAGGATCACTCACTTAACAACTGGAGAGGTACTGCACAGAGAATTAGACTGATCTCCCTGAAGATTACAGCGCCAGTTTATGAAAATATTGGAAATACAGGTCATCCACACCCATTGCCTTCACCATGACACCTCTTTCTCTATTTAACTTTTACAATATGTATAAATAAGTGTCTTTACGGAATGCACCTCTGTTTGACATTGCTTTTCCATGGAATCAATGGCCCCAGCTTTTCCAAAGACCAAAAGTCCTATGGGCAGAAATCAGATAATCCATCTACCCAGACCATTCCTGGCGGCTGTCCGTCTCTCTGAGCTTTTCTGCCAAATCTGCAGTGATGGAGACTCTGCAATACCCCTTGTCAATCTTCATTTCATCTGAAACGTGAGAAACTAAGGGTAAGCATCTTTCAGGTAGAACTGGATACGAAGGAGGTTTTCTAACTTGAAGAAATATTGTTTGATCTTTCTTTCACATTGTCACTTATTCTATACATTTCAGACCAGTAGCATCTAATGTCTGGATCTCAGTTTTAACTATCTCAGACTAGTTTGTACTGGCTTTTACAAAAGATGAGCAAGCTCTAGTATGGCTGCAGGTAGGAAAGGGTTTTTACTGAGATCACACCATAATAAATTGCCTGGTGTCTGTTCTAGAAGAGTCTTAGTAACAGTAAAAGATGAAAAAAAGATAAAATCCCCACTACAAAATCTTGAAGCAATTCCTTAGAAACAGAGGTCTGTCTCAGATTACAAGAAAGTCCCACTGTGATTTTCCACAAGCTCCTACAGAGGGGCTTAAAATAGTGAATCGGGCAGTAGTCAACAGGGATATCCTGGATCAGACCTAATGTACATCCATGCAAGACATTTTTTAACATGTAAGCCAGCATCAGATGCTTTAGAGAAAATTCGGACAGCTGTGGGATGATCTGCCTGCCAGGACAATTTCATCCTAAATCTTTATACTTCAACACTTAAATCCTGAAGAATGAGGTCTGATAATATTTCCAAGTCTCTGGTTTTGTTAGCTTTAGAGTTATAGTTCTCTCTGCACTTGCTATCAATACAAAATGTCCAATTCCTACTCGAACCTTGCTAAATCCTTAGGTTCAAAGCGGCTTGGTTTCAACAGTCCATCTAGACTTCATCAGTAAAGGCAAGGAGAGAGAAAAAACTTTGCGAGTGCCTCAGATATCAGAACCAGCTCCAGGAGACTACAACACTGGGAAAGATGAAGTATAACTTTAACAGGTCAGAGAGCAAACATCTGAAACAGCTGAAGAAAAGCCATCTCTCACCCCAGAGTTTTATGACAACTGGCAGAAGAAGAAAATAATTTTGAAGGATACCTGCTTCTGCCATGCAAAAGCAGGTTTTCATTGGTAAATATGATAACTGAAAGCTGTTTAATATCACTTTTGCAACAGATGTTGGCTAAATTTGCATACAGGGACTACAGGAAATGATTGAGCTGGATGCAAAGAGTTATGAATGTAGGTAGTTGGAAATACTTTATAAAGCACTGTAACTTTCCTGCAGGCAGTGGATTTCTGCCAGCTGCACAAGATGAAGACCTAGCCTACTCATTAATGGGTTTAGATCTTCAAGAAAAGAGGTAGGCATGTGTTCAGAATTGGGCTCCCTGACCTAAAAACCCAAGGACAGAGTGACAGAATGGAGCAGCACATCTGAAAATCCCCTGGATAACTGTGGGTCACAGCTCACAGATGCACTGACAATCACATTCAGTTCTTTCAAGGAAGAAATTGCTCATATTTCTAGAGGGTACACTGAAAAATAGATCTTAATTTTGCATGTCTTTTTAGGAGACAAAGAAGGGAACTGTTAATGAGATATTGGAGTCCTGCTTCTGCTAAAGATGTGAAATCAATCCTGAATATCTGGGTAAAGCAGGAGCTGGTCTAACGTAGTTAAAACTTCAGATCAGGACTTTATATTTTTAGATTAAAATACATACAGTCATTCATTTCTCATTCTACATAGATATTTCTGGGCAAAAATGTGGAATAAGACCAAAAGAGATCACCCCAATTCAGGGCAATGCCCCACCTAGTCCTATCCTCACCAGTATCAGTGCCTTAGGGAAAGGAAACAAGGCACATACAGGTCAGGTATTTCCGTGATGTACTCTCCCAAAATGCAGTCATCCAGGGATTTACCAGGTTGGAAGAACATTGCATTTAACAACTGTTCACGGACTCTTTTTCCTTGAAAATGACTTCTTGAACTCTTTTATAATTTTGGCCTTCACATCATCCTAGTAATGGTTTCCACAATTCTACTGGTGAAAAATTAGTGCTTTGGTACAATTTATTTTTAAACTTCATAGTTTGACTCAGTGCCCTTGAGTTTTTGGGTGGTACTAACCTTCTGCACACTGCTCGGGTTTTTATATGTCTTCACTGCACTGTGTTCAGCCACCTCTCTTCTAAGCTGAAGGGTCTCAGCCTACGCATGAAAGTTGCTCCATTCTTCTCTGTCCTTCTTGCCTTTCTTTGTGCCAGTTCTCTTTTATCTTCCTGAACATAATGATGACTAGGATTATGCTTCATACCCAAAGCAAGAGAAGGACCCAGTATTGTGTATGTGTTCTCTCTTTTCCCCAGAAATGTGGATGTTTAAAACACGGTAACACAAGATTTGCCAAGATCTCTGTAAAGCCTCATTGATTTTATTGTTTCTTCTCATGCGCTCTCCACACGAAACCAGTTTTGCAGGACTGTATCCTTAAACCGTATAGACTTGGCTCTTTTTCCAATAAACTTCAAAGCAAAGTGCTCACTTACTTTAGCAGCCCCTTTTGCTTTTACACTTGAGCTGTATAATTGTTAATCCAAAACATCCTGCCTCACCGATGCCAAGCACTTTAAAATTAAAATACACCAAAGCTTGGAAAAGTTATACGAGTCACTCCAAAAATACTTGACCTGCCATTTTCCACCTGATACAATTTAGTGTTGCAGTGAGTACTTGGTGGGTCTCTGGATAACCCCTAGCTCTGGCAGGTGTGTGTGCTCTTGTCTTGGACTCTGTCTGTGTCTCATCTGGGGTCTCAGACCAGAGCTGACTGCAACATGAGCTAAAGCTCCCAGAAAATCAGGTTTCTGGAGTCACTGCTGGAGTGGGTTTAGCCAGGAAAAATATTGCACAGAAGCACAGATCGCACAGCATTTCTTCCACTTCATTCTCTACAACAAAAGATCTCTCTGGCTAGGAGTTAGTTCATTCATAGCCCACCTCATTTCTCCTTGTGTTGTTTCTTTGGGTTTGAGAATATAAAGCTTCATGGCATGTGCAACCCACAACCTTGCTGCCTCATGCCGATCCGCTTATCCTTCCTTCCCGCCTGCATCCCTGTGGGAGTCACGCAGGTTGTTCTGGGCAGACGACTATTTTGCAATTGTGTTGGGAGGCACTGAGGAAGGGGCTGGCCAGCACTCCAGGACAAGTTTCCAAACAGGGGACACAACAACGTCCTTTGCCAGAGACCTTACAGCTGGTGTAAAGTGGTGAAGATGGTTCACACAACCAAAGGTTTGAGGTGCTGACTGTTTTCACATGATAAAAAGGATGAACTACATTTGTCCTAGTTCCTTTTATGTGCCCAGCCCCAGGGACTATGGCGTGAACCCTGGGAGACAGTTAGAAGAACCTCACTGTTCAGAATATTAATTAAGAATTAATGAATGGATATTTACCAACATGTATAACTGCCATGTTCAATACAGTTGGCAACTGGTAACCTTTAGTTCATGCAGGATCAGACCTGTTTAATCCATTAATCCTCACAGCATGTTGAAGCAGCCAGGTTTTATTGCCCTTGTTTTGCAGAAGCGAAGAGCTCAGGCAGCAAAGTTGGGTGACTTGTCTTTAGCCATGGAGAGGACTTCTCCTTTACCTCTTCTTAGCAGTGCCAAAGATCCCACCTTTGCTAAAATAATAGGCTTAATTGGAAGTTAGTTGAAAGACAGGCTGCCTTTGGATCAGCCTAGGTTCAGGAAAGGGGGATTTAGACCACAGGCTGAACTGGGATGCCTCTCGCTGCACCTCTCACGTGACAGTCAGTTCTCATGCTCACACCCCTGTTTCATGTCTTTCAGGCAGATTCAACTCGCTCCAAATAATTCCTGGATTAAAAGTGCAGGTTCATGCTTATCCCAGTGCTAAACACCTCCTGTTCCTGCTGCAGGAGTAATGAAGCATGCTCAGCTCAATAGACTGCATAATAACTTAGCATTATCTAAAAATAGGCCAGGTGTGATGAGAATCAGCATTTTCCGAAGCTAAACTGCATGTACGTGCTACAGAACACCTTTTTTTATAACATTGAGGGCTGTAGGGGGGGTATTTTTTAAAGAAATCTTATATTTTCAGAAGATGATAGATCAACACAAAGCATTAAACATGGATCACAGTAACAAGAAACCAATGGAAGTTTATGACCAATCAATCCACTTAACTCTGCCGAAGCAACAAACCACCACTGGGGTTATAAATTGTTGAGCTGAGCTTGCAGTTTTAAAATGTCATCCAAAATCAATTGCTTCTCCAATTAGACCATTACTTGTCAACAACTTAGTTAAATAATAAGCCAGCAGTTCACATCTGCTTGGGAACAGAGTTGGGCTTGAGCTGTTTGCCTGGCTACTTAAGCTGAATTCACGTCTGTTATCATTAACATGAGTGAGGGTAGGAAAGCAAAAAACTATGCTGGAAATGAAATCAAGTTCTCCTCCCACTGCCTGAAGCACATAAATCTTCTAAGTTAATGGTGCCAGAGAATAGGTCTGATTGACTTCAGTGGGGGTTGGGGATGCACAAGGAATGTGGGGTACCATGTACCTCTGTACCATGTAGCCCCATGTACCTCTGACCTTTCAGGGGTGATGTGTGTTATTGCAGCCTCCACCAAATCTGCTGCTCAATGCCCAGCTAACGTCATTAGTATCTATCTACACACAGCACTGATGACCCCTGTAGACCCCCTGCTTTTCTTCATCTCTATGTGATCAGCAGCAGAGGATCTGTGCTGTTCAGAGAGCCCAAAAGGATGTGAAATTCAGCTCCTGCTCTTGGCCTTTGGGGTCTGTGGCCACCAGGAATCAGTGTGGAGATGGCTCCTACCTGAAGTCAGCTCCATCCTTTCTCACCATGGGACAGAGTTAGAGATGCTGCACAGAAAGGAGAAGATGAGACTTGTGAAATATGGCCCTGCAGAAGAGGAAGAGAGTATCTGGTCTACACCAACCCTGGGACAGTGGGCCACCAACCAAGCATGGCTCACACCAGAGAATGCCTAGTGTCCTGGGCACCTCCCTGATGTGCTAATCCCAATGCTACCTAGTTTTGGTACAGCTTGGCACATCCTTGCCATCCCAGTGTAGCTGTGATGGTAATGTATTGCCCATTGCCAGTGAGGATGGACACTGAAATAGCCTGATATCAATCAACTTCACCTTGTTTCATTCAGTGGGACCAACAGGACTCAGGGCCTCAGCAGAAGGCAAATTTAAAAATTAAAACTAATAAATAAATACAACCAGAAAGCCTGACAAAACGTATCCTCTTCTTACACCAATTTTATGCTGTTGACTCTCCAAGGATGTCAGTGACATATTTCCTGGGTCTGCAACAACATCAGCAACTACATCATGCATTTTACACTCCCTGTCTCTTGCATTTGCCAGCAACATTGCTCAAGACAGAGGCATTGGGCCTGTTTCCATCGTGATTTGCAGTCCTATAGCTGAGCACAAGGAGTAGATCATCAGGTTGCTATATTCAGATGCACAAAGCGCCCAGCTATGCTGTTCAAACGGCAGTGGTTCACTCGGACAGCAAGAAATTAGGCTGGGAACTGAAACATAGGAATCAAGAAAATTTATTTAAAGCCATTCTAGACTACACTCTTCTTAAGCTAGTTTATTTTGGCTCCTCGTAGCACTCCACTAGTGTCCAAGCAGATAACTCTGCAACATTGGAACTACCTTCTTGGTAGACACATTCAAGAGCGTCATGAAGGCAGTCACTGTGTTAAGAAAGGCCCATAGGAAGAGCTGAAGTTGATGGCTAAACCACAGCATCATATGAATACTTGTGGCTATTTTTAAGTGCCTTTATGCATTTTTTAAGACAGGATGAACAGCATCTACGCCATAGCATAGCTACCTTCACTCAGAGATTTGAAAGGAGGGACCTGCAGATCTCCCAACAGCCTTTTTCCTTGCTCTTGCCATCAAATTAAAAGTGTAAAAAACATTCGTGCATAAAACCATCACATTAACATTATTCAGAGCCCAGCCCTACCCTTGCACTGCTCTTTCCTCTGAAGCACATCCTGTCCTCCTGTGAGCAGTTATTTTTATTTCTTCATGCTGTCCTTTCTGGAAGGCTGTTCTACTTAGCACCCCCCAAGAGGAGAATTCCCAGCATGACCTCTCTGCAGCAACACTGGTTTTAGCCTACTGTTATAATGACCATAATTTTGTGCCTTTGTATTTCTCCCCCTGCCTCAATGTTAAACGTTAACCTTGGGCCCACTATTGACTGCTGAAGGCATCTCCTGCAATCATATGGGAAATACTGGGCTTTATTTGGCTCTTCAGGAGATGAATGCATAGAGAGGTCCGTGATGTTTTGGGGAAGAGCAGAAAATGGCTTTGCAGATCCAGTTTTAAAATCAGCCTTTAAATTGGGCTTTCTTAACTTCTGCTTCCAAGGGTTGGTTCAGTAAAGCACTAAATCTTTTCCACAGCCCTAGGATTCGGAGGGCACAGAGGTTTCCTTGATGATCAACCTTGTTAGCTCCAAGGACCTATTCTTTCGGAGCCCTCATTGTGTGGTAAGAAGAAAGAAAAAATGAGTTCTTGGAAGTAAAGACCCTCCTTCTGTTCAGGTTTGAATAAAGAAAGGGCCACTGCTCCTGAAGGCTTGCCTCTCTCTTTTCATTTTCTTAGACCACATAAATAGAGGAGTAACACCAGCCCGTAAGCTGAATACATCAGGTTCTGATCGGTACACCAAAGCTTTTGCAACACATGAAACTCATATATGCGGTCACGTGCACAGGGTGTTACATACACATTAATCCTACACAAGATTGAATTGCCTTTCTGTGGTGTGTGTCTCCTGTTGCATAATGCATGAACAACAGTCTGTACTTGGAATGAAAATCTGAGAATGTTTTGAACTTTTTTTAACCTGCAAATAGAAGGTTGGTGGTAGGATTAGTAGGTACTGATGGAAGAAGTACTAGGAAGTGGGAATCCTAAAAACAGTCTCCTTTTCCTTTGTCTTCAAAGGCCCTGACAGGTCTCCCTCTCCCTTGTTTCTTCTCACTCAAACTTACCAGCAAAATCCCTCCCACCAAGTCATTCATGACTTTCAGCCTTCTTTTACTTTTTCAGTGTTTTGGAACACCTACCATGCATAAAAGCAAGATAAATCTAATTGACCCATCCTGTTCTGCTCCCTCTTACAGCTCACGGTAGCACATTGGAAGCACCCCACAAGCAGGTCCTTCATGTGAGTGCATCCAGCAATCTGCACATGGGGACACCCGCCCCTACTAATTGCACTGGGGAGCATCTGAAAATCCAGTGATGGTCCTGTTTGCAGGCACATAACAGATCCAAAGTGTTTACAGTCAAAGTAGACAAAATCTCATTGTTCCCTGATGTCATATGGGATGCTATTTATTCCACCTCTCCAACAAAGAGCAATACGGTTTTTGCATTTACCCAAAGCCATGTGAGAAGCTGTGACAGAGTCACTGGATAAGCTCAGGTGCCCTCGGTTTCTGTCCAGATCTCCATCAAACAAGCATTTCTCAGGGATGGCGTTGCACCAAAAGCCTTTCTAAACCCAGACCTGCACACACTGAGATGTGCGGCTGCATCACCTGCCTCTCTGAGCCACCCCACGTCTATAGACAAATGTAAGATTGGCTGAACAATATCTGCTCCTCAGCAAATCCAACTGGCTGTTTCTTACCACCGCATTGATCTCTAGGTATGTACAGTTTGATTATTTTTTTATTCTAATGCCTTTCCTGGTAAGTGCTGGGGCTGACGGCTGTATATAATCCCAGGTCCACGTTCCTCTCTTCTTTGTGGACAGAGATTATATCAGTATGCCACAGCTGCCTGCTTTCCTTTGTACCCTCTGGTGAATATATTCAGTTTAACTATGTTCTCCTTCGTCTGTTCTTTTCCTCTTCTGTCTTGTGTCTTGCCATCTTTATATCACAGTGAAGTGCTTTTTTTTGTTGGAGAAAGCTAAAGCAAAAAGGCATTAAATGTCAGCCTTCTCGAGGTCATCTGTACCTCTCCTGTTCCTCATTAGGTAATGGGGTTCTGCCTGCTGCTGTCTTTCTCTTACTTTACTGTATTTATAGCACCTTTCTCCTTGTTTCCTAACACTCCTCAGTGGTTGTAATTCATTTAGAACAGCAACCTTTCTGCCCTACATGCTTATTTTATTCCTTGATCTCATCCTCAGTAATGTGACCTCATTCTCCTTTTTTAAATTATTCTTCTGGGACTCTCCTATCCTTCTCCTACCCTCTGGCTATCTACAGCGGGTAGAAGTGCCTCTTCTACAGTTAGTGATGCAGCCTGGCTCAAGCCCTTACTGCCCATGAAGGGAGATGCAGCTCCTCGTCTCTGGCCATGCCGAGCAAAACTTCCAAGCTGAGGGACCTCACTCAAAAGGCAAGTCCTTACCAACCACTCAGCACCCGAAATACACCAAATCCTTCCTGCACCTGCAGACAGGGAGCATGCCCCATATCAGGGGTATGACAGATGAAATCCTCTTATTTGCACCCCATGCCACTGACACGCTGTGACAGCAATGGGTGGGAAAAGGTGGGCCTCAATCCCTTGCTCTGTTTCCACTGGCCAAGGACATGGGAGCATCCAGAGAGAAGGCAACAGGGCACTACAGAAGTGTCTCTGCCTCCCACTAGTGAGGGAAAGCCACAGTAATCTGTCCCCAGTTTTCAAGTCCACTGGAGGCCTTAGTGTCAGCTAGAGACTTATTTGGTTTTCTTCTGCAGCGTGGCTGAGCATTTGCCTGTGCAGATTCACCATGGCAAAGTTAAAAGGATGCGGGTCCGCCTTGTTCCGCTCCTTCTCCCTGCTGCACACAGGAACCAACACTTTCCAAAGCCACCTCTGTAAAGTATGCAGTGGGTTAACATGACACTGGCAAAAGCAAAGCTGTAAAAAATGTTTGTATCTTTAAAACTTATATCTCCTTTGGGAAAAACCTCTGACATAAAAAGCAAAAGCAAACACTGCCTCACAGTAGGGATAACTTGAACAGAAATACTAGGACCTTTAGATGCATCCCTGTGCATGTTGCAGAAGGGGGATATCTGAACAAGAGGGGTTCGCCCATGTTTGACTTCCCAAAGACACGGGGGGGTTGCAATCCTACCTGTTCCCTCCACGCAGCTCCCACGCTGCAGTCCCTGCAGCACTGTGCCGTACGCAGCAGCAGGCTGAAATGCCTCCTGAGGGACGGTGGGCTCTGCCCCCACTTCATGTAACTTCACCAGAGGTGGCCGTAGGACCTGCTGATAAGCGAACAATAAAAAAAAAAAATAGAGTGCAGATGAAAAGCTGATCACAACCCTAGTCCAGGTAGGACACCAAAGAGAGCTGACTGCAGCCCTCCAAGTAGGACACCAAAGACTTCCCCTGCCTGACCTGGGCTTTGTGAAAACTAGAGTGATTCTGCTAAGGCTTGACTCGGTCTCAACAGATGGCTTTCCTTCTCTACACAAGATGTCAAATAATTAGCAAAATGTTTGCAATTGCATTGATACGTGCTGGCTCTACTGGCCAAGCATATTTTTTTGGGAAGTACCTTGATCCCAGCACATGCCTCCTCAGAATCTTTCCTCTCTGAGGTTGCAAGGACTTGGCACTCAGAAGCTGAGGGGAGGGAAAGCTGTTGTGATTTCTGAACCAGCAGCCCAGGGTGTTTTATTTCAGTGCACCCGGAGGCAAACAGCTCCGGAGAGCATTGTCTCTGTCTAGAGACCACAGTTAATGCAGGGCTGAGAACAAAAATCAACAACACTTATAAATCCCTCTTCCAAACTTCCTAGATGAAAACTTGATATTAAAATATTTTGAAGAGGCATTTTTAAAATCCGTAACACTCATGTACTCACTTATATATCTGACTGCTGTGGTGTGCCAAAGCATCAGTTATGATATCGCAGAAGCACTCCCCTGCTGACATGTCCCTAAATGAACTCAAACCTCTCACTACCCAGGAAAGGTTGCTTGGTTGGGTTTTTTTATGCCTTAACTCTTTAAAATCAGGTAAACTCCAAGGAGTTTCCCAAAGTCAGCCTAGAACCTGTGTAGGAGATCAGCAGGACTGGTTTTATTTTTCAGCCCACAGCTGATCCAGCCCCTTGTTGCTGTCTATCTCACCCTGTGTGACCTTGGGTGAACCAGCCTGGGCCCACCAGCTCCCCTATCAGGTTGTGTGATCTAAATTCAGCAAGCAGCCCTAATTAATACTCCTTATGTTTATTTGACTCACTGAAGATACTCATCAACCTAAGTGATAAATCTTATCGTTGCATAGGAACTACAGGGATCAGTTCATTTCCAAATGTGTCCTGGATAGAGCCCAAGATATCTAATACTGTGGGGCAAACACACATTGACTGTCAAATTAAAGCAACAGCAGCTCTGCAACAAACGGCAACTTCCTCCTGGAAGAGTCAAAGATGGCTGTAACTGCTGATGCTTTTAAACATACTTTTGGAGTATTAATAGAGCTGATTTAAAATAGTTTCATTCACTCCAGTTCCTGCTTTAACTCATACCCAACTGCTAAACATACTGTGGCTGTTCCTGCTAATACGCTTCCTGACAAATCACAGCCATGCATAGGTTTCCTTTCAGTATTTACAATTTACTCTTTAATGGGAGACAAATGTGTCTTATTTGCTGACTGCTTAATGAGTCTTAAAGAATTTCCAGGCATGCAATGGGATGGTGCTTATTAGAGCTGCTTGCAAACTGTTTTATTTGCTTAATTCTCTGCCCACAGGACATTCACCGGAACCTAGATGTTGCACTGGCTGGTGCAACACTAACATGTAAATCAGTATATTAGGTAAAAAAATAGAAACTTCAGTGGGAGTATTCCCATTTACACTTGACAAGAGTCAGAAACCAATATGTCAAACTGACAAGACATACATGTAAACGGTTGTTTTACTCGTGTAGTTGTAGGATAGCTATTGCTGTCTGGCTTCCCATCGTAGCCTCCTTTAGAAATACATCAAGGATCTGATCCTGGCAACTTCAGGTCTGTTTAATTTCATGCACCTAGGATTTACTATTGATTCTACAGAGGGGCTCCTCCTTTTGGTGGCCATGCAAAGGAAAGATGCCTCTTTGTGGATTTGTATGTGCATTTTGGGACTGGACTTTTTTTAATTTTATTTTAGGGCAACAACTCCATCAGGAAACACTTCCAGGTGCAGTTTTCCTTACATAAATATTTATACCATCACCTGCCTTTCCACCTGCTCTCAGACACTGGGCTGGAGGTGGGAAGCATGGATTAAGGGCTGGGGACAAGAGGAAATACAGCAGGGAAATCAGCTGAGAGGGGAGTGCAGGGCGAGGTTACCTGGGTCATGAGAATGGCTGGAGGAGATGAGGGAGGGCAAGGGATGGAGTCATGGGCAGGGGTGGGGGATTTGTCAAAATATAACCTAGAAAATATAGTTTTGGCTAGGACATGAGCAGGTTTTCACTGGCAAATCTATTGGTGTCCATCACTGTTCCTTCACAAAGGGGTTTGTGGGGTGCTGGGTTTCGTATGAGCTGCGGGTAGGTGGCTGCAGACACTGCAAAGAGGCTTTGGCAACAAAGAGCCAGATGCGGCGAGTTTGATCAGAGTCAGATGCAGTTTGGGGGAATAAACCACCCCAAAATAGGTGGTCATTGGAATAGAAACAAAAAGAGAAATTGTACATTGACCCTGAACCCATCTGACCGAAAAAAGGAATAAATCCCTCATTTTTCCAGCATAAAAACCTATGCGGTTTTCTAGACACTAAGAGGCCTTAGATCTTACTGCTTTGTCTTTCTTACTGCTTGTAGGGCATTCAACCTTAAGAAAACCATTAAGAATATGTTTTCCCAGGGTATCCCAGGCTTTTTACTATTCAATAGCAGGGGGAAAAATGAATTAATATTATGCTGTTGGTTTCACAAACTGAGAGAGAGGACTTAAGGATTTTCCTCTCTTAGAAAAGTTTTACTTTGCAAATCTCAGCTTTAAGAAAATTAGACATGTTTACTGCAGAGTAACGGCTTTAGTGTTTGGCATGTATTTCAAATATACAAGCACACCAGATGAAAACCAGCAGTATGAAATTAGTGCACCAAGAGACAAAAAGGCAAGGATCGGAGCCGATCCTCTGTGGCTGGCTGCCGGCGAGTCTGCAGCGTGTGTGTGCTCTCCACTCTCCCAGTGCCCTTGATTTCTCAGGCTGTTTTGAAAGACAAAAAGAAAGTTGGTAATCATACACCGACAGATGGTTTCTTGGTTAGTTACTCTTTATTTAGAGGGAAGCAACTGTGATTCATCAGCTTTTTCTATTTATTTTTTTTTATAGCTACCTCACGGCGAACTTCCAACTCCAAATTTATTTCTAAGAAGTATTGTGTGGCAAATCTTTATTCATAACAAACCCTGGGCTCACTGGAAATTTCCTTTTTCAACATTCATATTCCATTCCTCGATATGCTTTTACCCAATTTCATTTTACTTTTCTATGACAGAGCTGTCTAGAAAGTTTTCCAGTGAATGCCATATAAAATTTATTGCTTTCATGCCTATAATTAGAACTTAGATGCTTCTTTCTTGTTGTTGGGCTTCCTTTCTTTACCTTTACTGCAGATTGATGGCTAATGAACCACTTCATTTTTATTTTGATCCTAAACATTTTCTTATTGATTATTTCAGGGCAAATATTATGTGTGTAGCATCTCTCTATGCATATCAGAGTCAAGGTGTATCTGTGAATAGTCCTTTTGAATGGTATTTTACAGAACTCTGTATGCACTTAGAGTTAAGAATGTCTCTAAATAACTTTGTTAGATGGAAGCCTGAACCAAAAATTTGGAATGATTGGCTTAAAACTGAAGAGTAGCTCTCTACGATAACTAGAGAAAGCTTGTGTTACAGTCCAGTTCATGGCTAGGGTTTCATTTTCCTTTTGACCCTTTTGGGTTAATGTCAGAATTCATTGCAGATCTTAGATCCAAGTGAACAGCAATTTCTTCAAGATTCCCTAATTAAGGAAAAATGCTGTAGAAACCCCCCAAACAACAATGAGAGACTGTTTGGGGGCTTCCGTTTCATGTTTCCTACCTGAGCAGACATCAGTGCAGCCCTGCAGCACAATTACTGAGTGCAAACAAACTTGCACAGGAAGCAGTGTCCAAGTTCTCGTTTACAGATGTGGGGGACGCTTTTACATACTTTTTTTTTTCCCAGCAGCACAAACTACATATCAGAACTACTCACTTTTTCAGTTATTAAAGTGAGTTGAAGGAAAACATTATTATCTTGACCTTTGACAAATATATTAAAAAAAAAAATTTAGATTTGAAAAACAGAAGGGGACCACTTCCGTACTTTGTTACCATGAAGAACTTAATGTAGATGTGCTCATTAATTTTTAAAGAACTACTCTGAATTTTGCAAGGGAAAATCTCAAGGAAGTCAAATAGTCAATTTGATATCTTTAATATCTTTAATTCTAAAAGAAACTGATCCAGGTCTGCTCCAAATTATGTTATATTTGGGCCTGAGGTTTTGGGTTAGTCCATGACAATCTAAAATTTGGATCTACCTCAAAACCAGTCCATAGCTGGAGGGATCAGAACTGAATTCAATACCATTTCCAGGTCACTCAGCACTATGCAAGTTCAATTTTTTTTGAGATTCCTCACTTCTTCTCAGATTATTACCACTGCCAAATATCTGTCTCAATATTCATTCGATTACAGGGATAAATGAGAGGAAGAGTCCCTTTCTCAGAGGTGTTTTATGGATATAAAACTTTGCTGGCCATCTAGCCAAAAAAAGGTGTATATTGCTTTCCTCTGAAATGCTGTGTTGTCAATTGACAGGGTCACTGATGTGGATGACTCACTCCCTCGCAAACGATTGTCTTCCTTGTCTTCCTTTTGGAAAAAGCTCTCAAATTACTGATAAAACTCAGTAGACAACTGAGCACTCTTTCTGTTGTTTTGTCCTCAGTCCAGCTGCCAGGACTTGAGCTTGCCCAAGCACTGCTGAGAGGTATTAGGATGGGGAACGAAGGTGCCACAAGGAGATGAAATGGGAGGTCCCTCAGACAAATCTATCCAAAGGCCTGGACCAACAATTTCAAGCATTTATTTTGTGTACGTCCGCCTTCCAGGAGAGCTCAAGGTAGACTCTTTGGTCCAGTCAGGACTGTTCTCTTCCTCCATCTTTTCATCATGCGAAACAGGTGCATCCCCAGCGCTCAGCCCAGCTGAATTGCCCTGTAGGCGCCTCTCTCCCTTCCAGTGATTTGGTGGATTCTCGGCTGCCCTCCTCCTCCTCCTCCTCTTCCCCAGTTTTGGCACTGATCTGAAACCCCTACCGGTCACACAGTGGGCAACAAGACTAAGACCAGGATTTGTAAAGATGATGCCTTTTTAGACAGCTTAATAGACCAGATGCTCAGCTGAGGATCAGGCCATCTGTCCGCTCAAGACCTACCTGTACCAAACAGGTTATAGCTAGCAGAACTGTTAAGAGAGATGGAGAAAATTTGGGACTTCAAACCCAAAACCCAGCTACACAAGGGTGCAGAAGGACCTCCTGACACTAAGCACACAGAAAAGAAAATGGGAGATTAGGTTCATGGCTGATAAAGGAATTAATAAGAAGGCGACAATCCCAACTGTGTGCACAGCGAAGGACTTCTTTGCACTTTCAGCAGATATAAAGGGGCCCAGGGGTCAGAAAAAAACATAATTATACTGATTTTAAAATCCTTTGCCCTGCCGGGATAGTGTGAACACAGCCTCCCCTATAAATGAGAGTCCTGCCCAGACTCCAAAGCCAGCTGCTCCTTTAGTGCAGTGATCTGTCTCCATACTCGCTGATAAGCAGTCTATGCCCTGTGACTTATAATAAAAGAGAACGATGGTCCCTGAACAAACCCAGAGAAGAGGTATTGATTTGCAAATAGTTTAAAAGAATATTCAAGGGTCATGAGCTGACCCTTTTTCAGCTCTGACATTTTATATCAGGGAGGATCCTATTGAGATGGGAATTCATATCCTAGACATTGTTTTGTCTTGTTTCATAAATAAGTTGAATAGCTTAATTGATTGACACCCACTGCACTTTCCCAGCTTCCTCAGGCTCAAAAGTACACTGCTGTTTTCTGCCATAAATAATATGAACTTTCAATCAGCCGTCAGGCACAAAGAGGATCTGAAAATTCTTCATACAATAGCTGCAATCTGGCATACGAGGCACTGCAGGTCTAAAAAAGAGCGCGGTATTTGATACCACCAGGTATTCATTTTCTTCCTACTGCAGCAATAGCGTTTTCCTACCCAAATGACCTAAATCCTAAACAAGAAATATCCAGAGGCCCCTGCAGGGAGGAAGACCAGTTTATCTCAGCATTTATGTGTGTCCAGGGGTTAGGAAACTGTTTTGCAATCCTGTGAACACAACATGGTGAAGGACACGTTGGACCACCAAATCCAGTCCCTTCGAGGTGCTGGTACAGCATCCCTGCATCCCACCTGGACTCTGTTCCAACACCATCTCAACCCGATTAACATTATTTGCACCCAGGCTCCCCAAATGTCCCCAGATCTCATTCCTCTGATGGCTACAAACCTCCTTCTAATTTCCAGTCCATCCTTATTTGTGGTTAATTGAGATCATTCTGGTCTCATGACGGGTTTATTCTTTTACTTAAATAACTCTTTTCCTCCCTGGATATTTAGCGCCCTGATGGATTTAATGTTCATTTGTCCTCCTCGGCATTGGTTTCACTAAGGGAAATAAATAAGCCACACACCCTGAATCTCTTCTTTTTAAGACAATTTAATGGCGTTGTCAGCAATTCAAGTGATTTTGGTGAGCTCTCATGTAAGCTTACAGCTCTCATTATCAAAAAACTCGTGGAAATATGAATTTGAAAGTATTGAGGACTTCCTCTTGAGGAAGAAAGGTGTGGATATAAGCACTTACTTTCAGTTGACCAAGTAGGAAAATTTCTGCTTCTAACCTCCCTGCACTTTAATTTCCTCATCTGTAAAACAGAAAAGACAATACAGACCTCAAAGTGGAGTAATTAACGTTTCCAAAGTGCTCCTAGATCTTCAAGTGAAAGGTTCAATCCTAAATGCAAAGCTCTTTTGTCTGTGTTTCTTTATTTGTTACTTCTTAATGACTGCAAACCCTGGAGAGATGGTACTGAGCCAGACTAAAGCCAAGGAAAGGTTTTCCCACTGATTACAGTGAGAAACTTTTATGCATAAATTTTCATAAAGGGTGACAGACATCAGTTGCTAAGACAGAGCAATAAAAAACGTGAGACGAAGAATACTGACTGAAAGTATTGCAAGGCCAATTGCTAAGATCAGTAGTTTTTCTTTAGAGGAAGCAGCAAACAGTTAAATCTATTTTTCTTGCTTTGCTTCAGAAGAAATCTCTCCAAGGATGACCACCGTACTCATCTTCATCTGTAATTAATAAATGTTTGGAAGGACAATATCCCACTCAACATATGAAATTATAGATGATCCCTTAATTCCCCAGACATTTGCAAGCCTTGTCTTGTCAGAATTGAATTTACTACAGCTGATTACCCTGAGAATGCACTGACCTTCTTAGCTCCTGCTGTGGTCTTTATTTTTTCCATGGTAGATAATATGGGGACCAGAAACTGGGGACTTGGTAGTAGGGATTATGTGATACTAATGAGACAAAGCTTATTGTTGATGTTAACTGTTATTACCACTAAAAAAAGTGCACAACTCTAGACAGATGGACTACACTTTATTATACCAGGAGGGAGTGAATGCATTTTGACAGTAGCAGCATCTACTTAAAATCTGGATCACATCTGGTGCCTCTCTGAAGCAGACCATATCTGATCAATCAGAATTATGGCTCTTCAGTCTCCAGACGAGTTAGAAGAAATTCATTATCTGTTTTGAAGCCTGCTTCTCTTTCATGCATTAAAAAAAATGAAATAAGATTCATTGTCACTGTATCCATTTAGCTACTGAAAAAAAATCACCCCAGGACAGTAATCAAACTAACTAGCAGGCTCCACATTTGAAGACATGATTAATTCTTTGAAACACTGCTCATACAAGTACTTGGCTCACACTAGGCTTAGTCAACAGTTTCCTAGTTTATGAAATAGATAGCCTAGGACTTATCTCCATTTCTGGTTATTTCATAAAATCTTGGAAACACTCACATGAATTTCTTCTAACTCTGTCAGAGGTCAATATTCATCTTTCAGGCCCATTTAGCCCCTGCTTGGGAGATATCACCTAAAGGACAGTAATGTCGCCCTACCCCCAAAGATATCCCCGCTCTCCAGTGTATCACCTTTTGGACCAGCAGTTTTGAATGCTGAAAATTGACACTGAAATGCTGGGAATTCTTCTAAGTGAGGTCTGCTGGACCCAAAAAGATGGTGAGAGCCTGAGTTTATGAATAACGAAAAGCAGAATGCAAAAGGATGTGTCCTGTTCTGGATCACTTGAATTTCTTAGTACAATTTTTCTGATTACATAGAGATTTTTTTCTTGCCTTTGTTAATGAGCACAGAAGTCACATCACCTATGACTTAGCCTCTGGAGTTCTTGCCATTACTTCCCTCTTTACCATGTGTTTTCTCTGAGGTCTGCAAGAGTATAGTTCAGAAAGTAGCCTTCTGAAAGCAACAGACTGTTGTTTTCCTCTTTCACAACTTATAGAAGAAAACTTAAATTAAAAGATAAGGCATTTTATAGGTGTTATAACTAAAGCTGGTGAGAGAACAAAATGTTATTTTGGGGAGAGGGAAACTCAGGCTTTAGGTTCAAAACTATAACCTTTGAAGAAGAATTTCAAATGCTCATCAACATTTGCAAAATATTTCTCAAAATTCATTGTCGAATTGCTATTTTTGATTGATTTATGCTAATGAAACCCAGAGAAAACATCTACTTTTTTGAGTGGGGTTGGGTCAGTGACGGTAACCTTCCAGAGGAGCATCCGGTGTGCAAAGGAGAATAAGGCTGGCATTAATGCCCTCCGTAGCAGTGATGGCTCAGGAGTGAATGATTTTTACTGCTTCTGGATTATGTCCAGATGGGCAAAGTACAAAATGAGGTTATAATAGCTGCCTGCCCCAAAATGCTAAACCACCCTCAAAATGAGGCTAGGTGGCTTCAAAGCCATTTATCTACCATGGGTGCAGGAATGTCATGGGAAACTTCACTCTGGACGATATATATCAAAATCTCCTTCTAGCAGTACTAACTTCTCTGGAATTTCTACAAATCATGAATGACAATTTTCTAACTGAGAAATAAAAGTTAACGGTAACTAATGTGGAAGTTTATTCTTCATTATTCTTCATTCCCATCTAAGCCAGTTAAAAACACATGGTATTTCAAGACTGCCAGTCACACAAAGCTGAATCAAGTACTAGGCAGCTGTATAGAAGAATGGAAGGCTAAATGTGATGCCTGTAGTAAACAGTTTAAATTTTTTTAGCTAGATGTTTAAAGAACCAAACAACAACAACAAATCAAACTGATAGTGCAAGCAAGAATGTACGCTTCAAAAAACAATGGGGCTAGAAAAGAATGAACAACGAGCCATCGTAAAGATGAATGAAGAGACGTTTAGAAGACAGATGTTGTAAACACTGAAAATACATCCTGGAGCTATATAAAATTAATAAGGAAGCAAAGAGACACAAGGAAATACATGTGGCCAAAGAAAAAGACAGTAAGCAGCAGATGTTTGAGTCCGTTGGGACTACGAGTAACCCTACCAATACTACAAGTCCATGAACAGTAAGAGCATCAGCATAGACAGTAACAATGCAGAAAGTCAGAAGTGTTTAACAAATACATCCATTCCTTACCCAGGAGAAAACCAGACACTGTGTTCACATCTTGGAAAGGAGGAATATTGTCCACTGTAGCAGAAATCAACTCCAATGTAAAACAGTCACTACTAAAGTAACTTTTTAATATCAGTACAACCAAGTACCTTGCACCACGATCACTAAAAGAGCAGGTGGGTAAGTTCCTCTCGATGCTGGTTTTGGTAACTCAGGTCCAGAAGTGGCAGAAACTTGAGAGAAAGCAAATACTATGGCAATGTTTGGACATGGTAAAGGAAATGATCAAATAAGTATAAATCTGTCAGCCTGACACCTACTGAGGGTAGTAATAACAGAAAATTTCATAGAAGATTTAACTTCTAAAGAATTCAAGTAGGTACTCTAAATAATAATTTTTTGCAAGAGTATATGGAAAACAGAGCTTCAACAAGTTGTTAATATAGTCACTGCGAAAGACAGAAACAGATAGGGCCTGTTGCTTTCACTTGTTCTGATCGCCAGACAAGATGCAAAATATTCACTTTATCCCACAGGTAAGAAATATTTGGGGGTTAGGAAGAAGGGACACAAAATTCAGGCTTAAGTTCCTTGAAAAAACGTTTTTTATGAGACTTAGAGAGATGGAGGAGGTCCTAATTAAAGTTGGTACAATTTAATATAATTTTTCATTGAAAATTACCAGCTGTAATCTGTAAATTTTTTGGCTAGTGCTGGTGATGAAGTAATAGCTTTTTGTTAGTATCATATTTTAGCAATGGTATAAAGCTTTGAAGCAGTGCGATCTAGAACAGCTGCAGAAACCCATAGCTGATACGAGATACTATTCTCCCCTCTATTTTTACACATGCTTCAGTAATTTAGCTCCAATATAAAGAAATAAAGTATTTGTGAAAGAAGTAGAAGAGAAATAGCCAAGTTCATCTAATTTCCACCCATCAGACACATGCATAAAGCCCGGTCTCTGCAAATAACTGAAATATTTTTTTCCGAATCTGTCATTTCTTTGCTGAAATAAATCACATGGAATTCCTTGAGGTGAAGAGACAAATTCCCTTTTTGTTCTGAACTTTCAGAAATAATCCCAGCACATGCTCACCGTTTCCAGATGGAGCACGCGACGGCAGGTTGCCGAGTTCAGGGAGTGACTGGGGTTCATGTTGCTGGTTGCTTTGTGCAGTTATTTCTGCATTTTCCAACAGCCCTTTTTCCATATGGAGACTAAACTTACTTTCAATCTCCAAACCATCACACCTGCTTTAAAATTGTCACTGACTCCAGGGTTGGGATTGAAATCCCAGACTAGGACACAGGAGCATAGCGAGGTGCCAGAATTGCCACTGTGGTAGTGGAAATGTAGTCAACACAGTCAGTGAAAACTGGACAGTTGTTTGCCTGAAGAAATCACCCACTTTGATCAGCAGATTAAATCGCACACAAACCCCTTTAACATTTTATTTTTCAGAGAAAATGATCCAATGCTTTGCAGCAGGAAAACAGAGCTCTTTTTTCCAAGGATATATTTCAATACACATTTCTCTCTGTAATATAATTTTTCCCCAGGAGCAAACAGAAGGCATTGCTTATGGCTTTCAAGCAAATGTTCTTTCAAAGACCTCATTGTTCCTCAACTTGATGGAAACTTCTCTGCTTCACACCTCTGTCCTCTTAATGCACAATGTCTGAAGGGTGCATCTGCCCCTAGATTTTTGCAAACACCATGTCTGTTTCCAAGAATAAATACAAACCAAAGCTTTGCATTGATTTCTCTCTGCTTTTTGTTCTTTTTGAGAATTTATCCTTCCTCAATTCTGTATGTGCCTGTAGACTCTTTCAAAAGCAGGAGAGCGACAGCGTTCTCCCAAATGCTGTGTATGCCCGTCCAGTTCCAGCCAGGAAATAACACTGCACCGGAGCCAGGCTTGCAGGGGATGCAAATCCCCCATACCAAGACTGTCCTCCCCAGTCACACAAACTAAAGCCGTCTCTGTCTTGCAGCAGAGAGCTAAGAAATGGCCAGCAATTTTGCTCAGGTCACCCTAAGCTGTAACCTTTGGTGTGAACTCCCCCGCTTGCAGGAGCAGGGTGGGAGGTGCACAGTATGAGAATGCCTAAGGTATGAAGATATATTTGCATCACATCTCTGACAATCAAGATATGCTGCTGAATGACGGTTCATAGGTACTTGGTTATCGCATCGTGATTTGCAATATTCCAGAATATATGAAAAAACCAGACCCCAGACCAAGACAATACCCTGCAGCATCACCTCTGATGATAGAAATATATTTTCCACACCTGGCTACTTCACACCCAAACCAACATCTGTTTAATAAACACTAAGGGAAGAAAAAAAATGCCAACTCTGGAGTTTCACCAGCAATTAGAGAAAACCTGTTACTGTGCCAACAGTCAGCTATTTCTGCTTGATGACTGTCACACACATCCGGTTGGGATGTGTTTCTCAGCTGTTCCCATTTGGGACAAGGGCACAATACAGGTCTATACTAATTTTAAAAAGCAATCAGACAGCCTGACTTATGGATTCCATTACAAGGAATCTCACAGCAGAACTCAGACATGAGATTATCTTGTTCATACTTAAAGTATAAGCAAATTCCCATCCAAGTTTGAGTTCCGAATTTAAAGATAATTACATTTAGTTAGACAAGATGAGCAGATTTTTAAGTGTGTTGACAATCTTTTTGCTTTGCAAGTCATGCCAATTGCCAGTTACTAACACCTTGCAATCTGCTGATCTTCATCCCTGATATTTTTCTTCAAAGCCTTTTATTTCAGATTCTTTTGGTATTCTTCAGAGCCCTACCTAATCTTCACATTTAAACGTCATTCACTCACCTTCCACAGATTGCTTGCTGACTGACTTAGCAATACAGACTTGCAAGATGCCAAGACACTTGTCGTCACAATGTTTGATAATGTAAATGCACCCTGGAAGAAAAAAAGAATGTATTTATTTTCTTTTTTTTCACTGAAATATTGCAGTCTAACTTTTTTTCCAAAAAGATTATTAAAACCAAAATCATAACAGTTTTTATGGCTTTTACAAAAAGGAAATAAAATACACATATATTAAACAAAGACTCTGAACTGGACCAAGAGTGCAACAAAGCATTATAGCCCTAGTGCCTAAAACCGAGTAAAAATTCAGGATCTTGGCAGGAGTCAAGGTTCCTCCAGCTGAATTTCAGTAACCTGAGAACTTTAATAAACCTGGCCCAAACCCTTCAACAGTTAAGTCAGCCTACAAAAGAGGAGCTCCTTCCCTGGGCTCCTCACTGGAGCACCGTCTGCCATCAGCTGAGGACGTGTCCTGCCCGGTCCCAGTGCCGCCAGGAGATGCTCCCGCTTTCCAAGCTGGCCAAGTCTTTTTGCGTCACACATGCTGCCCACCCAGGACCGTCCCTTTTCTGTGCCTGTGCCCACTTGGCAAGGCCCCTGGCCACTCTGCCAGCCCGTGCCCCCGTCACCGCAGTCTGCGCACACACAGATTGCAGCCTGAGCACTGCTTTGGCACTTCAAACGCACGAGACCTGTTTTGAAGGTTAACAGATAGTGACAAGTATAATCGCAGCCTCTGCTGAAGTTTCAGCCAGCCAATTATGCTATTATTTTCAATAGTTTTCTTCTCCCCACACACACATACCCCATTGTTTTGCAAAGCAGCTCCACAGGCAGATGCAACAAGCTCCATTTCAGAAAGACGGTTGCCTTTTCTTTGTCCCCTTCCCAGCGGCCAGCAGGTCTCAATGCCTTTTCTCACTGTGACAAGGCACTGCACCATGATGCTGCTCCTCGACAGATGCATGGATGGGGATGCTCCAGCAGCTTTGTCCACCTTTTGCTCACTGGGGCTACCACACAAGGTGAGGTTACCTCTGGAGTTCCATCCTCACATTTCGCTTTTATGAGCTCTGAAGTCCATGGCCAACAGGAGTCATGAGCTGCCCCGGTCATGGTTGAACACTGCAGGACTGGGGTTAGAGTTGGGGTCACTGCCAGGGCTGGAGGGGAAGGCTCGTATATCCTTGTCTAAAGGTTCCCATGACCAGAAAGTTGCTCCTAATCTCAGTGCAGGGGGCTTTCCATTTGTCAATGAGTGTGCATTGGCAGAGGTCTTCTCCCCAGGCAGCCTGGGCCAGCCTCTTGTGCAGAGTGGAGAATAGGGAAAAGGGCCCTAAAACATGATTGTAGCTACATCCCCAGCTCCCTCCAGCCACTATAATACACAGATTACTGGTGTTCAGGCCTACATCTTCAGTGGCAACATAGCTTCTGGCCACTGTAGTGTGCAGAAAAACACTTCATGTTTTCAGCATCAGGCTCGCAAAAACTTCTGTCTGGAAGCTCCTCTGGGTTTTTCACTGCACCATTTTGACTTCATCTTAGCACAGAAAGGAGAGAGCAAGCTTTCTCCTTCCATCCCTGGAAGAGGGTCCAAAGATACCTGCAGCACAAAGGGCATTCAAAGTCCATCTCTATTGCAAGCCCTGCTGACCTGAGCTAAGCAGCATGGACACCGAGTGAGGGTTCTTTCTTCAGGGTGCTTAACACACTCTACACTTGAATCTCGAGGGTAGAAAACAAAAATTAAATTTGGTGCATGTAATCTGAAAGGGCAGAGGAGAAAAGCCAGGTTGTTGCTTCATGAAACAGAGGCACGCAACTTTTTGAAAAGACTTTTTTTTTTTTCCCCGATTAAGCTGAAAAAAAGACAGCTGTAAATACTCATTTAAGGGGGTCATTAACATAGCAGCACTGGAAAGAGCCTTGAAGAGCTGAGAGAGCCTGCAGCACACCTCCCTAGTGAAATCCATTGCTTGTTTCTACTGGAGCTGGCATGTGTTTTCTGCAGGGCTACACAAAGTGGATAGCCCTGTCCCCGTCCCGGCGATGGGGACACCAACCATGTTCAGCAGGTTCACAGCACCAGACAGCGGTGACAGGGACAGCACTGGCGTCTTCATGGTGGAAAGTCAGAGGGTCAAGATGCAACTAGAAAACATGATGTCATTGGTGTTTATGATGTGCCAAAATAAGAAAACAGACAAAGGTGCTTCCTTTGGGGTGGGAAGGATGGATAGGGCACAAGGTTTTTCTCTTCGCTGGCTTCCCAGCTGCCTAACAGGACCTGTAAATGAACATGACACTCTCCTAGTTTTGAGGAAGTGAATATCATTTCCCCTGGAACTTTCTGACAAAATACCAGTTTGGGGGAATCCACAGTTTCCCTATGAATAGGAAGCTGATGGCAGCACAGTTTCCAGTGGGCTTCCTTACTTGTTCTGAGGTAAGAAAGTTCACAGACCTGCACAGGATCTGCTTAAGAAGGTAGTCATGGAGGACCTGGGGTTGCCAAATGCCAAAATCTTCTGCCAGTGCCCTCTGACCTTAGGTTGCACTAGGGCAGCTTGGAGGCATCCCATCCCAGAAGATAAATGATGGGGCTTGAATTGGAAGGAATGAGCCTAGAAGTGGTACTGAGATGATAAACAGTTGGTGACAAGCCCAGATCCCACCCACGCTGTGCAGGGAGAGGGCTGGGAGAGAGCGAGGGGAAGAGAGAGGTGGGATCAGTTCTCAGTTCCTGTGCATCGCAGAGTGGCCTCATGGTGCCTGGAGGTATTGGCTTCAAGAGGTGGCAGATCATCCTGACCAGATGCATCTCCTACTTGGACCACGGAGTGGGAGAGAGGTCACGGCACATACCCAGAAATACAGCTGATGGTGGCCTGATTGGGAGGTTCACACCAGTTCACGGTCCACCTGTTCCTGGTGAGGGAATGAGACCCTTCCACATGCTGGAGTGCTGGCATGTAAAGGCTGTTATGGATGATAAGAAACCAGGATGGCTCAGCAAAACAGTCCAGAGAAGGGAATAGGCTATTTAAAAAGTACTTGCCCAGGCTACGCACCAGCAATGCTCTGTTTGGAGGCCAACAGCCCTACTGGGGGGAGCGGTACGAGGTGAGGAGTTAGGCACCAAGTTCTCATCAGCCTTTTCCAACCACAACACTGCTGCTAAATTTAAACAAAATCTGTTCCTGTCCATTCTGCCTGCCATGCTTTTCCTTGTCACACAAGGCGACCTGAACCTGATACACCCTCCAGGCATGTATTTATTTATTTATTTGCAGCCTGTTCACCTGGTGACAACCCATCCCTCCAGAACATCCCATGACCTCAGGGACAGCTGGGGTGCCAGGGGCACCCAGCCACCACTGCATGGGAAAGGATGGAAAAATGCCGTAAAGTTGCTGATGCGGTGCACCCCACGTCCCCAGGAAGCCTTCGCGTCTGCATGCTGTCCAACTCTTGTGTAACGTGGGACAACTTACCTTCTCCACTAAAAATAAGGATTGCATTTGAACCAGAGTTGTTCCCAACGAAAGGCTAACTTCAGAAATGCATTTTTTTGTGAGAGCATATCACCTTAGCAATGCTTTTCCTTTCTCTGAGAGAGGAGAGATGGAGGAAATGCCTGCTCAGAGCTCCTGTGTCCTCAACTGTATGACAGTTTGGTAAAGAGCTGTGAAACACCCCACTACTCAAGCCTGTGCTACTAAATTCAAAGCAGCGATGCCACATGAATTTTCCCCCTATCGTATAATGAACTGAAATTTCCATTCCTTTACACTATCCTTTGCACTAATGCCACTGGAATGATGTGTAGGGTAACACCAAAAAAGTTGCTGCTGTAAGGTAAGCACCCGGGGATTAGTTTGCACGCTGCATGAATTGGGGGTTATTATTCATTTAATATATTTCTTTTGTCATGTATTAGAAGCAGAGATTTTCAGAGACTGAGAAACTGTATGTTTGCATGCTCCCAGTAACTAACACTGTTAGTTAAAACATGCTGTGATGTATTGCTAATAGGATACCAGAAAAGCCCATAACAGGAACAAAATGATTAGCAAAAATCCACAGGGCATGTCCTCAGCAGAAGGAAGAGACAAAACACACCTACATTCCACACTGGCATCCAAAAGTTCCCCATTTGTCAAAGTCAAAATATTGTCACAATCACAGCATTTCTGAATGAAATCCAAGATGGGTGGGTGGGAAAATGCCAAGCCCTTTTATTTTTTCTTCAACAATTTCTGAATGGAAATAATAATTTACAAAGCCTTTCTCACTGGGGGAAAAGAAAAAATATTAGATAAAGAAAAAAAGAAAAAGAAAAAACCACCACCACCCAATTCTAGCTACATATGACCCTGCCAAAGCAGTTTTTGTAATTACTACCCCAGGAGAGACCTGGGCTATGACTTGGGTTTCCCAGTGTTGAATTAACTAAAGTAACACATAACAGCATTAAAGAATTTCTTGGTTTTGCCATGGTCAGTTATGGCCTGACCTGGAACCTGTGGCCAAATTACCAGGACTTTCTTGTGTCTGGTCCTTTGATGTTGGGTTTGGTTTTGCTTTTTTTTTTAAACTAACTCTGTATGGTCTGCACGCGCTCTCTAAACAAGGCCAAGGCTGTGAGAACCCAATGCCACTGAGCACAATCCCTCTGATGTGCCCCGCAGCTCCCAAACACGCATCTGGTCCAATCCTTTGCCCACTGACGACTCCATCCCAGGACTCATCTGTTTTAGCTGTTTACATTTAAAAATAGGTAGAGAAGAGAGGAAATTTCCTTTTTCATTTATTTTCTTCAGAGTCTAGGAAGCTTCATAAGCAACAAGGTGTGGAGGATTGTCAAAAATCTGCTCCTGTATGGTATCCAGGATCTGAAAACCAGAAGGTGAGACTCTAGCACTCCACAGGCAAGTGTGCAGACTCATCGCTCTGATAGCTCAACCCAACCTCTTCTACACTTCTGCTTAGCAGGTAATGCTGGACCACTCTTTGTGAACCTGCAAACATTCTAAAGCAGCTACACAAGGCACATGGCCGAAGACTTCACTGCAGAATAATCTGGAAGAAGGCTCAGATTTCTGTTCAATACCTCTTTTTTCCACAGAGGGTAAATGGTTTCTGTCATGCAGACTTGGAGACAGCTCAGCTTATGATAACCTGTCAACAAGGTAGTAGAGAGGGACAATTGCATTATCTTCTCAGTACCTGTGTATGAAAACATGTATGGATTTCTGGGTTGTTGCTCAAGCCCAAACACTAGCCTAGCACCACATGTGTTTGGGGCACTAGATAAATAAAGCAAGCTACATCACTTACAAAGAATAGAAAACTGTGGACAACAGGGAGAACTTCCTTGGGCCTTCAGGAGAGGGTCATAGCTGAGCTAAGAGCAGAGACCAGTTTGCCAGCACATGGCTGAGAGCACTCCCACACCACTGAGTCATTCCCCATCACCAAGAAAGCTGAATCCAGCCCTGGTGACCTCTCAGCAGACAAACTGACCCCAGCATGGGAGGCATCTACTTCCTCTGCTCATCCCTACACAGCAATTTGTGTCTTGAGGACCACAGAGCAGCAGTGTGGGAGACACCAGTCTTGTACTGAGGTGGAGCACCTTCCTCAGTGCTCAGCCATGACTCTGCAGTTGGCCCTGCCAGGCCTGTCCATAGCCATCCACCACAGGGGCATCAAGTATATGTTAATTTTAAATATAGAGAGGTGATCCACTCCGCCGCCGCTGTGCAGCTAACTGATGTTTAGCCAATTAGATTGATCTGAGTGTCCTAAATGGGATGGAGTCAGCATTTAAGCAGATCATTGACAGAAATAGAAAATCAAAAGGACCTGGGAGCTATTTTGGTCTAGCCTTTGACTGTAAATGGTGTGGCTGATAGCTGAGACCACTGGCTCCATTACAAATAAAAGCCCCATCTAGAGTAAACAGAAACACAGACTCAAATAGACTAGCTTCTGATTTTACATCTTTAGAAGTCTTTTCCTGTAAGAAATACTCTTACAAGGTCTACATTGTCTTATCCCAAGGTCCCTTACAACGGAAACAATTAATCCCTACTGTCCTCAAATACCTTCTCTCTTTCATGAGTACCCGATTATTGCTGTACACAACTGTTTTCAGATGATGTCTTTGATTCAGAACACCAATATCCATATATGAAAACGCAGCCCGTATCTTCTAGCAATACAAGAGGGCTTGGTTTCCTGTAGATAAGATTGCTGCACTGAACCATAATTTGGCATGCAACATCCAGCTTCTGATCTCTGACGGACTTCAAATATGCCTCCCCCTGTAGCTGTTGGTAAAAGTTGATGGCCTTTTCTTTCCGAGCCAATACCTCTGAGAGGGACAGAAGACGACTCATCTCTGTTTTACAGAGGATGACTGTTAGCAGAAACAAGCTAAGGTCAAGGTTATCTGAAATGTCTACAACCCAGCCAGAAACAGTTCTTCTGGGTCCTGCTGCAGGTATTGAAAAAGGTGAGAAAGTTGGTCAAAATTGTTCTTGGAAGCTAAACCTCCCGTGGCAGTAGAAGAACACTTAATCCAGAGTAAAAACACCATCATAAGTCCCAGTGGGTGAAAGCTGAAATAACGCACTGAAATAACGCACTGAAATAGACAGTATTTTTCCCAGCTGTGAGGATAAGCTTACCATGACCTCCCAAAAACAGGGTCCTTCAGTCAAGAGTAGATGCCTTTTTCAAGCTCATTTGAAAGCTATGAGCTTGATGCAAAGTGATATCTTATGGTCTGAATCATGTAGGAGGTCAGACTGAGAGATCATCATAATCCCTTCCAGCCTTAAAGTCTATGACAGATTAGTGTTTTTCATATGGACAGTTCTTGCTCTGAGCAGATGCTGAATTATGTCAACATTTAAGTGTTTTGCTGCTGGCTCTGATAGGATTCACTGCTCCTACCATGCTGCCTTCCAGCTCTTTATCTTCAAGAGAATGCCCTGCTGGTAAGGGCTGACATGAGCTTTGTTTTCCAGTCATCATTTCAGTATAACAAGCACTGGATCCAAAAATGGACTGAAAACCCAAGATAAGAGAGTGGCAGAATTTACAGTCCCTTTCTCAAGACAGGCACATCCCAGAAACATCAACAAAACACATGGAGGTAATGTCTGAAAAACATTTTCTGTACTGCTTTGTTCCTTTGCTCCAACGTGCCAAGGAATTTCAAGTATACCTGCCTGGGAAATTTCCAAACAATACCTGGGATGCCAGACTTGTGCTTTAGTAGAAGACACGTCTTAATATGTCACCTTGTACTGATGTCCCTTGAGGAGAAACCTATTATTGTAGTCCAGCCTAATTGTAAAATCATGGAATTATTTAGGTTGAAACAGACCTCTGGAGACCACTGCTCCAACCCCTGCTTGGAATAGGGTCAGATTCAGGGCTATCTGCTCCAGTTTTGAGTATCTTCAAGGATGGAGAGTCTCCAAACTCCAAATACTGGAAGAAGAGCTATAAATAATGGAATCAAACTGTTCTTGGCAGTGGCAGAGGGTAGAGCAAGGGACAGTAATAAAGGGTAGCAGAATACGTTCCAAAGTTGCAGCTCAGGAGGATCAAACTGGCAGCTCTGAGACCTGTAACTGGAGAGGGGATGGAAACTCCACCCTAGGAGGTTTTCAAGACTTGGCCAGACAAAGACTGAGCTGTCCTGACTCACTGTTGGCAACAGCCTTGCTTTGAATGGGAGACTCGACTAGAGACCTGCAGAGGTCCCTTTCAACCAGTGTGTCTATGATTCTATAAATAGATCAATAGACCAGTGAATCAACGGAAGTCAATATAGCTTTTGTGAAGGTAAGTCATACTTCAAAAATCTATTAGATATTATTGAATGATCGCCAGACATGAGGGCCAGAGCAGTTTGGTTGATTCCCTGCACTTGGGTTTTGAAAAGCAATGACAGCTGGTAAAGGCTCTAAAGAAATTATTGTCATGGTGTATCATAAACTTGTATCATATTAAAGCACAGGAAGATAAAAGTAGGCATAAATAACAATGCATACGCACACATACATATGTGTGTATATTTTTGTATATATGCACATTCTGACATATGTAATAGAAGAAGAGTTTCTGGAAAGTCCCCCAACACCTTGTAACTTGTGCTGGAATTTCAGCTGTTGAGTGCAACTGTAGCAACCTGGAAAAGGGATAAGAAATGACCAATGATCAAGTACTGGTGTCCCCCAGGAGTCAGTACTGGGCCCAGTCTTGTTTAACTTCTTCATCAATGACCTGGATGAAGAGCTAGAGTGTACCCTCAGCAAGTTTGCTGATGACACCAAACTGGGAGGAGTGGTGGATACACCAGAAGGCTGTGCTGTCGTTCAGCGTGACCTGGACAGGCTGGAAAGTTCGGCAGACTGGAACCTGATGAGGTTCAACAAGGGCAAGTGCAGGGTCCTGCACGTGGGGAGGAACAACCCCATGCATCAGTACAGGCTGGGGCGGACCTGCTGGAGAGCAGTTCTGTGGAGAGGGACCTGGGACTGCTGGTGGGCAACAGGTTGACCATGAGCCAGCAGTGTGCCCTGGCTGCCAAGAAAGCTAATGGGATCCTGGGGTGCATTAGGAGGAGTGTGGCCAGTAGGTCGAGGGAGGTTCTCCTTC
>Ga0065711_1003307_pt1 | contig 50803 bp, 39 predicted proteins | sample Hoacrofraction12_FD_59098 | JGI IMG/M metagenome (GOLD analysis project Ga0065711, IMG submission 59098) | Hoatzin crop microbial communities from Cojedes, Venezuela - Epithelial fraction 12 v2 (version 2) | ecosystem: Host-associated > Birds > Digestive system > Esophagus > Crop | place... | reverse complement strand
GGGGGGGGGGGGACGGGAAGAGAGGGTCAGTGCTGCTGAGGAGAAGGCACAGAGGTCCTAGTTTGGAAGCATATCATATATTAGATTGAGGCTGATATGCTGGGCAAATCAGAGGCAGGACCAAAACTTCAGTGACTGCCAGAAGCATGGGGAGGAAGGCCTGAGATGGCCTTTAAAGTAAAGGCAATTAGTTTTAAAGAATCGGGGGAGGAGGAGGGGGAGCTGCCATACTAAAAGGAGCTGTCTGGGGAGAGTCCTATGCAGAGCAAAGGAATGGAGATGAGCAGAGCTAGGCTGCAAATATTCTGTTCAGGAAAAAGCATTTGTGTGAACAGAGGTCATGCGAAAGCGATGGCAGCTTCAGATGAATGGAAAACTACCCCTCCAGAAGCTCTGCGAACCATATCACCATGATCGTACACAGGGTTGTGCAAGAGATTCAGTTACAGTTTAGGGGTTCCTTTCTGAGTTTGAAGCCTTTGGGATGCATGACATTCTTTTCTTCCTAAGTCATTGTTCTGCAACTGGCATACATCACAGATCCTCACCAGTGCCTGACCTTATATTCAGTGCCTGACTATAAGGGGGACCTGGCAAATTCATGCCTGTAGGTACATAATGTGCTGTCCCGGATGAACTATCTGCAGCCTCAGACCTCACCCCAGCCCTCCTCTCCCAAGGCAAAGCATTTTGATTCAAACTGGATGAATGGGGTTTCAGCTCATAGCTCAATGACTGCTTCAATCTAATCTGTGACATTTTGCAGCCGCAATGGGCTAAGATCTGTAGGGAGAGATTTATTTTTTTTTAAACAGCCAGCATCACTGGAGAAACCACACAAAATTTCAGGCACATAAAGCTCCTTCCATCTCTGAGTTTGCACGTATGACCAGCTGAAGCAGCCTAGTGTCTGACCATAACTTGTTAGCCACTATAACTCAGTCAAGTTTGATTAAATGCCCATTCCCTAAACCTCTTAGGAGCTCCAACTGTGGATTGTTCTAGCTCAAGTCCCAACTGCTTCTCCTTTCAGTTCTCAAATTCCCTGGTTCACTCCCAGGTGCACTGGCCAAGTTGATGTCCATCATCTCCTTTGAAACAACAAATGGACGAACAAAGGAGATGCTCTCCTTCACACCCCCCTCCAATAAAGTGCCTTCAGCAGCTAAAACCAAATCCCAAATATCGGAGACTTATAATGACATCGTGAGACTTAGCAAGGCAGAAGCTCCCCTGGTGATTATAACAACACCGGTGCTTGAGAAGAGTCTTTGCTTCAAGGCATCTGAAATTGCTCTTGCAAGATCCATTGTCAAATGAGCTTTTTCCTTTGTTTAAAAATGTCAGCCTGAAGACCCCTGCCAGAGTGGTGGTATAGCCTGCTTGGGTTCACTCTGGCTCCCACAAGGCTTCAACAGTTCACTTTACCCCTCCTTGTCTCCAGGCTTAATTAGGAAATAATTTATCTTTATTCGCACTCTCTTTCCCCTGCTGCTTTGGCATTATTATTTTTTTTTTGCCTTCATTCCAGAGCAGTTAGCTGTACAGGGAAGACCACAGCCCCATTCATTGTGGGTGTGGAATAATCTACAGCAGGGAGCTCTACAAGGAAGACCCCAGCAAAGAATCTGCCCCAACTAGCATCGCCTGAGGGACTACTGTACAGAAACAGGAGAGGAGGGTATCCCTTGGCTCCACTTACAGTCTAACAATGGGGATTCCTGGTGATACTGAAAGTAGGACACTACTCCAAAGAGATGTCATATGGTCAGCCTGTCCCAAACTGAACTGCCAATCCTCTCCAATCTAACGATATGCCTACTTCGTCACCCCAGCAACCTCCCTTGGTAAAAGAGCACACAAAGAGAAGAGACTGTAAGGACAGCCACAGCTAGGAGACTACCAGGCTCCTCCACCCCCTCTGACTCCAGCTGAAGATCTACGTGTCTCAGGGCTGAGCTCTGAGCACAGCCTGCAGTGGAGTAGGTTCTCTGCACCTCCTCAAACAGAAACTCCCTTGGATTTCTCCATAACTGACGTTTGACCATTTGCCAGGACAGTCAGAGAGTCAAACCTCATCCTTAACTTCTTGGGAGCAGCGGCCTCAATCAGATCTCAGATGCACTCAGCAGAAAACGGTACTGCTTTGGCAGTTCAGATAGCAAGCTACTCACTATGTTGTACTTCCACTACTGCATGCAATTCTTTCTCGGTAGTCTCTACAGGTTCCCCATCAACATATTTAACCTGAGCTGGAGATCAAATTCCAGCTAATGATTTCTTCCACCTTAAAGAGAAGTTCCCTCTTCAAGCAAGCCAGGCTTGCCCCAGCCTGTTACTAATTATGGATGGAACATGCAGTTCAGAAAGGAGGAATCAGAATTGTTCCCCTCCCTCCAGTAAATACCCATTGAAAAAACCCAACTTCTTTGCCTAATGGCACCAGAAGTTTTGCCCGTAAGTTTAAAAAGCAAGGAGGAAGATGATTGATGGCAAAGCTGAAGAGCTGACATGCAGTGAACTGCTCCTCTCCTCCTTACAGCATACACTTCCCTTATACTCAAAGAGATCTCCTATTCTAGGAAGGCCAGTTGGATCAGATGAAAACTTCATCACAAAAAAAGGGGCTTCAGTCACGCTTTCTAGTTAGAGATCTCAAGGCTCTATGTACACACAGGGGAGAACGCCAGGCACAGAGTGGTAGAGGAATGAGTCACAGAGGGAAACCATGTTCTTCTTGTCTCCCATCCTAACCCTCTGCGTGTTGTCTAATGACCGCAGAGTTGCAGACAAAGAGTCTGATGCAGAGCTGCGCCCAGCTCTGCTGGGGACTCACAGGGCCAAGGGAAACACTATGGACAACATTTCCACATTCTGACAGGGCTCATTTTGCCTGGCTGCAGCAGACAACTCTATTAGGGCTTTGGATCAAACTTTTAAAGAAATGATTCTGTGTACCTGGCCAGGTGCTGCACAGTCTGTGTCACTTTTTGCCTTGTGTACTTTCTCTATGAAAGTCCCTCACCAATCCTCTATTTCTAGCCCTCTGGAAACCCTGCCCTACTCTGAACTGAGAGGAAGAGCAGAGGATTACCCGGAGACCAGTGTTATCTCTAAGTGAAGCCAGATTTATAAACCCCATTATTCGTGAATTAATCATCATAGGGTAAGACTTCTGAGCTTTACAGTTTGGGATGTTTAATCCTTCCCTGGAGTCCCCTTCTAACATACTGGAGGTAATTGTGTACACCCATATCCCATGTCCAGTTTTAGGTCCCTATACTAAACTCCACCCCACTAGCTACTTAATGGAGGTACGCAAAGTCATGAGGGCTCCCTCAATCCTCAGCCTGCATGCACAGAGCAATTTTTAATGTTTATTGCAAGCAGTCAAGACTAGAAGGAGGCAGGTACAATGTCAGTGCGCACCCTGCTCTTGAGGTGGTTTTAAGCAGTGAGACCTAGTAAATCCAGTGGAGAGGAGAGCCTGAAAGCTGAAGATGCCAGACCAGGTGTGCACAGACCCATCCATATCTGCTTGGAGAAGTGTTCCTGCACTGTTGACTGCTCAAAAAGGGGCAAATGGTCAACAACGGGTTAGTATGTCAGAGCTGTCCCAGCCTGACAGCTGCTTGAATCTAGTCTCCTTAGCCAGGCTCCAGCCCCAGACAGGCAACCTCTCCACTTAGTGACATGTTTTAATGGCAGCAGGGAGCAGAAGCACGGATGGGAAGCAATTCTGGGGGCAGATCAACAGCGGATGCTTTGGGCTTACATCTTTGCTGCCCAGAGAGCCTCAGACACTACACGAGGTAGGTGCTCAGCCTTCTTTAAAATCTTTATCCTTGGGCTTATTTTGCCAGCTGGAAGCACTTCCAGCACGCACATGTCTTTGGCCTGTCACTGGCAGGCTGTGAGCCAACGTGTTGCCATGGAAATTGGTAAATGCAAAATTATGACTTGACAGCGGTGTCCTGAGGAAAAAGGACCAACCTTCTTCCATATGTTTATGTTCCTGAGCCAGTGAGTGCGTGCCCCTCCTGCACCACTGTGGGTGGGATGCCATCCTGTCACAGCTTCGTGCTGGACATGGGGTGCCAGGAGGCAAGGAAGGACTATGATCTCTTGGAGTACAACAGTGAAACGCAAGAGGCATTTGTCGCCATCACCAGGATCCCTGCCCAGAGAGTTTTTTTGGATGTTTAATCTGTGGCTGTTTGCTCTTTAGCTCTGATGGATATAGCTCCCCAACATCCCTGCAAGACCCCATTGCCACCAAGCTCAGAGTTCCACAAGCTGCCTGCCTGCAGGGATGCAGTGTCCATATGGGGTGGACCAGCAGCCTTCCCATGCCTGGCTGCAGCGGGTGGTGCAGACACCCTCCAGGGCATCCCAGTTCCAGTACCCATCGGTAAACAACTGAGGCCATGAGGATAACAAGGGCCACAGAAATATTGAGGGCAACAGAGCAAAGAAGCAGGTACAGTTCTGCCCTACCTCTGCTGCCTGCAAGTCCATACAGTCCTTCCTGAGTAGGCAGCACCCACTAGATACAAGCCAGTTATCCTGGCTCCACTGGTGTTGCTAGCTTAAGCCTTCCACTGACCACCTCTCTGCCTCATCCTAAAACAGCCATGAATCCTACAGTTTTTACAAAGGAAGTCAACCACTTTGGGTGTGCCTTTGAAACAAAAACCAACAGGACTGAAATTAAATTAGAATAATTGACAATGACCCGTTCGAGTGCCAACTGATTTTTCTAACTCATTTTTTAGTGGTTTCTAATTCTAAAAATTAATACTCTATAAAGTCCATAATGAGAATGGGTGATCTATTTTTCACACACTCAGACATAACATATGCTAGAAAAGAATTAGTTCAAGTTTTCCAAAGGGTTGGACAGTTGCAAGCTGACTTTGCTGCTAGCTATGAATGTAAGCATACTCAGGATTATGGAATAATTTTAAGATACATCATATGTAAAAATTGTGAATGCAAAAATACCAACATGCATCCATTCAAATCAACTCCCAGTGACAACCCCTTAGCTTAGTCATTGGGGCCTATTTGTCAGTGTTTTTGCACTGCCTGAATGAGGCAGTCCCTAGGATGACACTCACTGAGAGCAGGTGCCCAAGAGCTTTGTCGTATGGGGAGTTTGGAGCAGCCATGATGGAGCTTCCCCTGGGTGCAGTGACATAAGGTCTTGCATGATACAAGGCCTCAGCGGGTGACTGCAAGCCCTAATCAAACAGTATCGTGATGTGCTCTTGCGTCCTTGCAGTTGCCTTAGATGCTTTCAAATCCACCTAAATTCAGGAGAGAACAGAGTGATTTCTCCCACATTTATGCAGGCCCACTGCTGGCTGGTGGGGCAACTGCTGTTTTTGGATAGCTTCTGCATTCAAACCCCTAATCACAAAGCAGGATTCATCCCAGGTAACCTGAGCTGCCTACAACCAGTCTACAGCTAGCAGGAAAAGAGTTATCTGGTCAGGACACTGGATGCCCTCCCTAGATATCCAATGACACAATTACCCAAGTAGAGCCATATCTACAAACCCAGTATCTATCCTGTGTGTGCCTTGCTCCTCTCTCTCCACTACTCTTTGAGGAAACTGGGAATCTTGCTTACTCTCCCAGCCATGGTAAATGGGCTATGCACTGTCCTGTGACTCCAAGGAAGCATCTCAAGCATTGCTCAGCAATGACTTGGAGAGCACAGGACCACTTCTAGCCAGATGGTCCCCCGGATTCAGACACCCAGCGTTAGGGAACAGAGGCAGAGCAGTAGTAGTATACTTACTTCCCATTGCCATACTTGATCCGGATGTCTTTGCTCTTCTTCAGCTCTTTGCCATCTTTAAACCATTTGTAGGACGGCTGAGGGTTTCCAGCAGTTGCCTCACATTTCAGTGAAATCTTTTCACCGACATGAACGTTTGGGCTTTTCAGTTTCTTCAGTTTGGGAGGGACAGCTACAAAAAGAGAAACCAGACAATGTGAAACCTGCCTCTTTCAGAGGCTGTGCGCAAGCGATGAGATCCCACCGAGCTTCTCCCCGCCCGGGAAAAGCCCCTGCTGCCGCGTGATGGCTGGAGAGGGGGTGCGTGCCAGCCTGGCTCCCCAGGTTTTACCAGCACAGAGGCAGGGAAGGAGCACAGAATCACAAACATCCGCGTGGGGAATGGAGGGAGCCCCTGAGTCTGGCTCACTCTTTTTTCTGCTCCACGTGGCCAGACTCAACTGCTCCATGGCCACCCTGACCCATGCAGGCAGGATCTACATGTCCCCTGCTAGTGCAGGGGCTTGCTCTGTTCTCCAGGCTCTCCCATCAGGGAGATGCCAGGGATGCAGGAGCACAAGCACTACTGTGACTATTTTTCCCTGCATCCTGCCATTGCTGCCGATGATTACCAACACCTACACAACTTCTGCCACTGCCGATGGGCATGCTGCCAACCCCACTGCCCTGCCAGCCACAGTGTTTTGCTGCATAAAGAGCAGAGGCAGGTCACAGAGAACAGTCCCCCGTCCCCCAGCAGTGTGTGCCATGGATGATCGGTGCCTGCTGCTAAGATGCATGGCCATTCAGCGTAGCAGTGTCAGCAGCAGAGCTGCAATGAAAACCTGCATGTGTAAAGGATGAGAAGGGGAGGGACAGCTATTCTTCAGGTTGCAGTTGGAAAAGTGAAAGAATAAAGCTATTTTAAATTTTCTTAGGACTTGCAATGTCAGGCTTTCCAGTCTGAAGCCTGAATCTGCAGGTGAGCTTTCCTGGGTCTTTCAGAGAAGTGATCTTACCATGCACCTGGAGCGTCAGCCAGAGAGGGAGACACTTCTTGTCAATCTCTGCCAGGCTTTATATTAAATCTGACAAGAATGGATTAGCAAGCTTGCAATTTTTCTTTCAACTGACAGTTCTGTACTCTTCTAGCTCCCTTTAGCAAGTTTCTGGTTTTGCCTTAAGAATGTTGGTAACAACGGTTTCCACTTGTCTAAGATGTGTTACAGATAAAGTATTTCCTCTGTCTAATATGCACAAGCTGTCTTTTAATTGCCTACTGCATTCTGATCTGCTGATATGGAAGAGCATTCAAAGGAGAAGGCACTGGGTGAATTTCATTAGAGCAATTGCTATTTTATAGACCTTTGTTTTGTCTCCACTCGTTCTTCATGCCAAGATAAGTCATCATAGGTTGGTTTTATTTGAAGACTATTTTCACTGAAAGTGGTCTTATACAAAATAAAAAGCACAGCAATCATCAGGCATATGCTCCTGTGGTAGGAAGCTCTGAGGAATCTGATATTCCTCTGTTTTATGTGCAAGGGCATGAGAAGCTAAATCTCCTTAATTGAAAAGCTACAAACATGGGCAGAAATGGAACAGTTCAGGGTAACACAAATTGGCTGGGCAAAGCTCACAGTGACTGAAAGGCAAACCCAGAGATGTCTGTGACGGTGAGAGAGGTGCCTGGCAGCATATGTGTGGTTAATGCAGCAGGTCTGGTCCCAAGCACACGAGACCTTCCTCTGACTCTGAGCTGCACAGCTACACTGGTGCCAAGGCACAGAAGCAAACCTTAGCTCCAGGAGTGCAAAGCAAGTGTATTTAGCACACCAAGGAAAAACAAACAAACCCCACCAAATATTCTTTCTGACTGTTATATCTGCACACGCAAGCCTTCTGCAGGCTCCCTAGAAACCTGTGCCAGAGGCAACAGGATGGGGAATGTTGCACATGTACCAATGGGGCAGACAGCACAAAAAAGTGACTTGGACAGCTGCAGGCAATTGCTTCAGGCTGCACACTGACGTCTTGCACTGCTTCCTAGGTCACTATACTTCAGCACAGACAGAGAGACTTCTGAACAAAAATTACGTCAGCTTTCCCCAAATTTCAGGAGTTCTGTGAAAATCCAAGGTGTCTTGGGTTTTGTGAAGCCAATGTCCCCGATCCTTGCCCAGAAGAGGAGGAAGGCTCTTGGAGAAGAGAGTCTTGTCTCTTCTCAGGACACTGTGAATGGAGAGCTGGGAAGGTAAACGGGACCTTGCTTTTATAGGGGTCATTTTGGGGAATAGAGAAATAGACTTTCTCAAATATTTATCCTATCTGAATGTGTGTGTTTGTTGGCTCCTATTGGACACTGAGGTCACCCTGTACCATGCCAACAGTATACGTACACCTTAAATACTGGGAATGTCCTGACCTTGACATAGGTGCATCTGCTTCATATTATTTCCAGGCTTACGGTCTGCAGAATTATGAAGCATGGCCATGGAGAAAGATGTGTCAGCCCCACCCTTCTCCCCAGAAAATGCTGGCAAGAGCAGAGCAAAGCCCAGAAACCTGGAGATCATTGAAGGAGAGGGCCAAGGACAAGCAAGGAACCTTCCAAGGTCTCTATTCCCCTGTTCCTCCCCACTGACGTGAATCACATCTCACCCGAACATACGCACCTCTTGCATCTTGTGCTCTTGGCCACCAGTGATAATTTACCTGACATTCCTAAATAGGCAGGTCCAAAAAGACATATGCTAAGTGCAGCAGAGATGGAGCTGACACTCACACAAGGCAGGGGCTCTGCCTGCATCACACCCCTCCAGCAGAGAGTTCTGCCCTGAAAACGGGAGAAGAACACGTTTCCTCCCCAGATTGCATGTCTTTGACTGTCTTACTACAGAGGGTAAAGAGACTGTGCATTCAGCTCTCAAGCCACACTTCAAATACTGTAATTCTCTGGCTGAATAAGACAGGCCAGTGAAAGGGGAATCCAATCCAGAAATATTTTAGACTGTGTCTTGGAAAAGCACTGTGCACAAAGAAACACAGCTGTGGTGCCTGACACCCAGCACATCTGTGTGCCTTATTGCTACACTACAAGTGTGGTTTGTGCTTAGACAGCAGCATAGGAAGAGCAGGCAGAACCCCAAGCCTGGAAATGCAGCATATAAAGCCATGCACAGGCTGCTCCAGTCGATAGGGAAGCTCAGCCTTGGTCTCATGGAAGAGCTGCTCAGGGCTGGAACATCTTCATAATTGCAGCATCTTTTAGAAAAACACAGACTTCTCATTTAGAGCCATTAACTGCTGATGAGTCTGCTTAATGCCAGCAAAAGGCCTTCCACTGTTTTTTATTCGTATTGTTTAAATTGCAGCCCTTACTCCTAGTCTGGATTTCTCTAACTTTGGCTTCCTGCCAAGAGATCTCTGCCTTTCTCTAGTAAATTTGAATCCCATCTAGCAACCAGAAACCTATTCCCTTTTTAGGTACTTGTAAACTATGAATGAATCACCTTTCAGCCTTCTCAAGCAGTAAAGTAGCTTGAGAAATCAAAGCACCTCACAGAGTGCTAACATTAGAGTAAGTCAAAGACAAAGTTTTACATTTTGGTTCGTTTTCAACTTCAGCATTGACCCATTTACTACCTCTGCCCTGTCCAAATCACAGAGCTGCAGCTCAGAAAGTCACAAGCTTGGTTCAAACATATGTGAGAATTTTAAAAGCGCCGCCTTTATTTAATGCTCTGAACATTTTGGGTCATTTTAATTTCCTCTTTGTTTGGTACTTTTTCAGACACTTTGGGGAAACAAAGTCACTAACTTCATACATATCAAGATAACTTACTAACCTTGGCAAACATTCTCAGACCTACACCAAGCAGGGTCCAGGTCCAACTTTCCCGTGTTTCCACCAGCTCCCAGCCTCCCCTGCGCAGGTTACTGCTGCTCAGATGTGGCCAGTACAGTTTTTGTTAGAGCCAAAACACTGAACCAGGGCCACCCAAGTCACCCCATCATCCTGGCACAGGCTGAGCTGAACCTACCATTTCAGCTCCTCATCATTTGAATCTTCTGGCTTTGGTCTGCCAGCTTGTGGTCTCCTCCACAGCTAGTCAGCAACACTAACTGCTCAGCCACCACTGCCGCTGGGTTCATGAAAATAGGGAGGAGGTTTTTGGTTGTGCTTGTCAGACTGAAGCTACAGGTATCTTCAGGCACTCATTTAGGATCCATCTCTCTGGTCACCTTGCAATTTTGTCAACACCTCTCCTATCTGAACTTGAGTCTCTTCTCCATGGAGGTGAAGAACCACCAGCCCCACAAAGCCTGAGGTGTTGGACAGAAGAGGCAGCTGCACTCCATGTAATTTTTCTAATGGACAACCACATCAAGGGTATGCCGTGCTGCAGAAAATAAGGTTTAATCCTGGTAGAGCTGAGACCCACAATAAATACAGATTTTCTGCAGGTTTTTGCTCACAACACTGTCAGATGAAACCCAAGTAGCCATTAGATCCCAGCCTACGCTTGTTGTATAAGCCATAAGAATTAACCCTAAAATGTGCCAGCACAAGGATCAACAAATAGACACAATTTCCTAACCTGTTTCAGGAGTCATGCTTCACTAACAGGCCTTTGCAGGAAAGGTTTGCCCTCCGACAGCAGTTCTGGTGTCTGCTGTCAAGTTGCCACCTTCTCACGGAGAGGGGAGAGTTACAGAAGTCAAAACAATTGAGCTTTAAATTATGCCATATGAGTTGCTTGAACATCCACCATAAAAGGACTTACATGTACACACAGTTTTAATTAATTCACTTCTGATTACATTTGATATTACATTGAAGCACCTTGATGATAACAACACCTCTTTTACTTCTGGTACCTGGAATATGCCTGAAAGAACCTTAGAGCCTCAACTCAAAACATCATTAATCATAAACGGGCAGAGTGCCCAAACAGAGTCCAACAATGGAGCAGTAACGAAATCACATCTCACCCACAAAGCATCATACATAAACAACCCCTCGGCTGCATAAAGCAGAAGTCATCCTGGGAAAGGTGCTCAATGAACTCTTTAACAGAAAGCAACACTAGCCACAAACACTGCTTCAAAGCTATGTCTTGCTCACTGTGGGAGATCCTCCAGAGCAGACAATCTACAGACACATCTGGGACCTCCAGGCAACAGATGTCATGAGTGGAAGCAACTTACCTCCTGGCCTCCTCCAGAGGATGTAGTCCCAACCACTGGAGGCTCCACCACACTGCCTTGCACAGGGTGGGTGGCAAAATGCTTAGGCAGGTGTATCTAAAGAGTTGGGAGGACAGGATCCTTCTGTGTCTCCCTGAGCAGCTGAGGAAGAAGGCAACTTAACTTGAAATCCCATGGCCATGGAAAAGGGAGGCTGAAAAATGCTTTCTCACAGGAATGGGGGGAGATGCGAGGAGAGTCAGGACCTACAAAAGGTGATACCTTGACATACCTACATCAAAGCAACGATTTTCAGCACACTCCTCCCACCTGACTGTAATCCTCAGGTCAGGACACCCCTCCTCTGCCAGAAGGGGAGGGAAGCTGAACAAGTGATCTCTTGGAAATGGGCTGTGTTTCTCAGACTACCCAAGCCATTGGCCCGAGGATTGCCCTTCCACACAGGTGCCAGGGATTTCAGCCTCTGGGCTACTGCGCTGGGGTGGAGAAGCTGCAGGCACAGCAGTGTCTCCAAGGGTCCGAGCTCTCAGTTCTTAACAGGGAAATCTGGACATCAAAAGGATGCTACAGGCACAGTCCTTGAGGCTTCCAGGCTCTTTGCCGCTGAAGCACAAGATCTGGAGGCATGACACCTGGTCAAGCCACATCTCAAAGTTTGTTGTTCCCTAAGCCACTTCTGGAGACTCCCCACCACCTTGCTGTTTGAAGTCTCACCCGCACGAGTACAGGCCTTCACTTTTACATAGGGCTCCTCAGATGGGAGAGTTTCAATGTTCTCCCAGATGGGAAATCCCAGAATTCATAGAATCATAGAATCATAGAATGGTAAGGGTTGGAAGGGACCTTAAAGATCACCTGGTTCCAACCTCCCTGCCATGATCAGGGACATCTTCCACCAGACCACGTTGCTCAGAGCTCCATTCAACCTGGCCTTGAACACTTCCAGAGAGGGGGCAGCCACACCTTCTCTGGGCAACCTGTTTCAGTGTTTTACCACCCTCATGGTGAAGAATTTCTTCCTCATATCTAATCTAAATCTGCCCTCTTTTAGTTTAGAGCCATTCCCCCTTGTCCTATCACTACACACCCTTGTGAAAAGCCCCTCCATTGGAAATATTTTGCAGACTTGACTTGCACTGAATTCAAACATAAACTTTTGCAAATATGCAACTTCTTACCAAACAGAATTTTTCCCATTTCTATCATCTTTGCTACAAAGTGAGGACATATGTCCCTGGCACAGGGCATCACCATGCAGGTCGTGTCTTTGGTGGGTCAGCATGCTCTGCACTAGGTCAACAGATCTTACTTCTCAGCTAATGCAGCCCTACTGCTTCTGGTATGTCTGCTGCCTCTATCGCTTTTATCAGAGGCAATGCTCCTTTGGCCTGTGTTTGCTTTGGCCTTTATTTGGCAAGAAGACAAAACTGAATCTCAGCAGCAGCAGCAGCTCCTGTCCACCTTGAGTTTTTGACCATTTCAACACTGCCTGCAAATGCCAAAAATGCCAACTTGTCCAAGAGGGACCTACTCTGAAGAAAGTTCCCTCCAGCCAATAGGAATGGAAACATAGGGCCCACTGGAAAAAAAACCCTGCATAACCTTTATGTGCTCTGTTTGTCCTCCTTTTTTCTGGGTTTTTATAGAGAGACTAAAAATGCAGTCACTGCTGTGCACCTAGGCAGGCTGTGGTGTCTGCAGCTGGGACTCTAAATGGAGTTCAGCTCTCTGGTGGCAGGGTCATAAGAACTCCTCTGAATTTATGACCCTCCAAGGCCCCTGAAGGTTACGGGGCTGTATTTAACTAAAGCCATATCTGAAACATGGGAGGGAGTGAAAGACCCCAGCTTTATTCAATGGATGGACACAACATCCACAAACCACGCAAAGTCCAGAGCCTGCAGGAGAGAACCTTGATGTCAAAATGACATATTGCCCTACTCCAACCTCTGCCACAACCCAACAGTGGGTAACTACAGGCTCCAAACTAACAATATAAAATATAGTATAGTATCCCCACAGCATCCTCCTGGAAAAACTAGCTGCCGTAGTTTGGATGGGTGTACTCTCTGCTGGATAAAGAACTGGCTGAATGGCTGAGCCCAGAGAGTGGTGGTGAATGGAGTTAAATCCAGCTGGTGGGCAGTCACGAATGGTGATCCCCAGGGCTCAGTTTTGGGTCTGGTCTTGTTTAACATCTTTATCAATGGTCTGCATGAGGGTATTGAGTGCTCCCTCAGTAAGTTTGCAGATGACACCAAATTGGGTGGGAGCGTCAATCTGCTTGAGGGTAGGAAGCCTCTGCAGAGGGATCTGGACAGCCTGGATCGATGGGCCGAGGCCAACTGTATGAGTTTCAACAAGACCAAATGCCGGGTCCTGCACTTTGGTCACAACAACCCCATGTAACTCTACAGACTTGGGGACGAATGGCTGGAAAGCTGCCCAGCAGAAAAGGAGCTGGGGATGTTGGTTGACATCCAACTGAACATGAGCCAGCAGTGTGCCCAGGTGGCCAAGGCAACCAACAGCATGCTGGCTTGTATCAGGAATAGTGTGGCCAGAAGGAGTAGGGAGGTGATTGTGCCCCTGTACTTAGCACTGGTGAGGCTGCACCTCAAGTACTGTGTTCAGTTTTGGGCCCCTCACTACAAGAAAGACATTTGAGTTGCTAGAGTGTGTCCAAAGAAGGGCAACAAGGCTGGTGAGAGGTCTAGAGAACAAGCCTTACAAGGAGCAGCTGAGGGAACTGGGTCTGTTAAGTCTGGAGAAGAGGAAGCTGAGCAGGGGCCTTATTGCTCTCTACAACTACCTGAAAGGAGGTTGCAGTGAGGCAGGTGTTGGTCTCTTCTCCCAGGTAACTAGTGATAGGATGAGAGGCAATGGCCTCAAGTTGTGTTAGGGAAGATTCAGATTAGGTATTAGGAAAAACTTCTTTACTGAAAGAGTGGTCGGACATTGGAATATGCTGTCCAGGGAGGTGGTTGAGTCCCCATCCCTGGAGGTGTTCAAAAAATGTGTAGATGTGGCACTTCGAGATACGGTTTTGTAGGCATGGTAGTGCTGGGTGGATGGTTGGACTTCATGATCTTAGAGGTCTTTTCCAACCTATGATTCTATGAATCTCTGATCTGTAATGTGCTTTATGCTTTGGGCAACTTATATTTCCAGTCTATGCAAACAGGATGATCAGAGTTTCTCATAGCTGTTAACATGACTGTCTTTGCACACTGCAGTAGCTCACTCAGATCTCTGCATGCTGGGCAAGGCTACACGTCGTATTTAAACTTCCAAGGGGCAATATTCTGCTATAGCCACTATTAGGCCTTTTAATTAACACATAGCCATGTTTCTCTTACTAGATCTGTGATGGTAGCGCCTCCACTGTGGCAGCCAGCACTAGATGACATGAGTCTCTTTGGGCATTTACACCTCACCTTCCCTGTCCATGGGTCCATCTATGCAGTAACTGCAAAGACATAGGCTTCAGAAAGGGTTAGTAACCCAAATATCTTGAAGAACATGGGATATGTGCTCTGTGCCTAGCATGGATCATGCTGCTGTGCCCTTTCTGCAGAGGTACACCAGCAGGAGTCAGAAGCATATCTTTGTGTTCCTGGGAAATGTCCCACTTTGACAGCTGGAGACAATAGGTATGACAATGCAGAAGCCATTCCTCTAGGTCCTAGAGGGTCTGCTGAGGACATCCACCCATCTGACTCACAGAGAACAGACAGTGATGTGGAGAGGACCCAGATGACTGGAAGTGAGAAGGTGCTGAAAAGACTGAGGTCAGCAGACTTGGGGTTCCAATGAAGCTTCAAAACCTTGCTGGAGCCGGAACAACTGCATTATTCCTCCCTACATGTCCCATAGCATCCCTACTATACAAGTACTTTTCCCTTAACTAGGTTCCCGTAGCCCTCTATCTCAGGAAGAAGAAACGACTGCAATGCCAATCCATAGCACTATATATACTGAAAAGTGGGAGTTAGTTACAACAATCAGTATTTCCATGACCATTCTCATCAGCCAAAGAAAATTGACTGGAAGGTCACAAGCAGGTTTGCTGATTTACTTTTGCTCTTTACAGGATCCCTCTGGCAGCTCCAACCACAGGAAAAGGTGCTACAAAGTCAGCAAGTTCACTGTCCTCCTACAAACACTGGCTCCACTTACATAAAAGAGCAACTGATAAATTCCTCTTCTTCTGTCTTTCTCTTTCCCACACTTAATATTTAGTTATCCTTCTTTCAAGTGAAATTTTTCAAACTGGTGTATGATTTGGTCCAGAGCCCCAGGCTGATATCTCAACTCCATTGAAATCAATGAGCATTTGGCCGCTGAGCAAGCATGTCTTCCCAATACCCTGGCTTTTCACTAAAATTGTTAAGACAGCTAGGGTATGCTTTTATCACAGATCAGGTAGAAATGCTTGAGGTGCTCATGCACGTGGCCACTCAAATGATTACCTGAATAGCACAACAGCTACAAATAATTCACGTACAACTATCCAATATTAAAATCCAGGGCTGAAGAACTTGGATTTGCCAAGCCTAGTACTCTACGAACACTAGCTGGTTTGCAAACAATGTAATTGGAGTAGAATTGCTATTGTGTTTGTTTGTTTTGAATATTTTTGGCCAGGAAGTTGTCCTGGAGGTATAGTTGAGCATAAGTGGTCTAGTGGAAAAATGTCATTCATTCTATTCCTATTAAAACCAAAAACAATAGCCACACAAAGACAACAGTGACAATTTCTGCTCTTCATGCCTCTAACAATGTGTTTTCAACCCTAAAGGCAACATCTTGTTTGTACCCAATTGATTCTGGGATTATATTTTATATAATCAAATATATCTTCAAACAAAGATATATTTTATGAACTGCTCAATCTCCAGATGACCTTGGAAACAACAATTCATAAAATATAGCTTTACCTCTATCTTCACAATCAGCTAGAAAAATGGCCCACCCATACTCTGTGGACTGCCAGTTAATACCCAGCAAATAAACAAATTACCCAGAGCATCCAAAACTTTAAAATACATTAATACTTTGTTTCAGCCACTGAACACTAAGCACAAATTACTTGCCCTAGAAGCCTGGTAAAGACCTGGGTGGCATCCATCATCTTTCAGTCACCAAAGGAAAGTATAACCCTCACCCTAGGAAATGAAACAGTCTAAGGTTGCAAAAAAACTTGTTTCATTAAATGTTTATTGTGAAGTCTGTACAAGAAACCATATATAGACCCCTTACGGTCATGGCAAATCTAAAGGCTGTGTTTCAGGTTACAGGGAAGGATTTGTTGATGCAAAACGTTTGTTAGTAGAATATCATCGATTCTAGAAAGGGATGAAAACCACCTATTTGGTGGTTTACAGTTCTATCAACAACAGGAGTGTTTCTCTAAAACGTGGGGGAAAAAACTCTCATTTAAAGGGAAGCTGAAATTCTTTCAACACAGACTGCCTGCACCGCCTGTGTTCTCCCAATGACAAGAGAACAGAAGGCCCACAATCATGGACTGGTGGGAGCATTGCAGGTAAACTCGGAAAAAGAAGAGCTGCTGCAATGCCAAGGGTACAGAACAACCCCAAATACCACCCACCAAGTCCTTCAGATAAATTAGGAAGAAGGGACACTACAAACAGATAAATGCAACCGAGTCTCTGAGTAAGGCACAAGATTTACCAGGTAAACCTTTCTCTCTCTGCCTGGCCCTGTCTAGTGCCCATCAAAGTTAGGTGTAAAAGTGAAGGACCGGGGATGCACTCTTAACTTTAGATAGCACAGCACTTGTGGATATCTCTTCCCTACTCTCTCAATATATTGTATTTAAAGAGAATGAGGACACCAGAGGTGTTCAATTACTGAGATGTGAGGCCTGAGGTCAGGAAGACCATAAACACAGAGCACCCTCACTGTGGAGGGACTGTTCAAACCCAGCCAACACCAGCAAAATCCCAGCACAGAATCTGCCTCCTTCCCTGCCCCAGCAGATTTACAGGTGGAAGTCAAGTTTGTCAAGTGTTTTTAAACAAGCCTAACATCATCAAGTGAGGAAAAATCAGCAAAACTTGGGATCAGTTACGGAGATGTTAATACAGGGCAGGCAGAGGTCAAATCACGGTCAGATTCAGCAGCCCAGTTTGCAACATTTTTTTGATATTTTGACCTCCCAGAAAGTCCTGGGTCATGGGACGTCCTACTGTTTCATACATGACCAGGTGGAAACACCATGCAAAGCAGGCATTCAAAGAAGAAAACGCATTGACGTCTGGACAAATAAACTCAGTTGCCAGTCTCTAACATTGAGGTGGAGGAATTTTTAAATTTTAACCTAGAAAATCATATTCTACTATACTGTGACAAAAGCCAACCTCTTGCAGTCTTAATTACAATATTTTTTTTCATGTCTCTGCTTACTTTGAAAGTTCACCATTGTCTTTGGTAGGGTTTTAACAAATCCACCAGAGGGTATTTCCAAAACAGAAAGCTATGTTTTTATCAGGATCTCCCCAGACGAGACCCTGGGGCTTGCATTAAAGACTTGTTTGTTCTCTGTAATGTTATATTATAAAGATTAAAAGTTTTTCTGCTAGTTCAAGAAATGCTTTAAAGCACTGGTACCAGAAGAACCTCAGACAGTGACCGCAGATCTATTTTTCATCCAAACACAGGAAAAGAAAATAAAGATCATCCCTGAGACAGCTTTTCAAGGCAGCCAGATACATATGCGCCCAAGCCCCACCAAGTGTGGATGGAACTATTGCCCTATAATATAATATTCTCCCAACGCCCACAACGCCCTGGGTGTCTGCCACTGCTGGAGCGATGGCCCACATCAGGATGAATTCTGCTCTCTTCCTAGGCATTGACCTCTGTGTTGAAATCAGCAGGACCCTTGGAGCAAGAGAACACGATCTGCAGAGAGGGGCTGGCTGTGCTCCGTGCCGGCAGCACCCGCGCGCTGGCCGAGCCAAGGGAGCGCCTGAGCCCCGCAGAGAAGGGGCCACCCTCCTCCATGGGCTGCAGGGAAGCAGCTAGCTGTAAATTCCATTTGGGACTCTGGGCACTGCCCAGTGGAGACACTAACACAGCATGTCTCCTGCCTTGTCCAGAGTGTGGCTTCCCAGCATTGTTCTGAATAGCTCTCGACCCCCACTGAAGCACAGTGATGGGTGGTTTACACTGAAATGTCCTCCAACCAGGCTGATTTACAGCTGCCAGGAGTCTTAAGGATGTCAGCTCTTCCTGATTAATTTTTTTATCCTTATTTTCCCTTGTTTTATATTTGAATATTGCTTATTGCAATATTCTCCAGAACTATTCTCTGGAAAACCATACTGGCTAATTTTTGCCTTGTAAATTGCTCATGAGAAGTTTGTGGCTTGTGTTTAGAAAAAAATCAAGAAATTTTGGCTCATTTTGGTTGGCTAAAGAGATTTTGCGGCCTCCATCAATTCTAGTCCCTGACAGCAGTGACAGAGCTCTTATTATGATGAACATACAGTTGCAATTTTAAAATTTGCTTCCTGTGACTCTTCGTTAAAATTTAATCAACAGTTTCTGCTTCCAAAAACATTTCCAGCAGAAAGTTCACTTTATAGAATATTCATGGCCAACAAGTAAGAAGGAAGATAAAGCAAATTTGAGTTTTTGATGTGAGCAAACCCTCACTGGCTGTCCACTGGCTACTCCACTGAAGGATTTAGGTAAGAGCAGCAAAGAAAGGTGTGACACAAATAATTTTCTAGGAGATATTGCAGAATGCAAGCAATCAAAAGTAAAGGCCAATGATGCAGCAGTGAAATGCGGGTGAACAACAGACAATAGGCAACATAGCGGTAGCCCAAGCAGAAAGACTGTTCTGAGTTCAACATGGATGGGAGTTTATTGGACCTGCCTTACAACTAGCTGTAGATCACACGGTGAGAACTTTCCTGAAACTGGCCAACAGGTCCTGCACAACACAAAAAACTTAAGGTGAAAACCAGACTTCTGAACAAAAGACGGTTGTTGACCAAAAAGCTATTAATAGTGCTGGGTTTTATCCCAGAAATGTTGCGCAAAGTGGGACAAATCACATCTCTTCTCTATGCTTCCCTTTCCTCTCTCAAAGATCCCACTTAATATATTTGGGGCAGGGACTGTGTCTTTTAATGACATTGTGCTGTGAATAGCACAAGGGGAACAATGCTGCAGTTGGGACCTCTGGATGCCACCATAAATGCCAATTTTAAGCAGCAGTGACAACAAGTAGAAGGAGTCTGGAATCCAAGCACAACCTGAGAAAAGACAGGGCGCAATGTGGGATTCATCTTGTAATATAAGAATGGATGCTTCTCATCTCCATACAAGAGCAACAGGGAAAAGCAAGGAAGCAGTTCAGCTAGACAAGCAAGAACAAGGCTCTCTGTCCAGACATTCCAGCTGAAGCCAAATTGCTCCAGAGCTGTTCCTTCACTTCTGCAATCTCATTTCTCCTCCCCTTCACCATCTCTTCAAGCCATCCTTGAATAGCTCCATGCAGAGGAATGTAACCACCTAGAAACGCAAACAAGGGATGTTCAGGGGCCTGAGACACAGTATGAAAAATCTGATGGGAAGATGGGGTCTCCTCTGCTGGGAAACATTTTTGTAGAAAACTCTCAGTCCGAATACCCTGTGCATGTGACTTTTCTTCTGAAAAATATGTAGCAGGCACAGTGGTGCTGAGGAGTTGCCATGGAAAGGCCTGGATAGACCTTTACTATTTTCAGTATCTACAGAACCAACCTGGAAAGGCTGGGTTCAGGGGGATAACAAATCACAGGATTACAATAACCTTGGAAGAACCCTTCAGAAGTTAAGCAGACCACATCCCTGTCCCGAAGTGGGATCAGCCCTGCAACATCCATCCAACTGACCAGGATTCAGACACACAAACAACCTAGTACTACACATCCACATTGCATCCCACAGAGTGCCACAGGACCCGGCTTCAAAGATATGCCTGATCCCAACCTCACAACCTCCCCAACAGGCAACGCTAGATCGCCTCTGGGAAAAGGCCCAGGGTCCCTGCAAAGAAGGCTGTCATTACAAGGGCACACTATTTAGCAGGTGACAGGGAACCCAGCCACATCATCAACTATTGAGACCTCTGAGACTCTTTTGGTCTGCAGGTAAAAAAGAGATGTTCCACCTATTCCCAAAGATGTAGGGGTCTCTCCTTTTGTCTTCTAGTCCTTTATGCTATTCCTTCTTTCTGTTTTCTTCTCCTTGTCCATGCTAGCTGCCACCAATCACAAGCAATCAAAATCACTCATCTTTGTCCTGCCTGTCTCAGTTCACCTGCACTGTGAGATGCATATTTTTTCTTCCTTTGCAAAATCAGTCATCTTGAAAACCTTGAACATCACTCTCAAGCCCCAGCCTCACCCTCCTTTCATTTCTAGAGATGCTAACTACCTCCCACATCTCACTGACGAGCTCCAGGCAGCCTTGTCTTCATGAAATTGAGAGGGCCGGAATCGTCCTCTCAGACAGGCATCAGAATACTGATGCTGCTTTTCTGGTTTTCTGCCACTTTGGCATGGTGCATCACACACAGCTCAGAAATACTTCAGTGCTGCTTTGAGGCTGTGTCACTTTCCGGTCGCAATCTCCCCCTGGCTGCAGGATGTAGAAGCTGAGCTTCCACTTCCACTCCCACTCCATGAAATGTGACTGGTCTTCAGCCTTATGGCCTGTCTGTCCCTGCAGTGGCAATATGGTACATAATGGTGAAGCCTGAAACTCCAAGAGAAGAAAGCCTTCCTGCTCACCTAGATGCTGCTGTCTGTGGTTACAGGACCCACGTACACGTACAGAGGATGGATCCATCCCAGGTCTGCTTTTATAATGGTGTTTGTGAGCAAGGACCCATGGTGGTAATTACCTGGGTCTCACCGAATGCCAGGGAATCATGAAGACTGAGCATCACAGTCAAGTGCAGCCTACTTTATTATGCTTTTCATCCTATTTTTCAACTTGCACCCCTCCCTTTGTAATTTGGTGGTAAATATATGTCTGCTCAAAATATCAGGTAATTACCTGGGAGCGTCTTTGTGTATATGAACAAAAGCTAAACAGACACCTCAGACAGGATCACACGTCAGCCCTGCCATGTGAAAGATATTCTGAAAAACCTTCGCATCTGACTAAAGTTGAACTGATCCAGCTTCCCAAGTACACTCACAGACTCCCCTTAACTGCTGTAGGAGGCACAAGGAAATGCAGCAGAGGTTAACTATGCATGGCTCACCACGCAGGGCAGCGACTGGCAAGACTTTAGCTCCCAACACTACCCTCTCCTTCACTCCCCTGACAATTTCACACACTGTTGTTTATCCTAAGCCATTGTTCATGGTCCTCCCCACCCAGTTTTCAGCCCATGTGAAGATCTCCTGTCCCTACCAACTGGAATTAATTTGGGGTGCTAGGGCTCTATCAAGAGACTTCACTACAATTTAAATGCTGGCAAAGTATTACCTGATTTCACACAGATACTTTGGTCTTTTATTAAACACCTGGAGCAAACAAACAAGCCAGCACATTTTTCTGGGGTGAATGGCTTATAATTCCTGGGTCCCTGAGTGATCCTCTGAATAACCAGGGAACTTTGAGAGGGAGATCCTGGTCTTCAAGGACTGCTTATCAGCATAAACCTTATTCTCCCAGAATTCCCGTCTACCTCTAACTTGTTATGTAAAGCTGATGCTACTAAAACATTTAGCTGAACTTAGGTCAAGAAAAGATGGCTTTTGAAAAACTTCCAATGGTTCATTTGCAATAAATGGCTGAGGAATAAATCATTTCTGCCCTGATGAGTCCTCAAGCAGCCAACTCTGTTAGCAGGGCAACTCCAGCAGCGAAGAACAGGGGAAGGCTTTGGTGATGCATGGGGACTCGTGACAGGCACAGGAAGCAGCCAGAAAAGACCATCATGCTGCAGAGAGGCTGCCATGCTGGGCTAGACCATGCTCCTTGCTAGACAAGGACCTCCAATTCATGGCAGCAAGTATCACTTACTCCTTTTGAATAACTTCCCAGTAGGGAAGTCTTCTGCATTCTCTCAAGGACAGAACTGGTTTTGTGCCCTGATGCCCAGAGGCTTATAATTCCTGCCTGCATTTTTACCCTAGTTAACCCAGCTAACAGCATGCCTATGCTTCATATAAATGTCTCTCCCTTTCTGCAGTCCTGTTATGCTCTTGCCTTCAGTAACTGCAGTGACAACAACTTCTAGGGGATACTGATCCACCAAGTGAAAACTGGCTGGGAGCAGTTAGGGATGTCTAAGCTGCCTTTGGTATCAGCAGAGACACAAAGAAAGAGTGCTTCATTTATGTGACTTCCTGTACTGTCAGAGCGTCCCTTCTCCTTTCAGACACCTCAGGGTTCAATCCTGTGGGATGCAAGCTGTTTTTAGACTCCCTTCATGCTCTGGCACGTGAGGACCACGGATGACAGCTGGGGTGGCTAGTTCAATAACTCTTGGTGACGGCCATATTTGAGGTTTCCAAAGCAAAATACTATACCTACATGCAGCTCTCATAGCATACGGCCCCAGCAACTCAGCCAGCTCACGTGGACTGCGAGTGCAGCATGGAAGGGCTGCTGACTCAGGGTAATTCATCAAGTTGAGTCCCAGGCTGCTCTGGCAGGTTTGGACTCGAGCTGCTAATCCAAGCCCAAACCTGAGTAAGGGGGACTGTCAATTCAGGTTGGTCTCAGCAGCTTCTCTGTTCAGGGTGGCTTTTCCACAGGGTACCAAGAACCCCTAAGATGTGCTCTGCTCTGAAGTGCTCCCCCTTTTCTGGGGAAGCCTGAGGGCACCAGCCTCCTCCCTGCCACCCCCTCACCTCCTCCACGACGCTAACTGGAGTCAGTATCAAGAACAAAAGGCCAGGTCAGAAGGAGCTGCCACAAGAGCCTTTGGCTACTCAGGTCAAGTGCAGTTGTTCAAAGAAGTCCAACCAGCAGCACAGTAAAAATATCAGTCCTTTTTTTCTGCAGAATAAGAGTGTGTTGGGCAGGAATCTGGTGCAGAACAGTTCTTTCCCTTTAAATTCACACCCTAGGCCAAGCATGTTTTGCAAGAGCCTCCCTGTGCAGACAAGCCCTGAGGCTTCAATGCAGAAAACCGCCCCTGCCAGGGGAAGCACCCAAGCCATTTCGAGGCCGGGGCCCCCAGTATTACAATGAGGTGGCTGCTAAGCCTGCACGTGGCAGAAGAGATGGGGCAGGCTCAGAGACGTGCAGTTCTCCGTTAGCATGAGAGGACAGCGAATATGTACAAGAGACACTTAGTGTCTCTTGTGACCTGCAAAAAAAAACACAAATAGAAGAAAGGGAAAGGAGGAGAGGACAGACAGATGCCACACATTCAGCTTAGCTCACTTGGAAATCATGAATTGGACCTCTTCTTCTCAGAAATGATGATATTGGACTAAATATAATAAGCTATCCACCTAGAGATGTGTTTGAGGCTTGTTATTGTCTTTGATATTGTGAATGTTTCGGCCCCAGAAAGGACACACTGTCTGGCTTTGGCCTGCCAAGACAAAGAATAACAGAAATTGAAGATTCCCAGAAAATAAAGCAAGTACAACACCTGGGGCTTTACGGGAAATACCAGATTATCACAGTTCTGGCAATAAAACCAAAAGTGTTGGCAGTGCTTCAGATTACTACTGCTTCTTTTTTCCTTTCTAACCCCCCAAAATGAACAAGACACCTGCCTAACCCTGTAAGAAAACCAGAGCTGTGACTCATGACATCTCTCAAACACTGACTCAAAACATTACCAACACAAAATGTTACAACATATGAAATGAGCAATGGCCCTGCTAAAACAAGGCTTGTTCTTAAAATTGCATGGCCTGCCCACATTTTCTAAATATAGGACAGACAAGGAAACCTCTCCAGAAGCACTAATAATTCAAATAACCAACCAAATACATGCTATGTGGACAGAGGTGGTTTTGAAAGCTGTTATCAATGCATTTCCATTGTATAACATTTCTTTGCCACTGCTGCTTTCTCTTCCACCCATCAGCAGCAGGTAGAATGGATAAGCCCAACCACACAAAGGAGCAATTCCCTGAAATGCAGCCTAGGAAAGACCTAAGCAACAACAGCAGCACTGCAGCGGCTCGTCTGCAGATTCAGAAGGGCAGTCTTACACTTGGAAGTTTGCCAGTAGAAGAGCTAGAAGCATTATTGAAAAAAATTTAATCTTGGGAGGTCTGTGGAAGCCAAGGTCACTTGCCCTGGGAAGTGTCTGCAGCACCTACATCGTCATCCGCAGGACAGATCAGCATCCATGAGCCTGCCTTAACAAATTAGCTGAGAGAGAGGAGCACTGAAGAGGCAGAAGCATGCACTGTAATCAGTACACAAGGGCTAGGTGCTAGGGCTACACAGCCCAAAATTGTAGCATGTTTTTATTGCTACTTTACCAATACTGGTATCCAAGCAAGCGACAGATAAGGTTGCTCAGGACATCTTCATACAGCAATGTTCTTTACTGACCGCAGTGCAGACATCACGCTGGCTGGGCGAGGAGCATTTGTCCATGGCAACCTTTTTCACTCGACAGCTCTTCTTTGGTTATCAACAAATCTCTTCATCCTCATGCCTGAAAGTGCACAACTGTAAATCAGGAAAGCTGAGGCAGATCCTCAGCACTGTCATTAAGGAACGGGCTGCACCAGTGCAGCATGGGTACCTACAAGCCACCACCGCAGCATGGGATGGGGATTGTCCTTCACTTCCTGCCTCCTGCAGGAAACTCAGGTGTTCATTTAACCATCATCTGCAAAGTTTCCTCAAGATTTTTACCATTTTTTCCCCCAACTACCAGCATTATTTGCCAAGATGTCCCCCCTGAAATCCACTGACATTTCTTTAGGGGCTCCCAAACCAAGATACCCAGGGGTTTACCAGGTCTCTCCCTTGATCTAAATGTGTCCACTTCAGACGGCAGAAAGGTTTCCTTATTTCTAAATGGTCTCACTAGCCCTGCTGGACAGAAAGGGAGTGCCCAGGGCTCATCAGGGCAAACAGTGGGAAGGACACCCAGAAACAGGTAATTTGTGCTGACTCCCACCTTCCTGAGATGACAGTTTTAGGAGAAAAGCTTCAGATTCTGGACAAGGACTATCCATACCTGGAAGGACTGGGAGAGGTAACCCAGGACTGAGTGCGAAATGTTCTTTCAAATAGAGAAGCATGGACATTATTATACACACACTGATTTTGGTACTGAGTCATCATTTCACATAAGATCCCAGGTAATTTCTGTTCTCATCTGAATCTTTTTTTCTTGATCATACAACTGGCATCTCTGCAATGTTAGGACGTCTTCTGCAATGCAAGTTTTAGCTGTGTTTGTTACCCAACAGCCCGCCAGAGAGTTTATTTTAGCATTCATTAATCGTGCCTCTCACGCAGACTCTCAGCACAAATACAGAAACCTAATCTCATTTATTGACAAATGTGAAGCAAAATACACTTCCATGCCAAAAAGAAGTTCATCACATTCCTTGTCCTTGCCCTTCAGGCAAAAGCCTGAACAAGCGGATGAAACACGCATGATCTCTGCAAAGGGAACAAACTACTTCTTGGGTAGCAGCAATCAGGCAGACTCTCAGCCTCTGAAAGACAGCCTGCCCAGCTCCAGTACCTTGACCTATGGATCCAAGACCTGTTAGCAAGACTTTCTGGATCTGAATAACTTTAACACCTCAACCATTTTCAGGCAACCAAGGTTCATAGCACAAGGTCTGCAATTTGCTCTGCTCATGGCAGGAGTCACACAGCCTAGCAGTGGGATATTGTGTGATGTAGAACTGATGCTGCTGCACAGGCTGCTGTGTCCGTCAGCGGCTGTATGATAGAGCAGGCATAGCAGGAATATGGGCTAAATCTGAAAACCTGCTGGCTGAGAAAGGCCTGCCTTTCATTGCTACCTGTCTACCCAAAAGGGAGCAATGTACCAGCAGCACTAGTCACTGAAGTGTCTCCCAAGTCCCTTCCCCCATCAGTATCCCTCTTGCTTACAAACCCTGCAATGGAAGGCACGCAAGTGTTTTGTTTGTTGGGTTTTTTTTTTCACTTTGTAGTGCAGCTGAGGCTTCTCTCCTGCAGAGAGCAGCAAGTTAGCATGGGCACAGCTGAAGGTGGTTACCTTGCCATGCAGAACTGTGCTAGCAGCTAAGAACCTCCCTCTCTCTGCCTGGCCCAAACTTAGCCTTCATCTCTGCCAGCCCTGCTCTGCTCATCAGAGCTTGGAAATGGACACAGGAGACAGGCATCTGAACACCCGTGCAGTGCAGGCAAGGGAGACGTGACCAGGTGCAAGGGCAGCAAAGGCAGCACCTTTGCCTCAGCTCCCTGACCTGTTTTCTCCCAAGAACATCAATAGGCAGTTCCCTGCTGGGACCTGAGCTCATTTGCTGATGTGACTTCTCACATCATGAAATGGGAGTGCTATCAATAATCTGGCCAACACCAGGGGCTTTGAGTAGACTCCACAAACCCACGCCTGCGCATGCACCACTCCTGGAGTATTAGCAGTTTTCCCCCTGAGCAAGGACGTTTCTCTCCAGGAGCACTTGGGTCAAACCAAGAGGTGAGAAACAACTGAACAGAGCTCTTTTGGTGTGCTTTGAAAAAAAGACATAGCAGTTGAGCATGGGACTTTTGTCAACGGTTTGACTGGAGGAAGAGATGTATAAGCGGTGTACAAGGAGCAACAGGATCAGTATAGGCTTTGCCAGAGTAGTGTGCTAGCCAAAATTGCATACCCACACCCCCCGGAGGGCTGGAGTGCATCAGAAACCAGGGGACTCTTGCAAAGTGCCATAGACTTTGAAATGGAATAAAAAATTCTTGTGAGCACAAACATATGTACACACATATGCTTACACAGTTTCAGAGTTGGAATAAAGTCCTAGCCTTCAAATCAAAAAGCTTTTGAAAGAAAGCGGATTAGATGCTCAGCCGGTACATATCACACGCACACCAACAAAGCCAGAGGAGATAGGTCACAGAAACATCTGTTGAGAACCTGGCTGATGGATTTTAACCTGATTTTACCCTTCATTTAAGCAAATGTGCAAATTCTGACACCAAAAAGAGGTTTCTTTGAAGGGCTTCCAAACATCAGTCAATGATGCAGGAAAGCTTTCTCAAATTTTTTGGGTGTTTTATTTAAAACAAAACACTAAAGCACCTGACTTCAGTGTACTCTTAAAGAAAATTTAAATTTCATTGCTTCCATAAAGAACACTTCGGTCCATCTCATACATTCATAGCTGTCTGTCTTCTTCTGAGCTGCCCGCCACCAAGTCTGAGACTTGGAGAACAAATGCTGTTCCCTTCCCCTCCACATTCTTACCAGGCATGAAAATTCAGTGAGAAAAACTGAGCTCTAACTTACACATGTAATCAAAAATTTACGGGGATAGTAAGGATGACACAAGCTGTAGAAGAGCTCAAGGACCATCGGACACCTCGGAAGTATGATCATCACCATTACTGTGTGCAGACAGCCTTGTCTGGCTTATTGCTCTTCTCTGCAAAGAACCTCTCCCTCATATTGAGGAGCTCTTACCTTCCAGACATGCCTGAATTAGAATCCTTTATAAGGACTGATGTCTGAGTCTGCCAAGCTTAATTACTGGAGATATTAATTACCTAAATGTTTAATTTTTATCATTATTACTTGTATTTGTTGTTACACAATTTGGAATATATTGAAAAAGCAGTGAAATAACGCTGCCCTTGTCAAAGAGGAGACAATCCCAGGTCACATCAGTTCAAAACACAGCTTTCTGTCTGGAGCACAGCACAGGAACCAGGATTTTGTCCTTGCCAGGAGGCCATGCACATCTTGCACCACTCTGGACGCTGTCATGGGTCACTGAGGAAACCTGCAGTTTTATTCCAATCAGGCCCTGTGGATCCAGAGCGACCTCCCCTCTTGCGCAGAGTCACATTTCCCAATCATGTGAGTTTCGTTATCCTGCCCCAGACAGGAGGTCAGTGGAACAGGTGACACATGTCCGACCTCCAGTCCAGGCAGAGAGGCCTTTGCCCTCCTGAACCACGTCTGTTGCCAGCACGCCCCTCCACATCACTGGTGCTGGCAGATCAGTGGAGGGCGACCAGCTGGCAGGAGAGTACGCGCTGACAGGAACCAGGGCGAGTAGCATGACACAGCACCAAGCAAACTTCTGGGTATCCAGTAGTCATTGGTAGCTCCTATGCAGCTTTCCACTCCCCTCCAGCCTCGTCCTCAGCAACATGAGATGCAGCTTTCCCAAAGGAAAGTTCCAGGTTATCTCACTGCCTGACCGCCTCTGCCCTGAACACGGTCTCCAGCACACAATGGATGGCCAGCCTTTTCTGGGAATTCACAGTCCTGCGACTTCTCAGCCAAAGGAAATGGCCAGGATTTATGGTCCTAGTCANGAGCTGCAAGCTCAGCTGTTCTTGAACTTCNGTTCTTCAAGTTCTTTTTGAGAGACACTTTGGTTTTTCATGNAGCTTTTCTCCCAGAAGAAAANGAACACATCCAAGAAAGAGTCATGTGTGACCCATAGCTCCATTCACTGCTTATTGCGAGAGCATGGCCCCGCTATAACAAAGCTCCCAGGCGCTGAAAAAGGCTCAGGGTCTTATGCCCCCCGTGCTGAACTCCCCTTATGCACCTGAAAGTTTTCACTAGAGTCCAAAGAAAGATGAGGAGGGGTCAGAGGAACAAGGGGCTCATTTCCCCTCCTCTTGCTGCCTCTGGAGTTATGCAACAGAAGAGGTGGCATGTAGGTCCGAACACTCACCCTGCCCTAGTCTCATCCCATCTCCTCCAGTCGGTTTTGAGTTCAAGCACTGCCGTAGTCCCATCAGAGCTTAGTGCTGAGCCAAGACTGGAGATCAGGGTAGCACTCAGAGCAAAAGGCTGATTATTCACATGCAGGAAGAAGGATGACAGAGCCATGCAGTTCATGGTAACATAGCTTTCCTTTAGCTGCTTTGCAGCTGCAGCATGTCACATTAACAAAGGCAGGAGAATAAGCCGAGCGCACGACCTCAAAGGTCGGCAGCCAGGCTGTGCTCAGCCCCTCTCCAGATGTTCCACCTCTCACCAGAAACTGCCTTTCCCAGGTTACTTACACTCACCTCTGAAAAGGGATTGAAAATGGGATGCCCAGAGCTCTGACTCATGAGCTTTTGGATCCATAGTAGGATTACCTACTAGTGTACCACTCTGCTCCATCCTACCCCTCTGACAGGAGTTCCTAGCCCCCTAGTCTGCCTGAATGGAGAGACAGGTTACTCCTCAACCTTGCTGGGTCTCTCTCCCATAACCCTTCTGTTCACATTAACACCTGAGACTACGAGCCACAGACAGCGGAGGAACAGAGCTGGATGCTCATTTATCAAGCCCTCCTTCTGTAAAGCTAGCGAGCTCCAGCAAAAAGACCAGAAAGAAGCTGGGACATATAAACTCTTTCTTTACACCAGCATGAATCACTGGAGCTTGTGAGTCAGACCCCCTCCATTCCCAAAGCTGAGCAAGTTACTGCACGATCGCTGATCCGTGGTAACTGGCCACATGCATGCTTTCAGCCCCATGGCAATGGTAACAGCAGTCGATTAGTTTAGCCCGTGGAAATGATCCAGTGAAAGCATGCATGTGGACAGATCCTGGAGCATGGCTACCATCTGGTACCTTGTGTGTGTGGGTGTTTATAGAAAACAAAACTGCTACTGTAGGATATCCACTGTGAGTTATTCTTCTTGTAAACAAACCTTTTGGCTAACGTTTCTATGAGCTCCTTAGAACTGGAGTCTTTACTATGAACAGAAGACTAAGAACAAATCAAGAGCATGTTCACTCTGCATTGTGGACATAGTTCACACAGATGTATCTTAGCCAGCAGTGAAGTAGCTGTTTTGGTTGGCACTACTGTTGAGTATCTCTGATAGCAGGAGCTTCCACCACAAAGCCTGCACGTAGTATCTGCAAGGGACTTTCATGTCCCTCACCAAACTCTGTTAATGAGGCAGCACTGTAAAGCACCCCAAGCTGGTAGAGCTGGCTAACTTGTGCATGCTTCTGCTGCAAACCCACAAGTGTCTCACACCCAGAGGCACCTTCCTCCTTAAGACCTCTGGAGTTTCAATTGCAATACCCTTCAGCACAACATTTCTACCAAATCCTGACTCATATGGGAACTGAGGTCAAGATGGTTCCTACTGAAGCATGAGATACTCTCTACAGAGACTTTCACCTGCTTTCTGAGTAGTTTTCCAGCACCAGCATTTGCTATGGCCAGTTCAAGAGAAAGGCACAATCCTTGTCTTGCCAGCCTTATTAGCACTGATGAACAACAAAAACCTTAAGCACATGCAATGTTTTCCTCACCACCAAGCAAAAATAAGAGAGAATACCTGGATTTGCTGGGGAACTTAACCAACCAAATGCTTTACATTTCTCTGGTCTTTTCTCCCCAAGTGACCTCACAGCAGTACAGACAAAACACAGACTGTTTCCAGCCTCACAGACCTTCCCTTTACAACATGCTCCTCGCCTACGCCACTGTCAAGGCTTCCTCCAGCCCTTCTGCTTCTCCTCCTGCCTGTCTCCCCATGAGGTTGGTGCAATGACCTCCCAGTCCACTGCCACAGCTTTGGTGTTTGTTTGCCATGTTCTGCTCTGAACTTTTGCATTGGCACTGGTCCATTTGTCTCACTTCTCCAAAGTCTATCGCAAATATTTCAGAGTGTGAACAGGCAGCTTCTGTTACACCCACAGTCTTGTCTTGGTAGCAAGTCTTTGATTGCCCAAAGACTTCCAGTGTCTGATAAAGTACCATTTTCTCTTGCAATGAGCATATTTTCTTCCACACCTGAACTTGGCCAGCACCACAGTAGCATTATACATTTATTTGCTGGTCTGTTGCTACATCCTGTAACTCACGTAGTCCCTGCAGGGTGTGCCTTCCACGTGTGTTGGGTGGGACACAGTCTGTCTATCTTTCAATGCATGATACAAACATCTAAAAGAGGTATCCTGATGGTGCTTCTTCATAAGTGGACACCATCTCCCTCTGGAGGCCTTCATAGCCTGTTCCATTGGCTAGCACTTCACATGACATCAGCAGTCCTCTTTTACATGTTCACAGAAGCCAAAACAATTGTGTCAAAAGCCGCAGTGGAAGAATCCTCTCCTCCCCTGAGTTTGAAAGACCTCAGGGGAAATCTAGCACACCCCATGGCATATTGATGGTCTTTCCTGAAACTACTGTTTCAGCTCTCTCTTCCTCTAAGATGTTTTTCTCTTGCTCTGATTCATTCTCAGTGAATAGCTTTACTACATGGGTCAGTTCCGCCAGACCAGCTGGCAGGGCTGGGAACATCACCTCTGGAAGTTGGAGTGAGTGTTTTTCCATGCCAGAGCTGGCCTGGGGCTCTCTACAGACCACACCATGAAGGGATATCTAACGGTAATTTGCCACGCAGACACTTATGCGCACAAGGGTAGATTAATACTATAGGAGTGTCATAGGTAACAAAGTTTGGCACTCAGCAGCCAGAGACCAGTCAGGGATGCAGTGTGAAGAAAGCAGACTTTCACCCTGTTATCATGCTCTGAGCCTCCCCTTCACTGACAAAAAAAAAAAAAAATGTTCCTATCTGGATCATCTTAGATTCTGTTTAAGATTTTTGCAGGTTCATTTTCTGCCTCCTGGATTCAGAGGGGTCAGCACATTCCATTTGCATGAAAATACTACAACCTGGGAAAAAACAGAAAACACAAATCCCCTTGCAGTGCCCTGCCAGTTGCCTGACCTGTGCCCGAGCTGGGTTTTTGCATCAGCCTGAACATGCTGGGGAGGCAGTCTGAGGTCCACACACAAGCTGAAGAAACAGAGTCCACAGGATAATCTGCAGCCTGGAGTGAGGGTCTGTGTACCAGGACTGAGGCATCTGCTCAGAAGTGATTGGGGAAGGATCTTGTCTCTTCTAAAAGTCCTTCTGGGGAAGCATTGCTGTGGTGCCCCTTAGATCACGTGGCAAAGGTGACCCATGATGGGAAAAGGTGTTAACAGGCTCCATCAATCCCAAACAACCCAAAGTGGGATTTGGTTCAGAGACACCACAGACAACCAAGTGTCTTCCTCTGATGGACCCACAGAGCAAACCATGGGCAGCCTCTGCAGCAGTACAAGGCAAATGAGTGACCTGGTTCTAGTTAGTAATGAATGCAATAAAAGGATTGTGTTCACGTTGTGCAAGCCAAACCCAGAACCTTTCTTTTCTTTGGTTGAGGTACAGACAGGATCAATGCAACCATCTCCAATTCTGATCTGGATCCACTGGTAGAGAGAAAGAGGGTTTGCCCTCTGGCCAGACTGTCCAGTTGTGGGATTATAGGTGACAGAACACTCCTACAGCACATTTCAGCAGAGGACTGAGTTGTCAGCATGAGTAACTACAGGTAAAGGGTCTTTACATGTTCCCTCTAGAGCAGTGAGCTACTGCAGGGCTTTGGTGTAGCACTAGAAAACATAGAGTGGTCTGAGCCCTCAGCTCACATCCAGTCCTCTTCCCCACATAGAGCTCCCAGGGCCTTGCCATGGCCCATGTGCCTCAGTGCAGGTGGTTCCTCCCTTGGCAGTTCCAGAGTGCCTCATTCCCCTGCTATGCCCAAGCCAGTGCCTCTCAGTCCCACCAACCCCTCCATCCTGATCCCAGTAGAGAAGATGCTGTAGGCACTGCCCTGTCAAATCTGTGCACTTAGGAGGGTCATCCTGCTGGCTGTGAGACACCTCCCAGCCCTGCACACTCCAGAGCACCTTGGGCAGATCCGGTCATCTTCAAGCAGCTGCTGCTGCCGCTTGCTGGTTTCAAGCTCCTCGTCCTGAAGCTATCCTAAAAGTCTCCTCCCAGATCCCACAGCACCAGCTATGTTCTGATATCATAAGCAGGAGGCGATGCATGAGGTCAGCCTGCCATGGCATCAGCACCCGCTGCCACCCCGGCAGCTCTGGGGCAGACCCGGTAGAGGAGCCCATGCCCTGGGCACAGCATGGTGGTGAGTCTCTATGCTCAAAGTAGAGAGATGAAAACAGGTAGGGGCAAATCCTGCCACCAGTGATGCTGGTGTGAAGCCGAAACAAATCTGTTCAGGTCAAGAACACTGACTAGCATCAATGGTAGCAGAACCAAGAGCAGAATTGCATCCAGGCAAGTGAAGACCTAAACTGACAGACTCCTCCAGGACCTGGTCCAGCTTTTAGCTTCTCTTAACACTGATAAAACACAAAGTTTGACAGAGTTGCTGCTCTGTCCAAATGCATTGCCAGATAAACCACAGATAAGAAACAGCCAGGGATTATCCTTCCCTGATACCAAGACAGAGAAAGAAACACCACTGAGCTGTATTACCACCAAACCTTTCGTATTTTTCCAAGACAGTTCTCGCATTTCCCTGCCTCATACTCCCATTTACTCAGGAATTGAACTTTATCAGTCAAAAGCAATCTAAACATTTTATCCTGGCAACATCTTAAATATTGCCTTGCTCATTCAGCAAGGAACAGGCAAGTCTCTGAGGAACCGCCCAATTTCACTAATAAGCGTATCAGCAAAGAGTGAAGGTTTACAGTCCATGTGTCTTTAACTACAACTCAATGCAGTTATCTCAGAAAGTGAGGCTATAAATTAAAACTGATCTCTGAGAGTTGGTCTGTCACAAGGAACAGTCCTGTGATCCTCCAAAATAGTGGCTTTTAATGTTTACCTCAGGAGGAAGAAAACAACCAACCAAATAGCAAAACACGACACACCAGAACCCCCAGAGAATTAGCACAAAGCTCCTCATTTACCATATCACCCTGACTGGAACCGAGTGCTGCAGTTTTTTGAAAGAGGGCTTTGGATATTAAAAACAAAACAAAACAAAAAAGATTAAGAAGAAAGCAGATCTATAACAGCATGAAATATGAATGAGATGCAGAGATTTGCACACTTGCCTGGTAAACGCTCCCTATCATTTGCACCCTCATGCAACCCACAAGTACTTTCCTGCTGGCTTTCTGGCTTCTCTCTTCTTCCTTTAAGTAAAATTTGTTAAAAATGGGAAGTACCTTTTCCTGGGTCAGGTTCTCTTTCCCCTTTTTTCCCTTCTTTGTTCTTTTTGCTCTTTCCTTTCCCTTTTTTCTTGTTCTCAGACATTCTGCACAAGTGTTTACAGTCTCAGGAAAAGACAGTCCACACCAGATCTATATGCCCCACGACTGCTACTCCAAATGTTACTTGCCAGCTGCAACTTCCGACTGTTCTTATATTGTTTCTGACACAGACAACACCCACCACTGGGTGGAGAAGCAAAACTTTAACCGTTTGCTCACTGCTCCCAGTTGTCTGAAAAGATGCACTGGGTTACAGTGGGAGGGCAAGGAGAACAGTGCAACAGGATGGGAGTAGCTCTCCCGAGACTGTCTTGGGCAAATGAAGTCTAGAGATGGTTTTCTGCTTATTGATTCTGTCTTTGGCTACATCTAAGTTCTGAACAGCTTCTGGAGCATTATAGAAATAAGTATTTTTGGGAACTGCTGAGGTTCAGACTTGGTAGAGGCTTACCAATCTCAATCTGCTTTGACCCTGCAGAGGAATTAAGTTGGCCTTTCTCCTTATACTACTGTTCCCACCATAAATCAGAGTGACTTCACCTGCCCTTGCACCAAGCTCTTTGCTGTCCCAGGAGGTTTTTCTAAAAGCTAGCAATAGCTGGAGAGCCCTTACCTGCACTTCTCATATGTGTCCTGCATCTCTGGGAGCTCTAGGTGGTTGATTAAGCCCTTATCTCATCTGCATGGGGGTTAACAAGGCCGTTTTCCACAGGTCCAACATGTGATGAGTGACTCAGCCAAATCCCCTTCTGTAGGGCAGTCCATGCTCACATTGCCTCAAAAGTCCATCAGGATCCCCAGCTGGAAAGCCCCAGAGTACTGCCAAATCATTCCCAGATGCAGCTAAGAGCTTCTAAGGCCCTAAGGGGCCATAAGCTGTAAGGCACTGGGTAGTACATTTGATCCAGTTATCCATGAATAAAATCCAATTCCACAGCTGTGAGTAAAGCATGTCCTTCACAGAAGCACCCCCGCCTGGTGTATGGACATCAGAAAATGAACGAGTTATGAGCCCCCTTGGGATCTCCTCCAAGTGGTTAATCACCCTCATTGTTAAAAATGTCTGCCTGCTCTGAAGTGGAATATCTGGCTCCACTGTCCAGCCATTGTTTCTTACTCTTGTTTTCTCCTCTAGATTAAAAAGCCCTTCAGCAACTGATATTTTCTCCCATGGAAGTAGTTACACACTGTAATCAAGTTATCCCTCAATCTTGTTTTTGATAAGCTAAACAAATCAAGATTTTTTCCAGTGCTCGCTGTATGGCATTTTCTGCAGCTCAGGGACCATGTCTGTGGCTATCCCATTTTGCAATATCCTACTTAAGCTAAGAACACAAAAAGCAGGCACTATTCCATTGTCTTTTGTGTACAGAGGCACATACAGAGGCAAAATCCCTACTGCCATCCCTTCCCAGACACTTTAACCCCCAAGAGTTGCATTCAGGCTCTGGGTTTCACGAGGAAAACCAGTTCCATTGCGTTTCTACTGCAGCTCCTACCAAGTCCCTGCTCTGCCATACATAGTCCCCTGCTCTGTAATTAGGAGGAATTTCTTGCTCCTTCACAGCACCACTCTCTGTGGTGAAGCTTCATTTTGTTTTAAAAGAGTCAGTGTGCCAAGCCACTCAGTTTACCCTCTCTAGCTTCTTTCTTCCCACTGAGGCTTGAAAATCCATCAGTCTCTGTGTCACCTTGCTAATTTTATGAGCATGTTCACCTCCAGGTTGCTGGTGACAACAATCTCACTAGAAACACTTCGTGGAGCAGTGACTGCCTGCCAGCAGTGACTTTATGGTATACACTAGTTGATCACTTCTTTGCCTCTATGTGAAGTACATTAGAGGACTTTTAACATTTATTTTCCAGTTTAAGCTGAGGACATCATCACACTGAATACTTTGTGTACAGCCTTACGAAAAGCTGAGAGACATACACCTCAGATCAGGTAAGAAAACTTGTTTTGAACTATTAGATAAAAGCTACCAAGCCCGCTAATTTGGACTTTAAGCCTAATATACATTGTTTTAACATCCTCAATGGTTTCTTGGTCACAGGACAGTAGTAGCCCATTGTCTTTTCCAAATGCAGGATAATAGTGGTTATTGACCAATTAGTGTCTTCTAAGTCATTATGAATGGTGATTTCCATATGGTTATTTCGCTGTTTGGCTTGTAACCATATTCCCTGTTGCTAATATGTTTCTAGAGTCCCTTCATTCTGTACCTGTACTCGACAGGCAATATCCCTCTAGACATCTTTAATTGTTGTCTGCACACCATAACTCCAGATGTACATGGATTGCTACCTACTTTTCTCTTTTTTGAATTTGTAATCTTATTATTGCTTCCAGTTGTTGTTTTCATTGCTTCCAAGCTAGAATGGCTATTAGCTAAACCTTGTCCTCTTGACTCTGAAATCTTGACTTTCTTGGCCTCTGCTCAAAGAGCCCCCAGTTATTACTCACATTTTCCTGTGAATGTTTTAACACCCAATCAACCTCACTCAGTTTTCCTCAGCCTTGGGAAATCAGTTCCTTTGAATCCTCAGGAGTGTCTTATACGTAGTTATGATTAGGGTTCTCATCTGCCAGCCCAGATGAATGAAAACCCAGCATGGTCACTGGACCCATGTCAACCACCAGTGATTATTTCAGCCATTAAAATCAATAATGCAGCACTCACCAGACATAATGAGGCCCAAAAAGAGTTGCTTTGCTTTAGTATGATAACTCAGTGTTAGATCTAGAAAGTGTTGAGACACTTAGATGTCCTGTTGCTAGCGATAGCTCCCTTGCCAGCACATGTCTCCCGAATGGATATGTCTCATAAAAAACGCATTTCCCTCCCTCCTTTCTTTTCTTCTGCAATTTTTTCTTCATCTTGAAATACCTTTTACCACAGCTTCCTTTACATGAAGGCTGCAGTCTTTTGCTCCCTGCTTTCATTTCTGAAGATAAACTATACCTCTTCATCCGCTGTAGCAAATTAGTACCTTCATTCCTGTTAAAGACACAAAGTCTGTGTTTTCTTACGATCATCCTTCCAAAGTGCTTGTGTTTAGTGGAAGTTTGTTAAAGTTAACAAGTGCAACTAAGATGATGCCCTACCTTTTTCCCCCCTTTTTTCAAGTTAATGAGTGATTATATATTCCCTACTGCTGAACAGTGCTCAGAGGGTGAAGCTGTGCACAACAACGCACAGCTCAGCTTAAGCATCAGAAAATGAAAAATTACAAAGTCTAAGAAGCAAAAGTGGCAGTGTCTGGCTTGCTTGGCCCTACTGTCCCAAACAGCCTGGGACATTTAATGCGAAGAAACAGCACCTGCAACATCCAATATGAGTATTTTTGTAGATTGACAGCAATCGTAGTCTCACCTGTGACAGACGAGGAATATTATATGCAGATTAATTTTTGCCTTGGCAGGTGTAGATCTTGTACATCTTGTTATCTTCTCCAGCTGGCTGGCCCCTGTCCCAGGGCAGAGATCTGCGCCTCTAGATCCAGCTTTAGCATCACAGATATATGGAATACGCTGTCTCCTGAACAATCCTGACGCACAAACACAGGAGCTAAATCCATCAAAGTACTTCAGTTCTCGTGTGGCAACACAGATATAATAAAATCTACCAATGGGAAGGGTATTCCAGTTCGGTGTCCGAGGTGCCTCATCTGGCCATTGACATGCATTTTAATAGCTGTGCTCTCAGAAGTCACTTCATACTTCATTCTAGAATAGCATTTAATGCTTATTGCTTTAAACAGTCTCATGGGGAGTTATAACTTAAAACACTATCAACTTGTGGGTTTTGTAGTCTTCACAATTCCTGTGCAGCTTTAAGCTGAACAAACAGGAGTCAGGTGATTATATAAGAGACTGAGCCATACCTTAAGCGCAGCTAATTCTTGCATGAAAACCAGCATACTGATTTAACAACACACTGTCACACTGCGAGCAGCACGGTGAGTTTACCAGGCAGAGCCTCCTTACTCTCATTAGAATTTGCCTATATGCCAACCTAACAAGTTTGGCTCCTTAATAACCTCTAGGAGGTCAGAACCAAGATCAGGTGAAAGAGGAACTCTCTACCTCTTCACCTACACAGTAAACTTTGCAGTCACTGGCTGTAAAATTACTTCTTCAAACAAAAATCCCAGACTGACTTGGTGGAGAATGGAGTTGCAGCTAAGAGTCACGCTGCTGCATTGCACTCTGGCTTCTTTTCTGGGAGGATACAAGGCACCACTCCCATGCAAAAGAGCACTATGCTTTCCAGGGGAAAACAGCACAGTTTGCAACAGCAAGGTCTGCTTCTGGAAACAAAATTATTAATACAACATCCCCTGGCCTGATGGAGATTAAAAAAAAAAAGCACTGACCCATCAGTGCTACTTGATATTTGCTGAAACCCGGATGGCAAGCCAACTCCAGCTGCTCCAGTCTCCAAATTTCAGAAGCAAAGGCAGGTGCACACAGTCCACAAACTTCTGAGGCTGTATTTATGGCAGCAATCTTGGGAGCACAATGACCCGTTTTAAATAGTAGCATTTTCAAAAGCTCTTGGTATTGGCTTAACTCTGCTCTCACTGGCATCACCAGGAGGTGGCCATCAACTTCTGGGGAAGCTCTGTGTCACATTACTTGGTCCAATCTAGAACTGTCAGCTCCTGTTTAACAGTGGAGTCAGCCCAAAATTGGTGGTAGGCAGAAATACTCACACATTATTTTCAGAGAAATAGAATAAAAGAAGACACAGTAGGACTGTACCTGTCAGCTTATCACAGCAATCCGCCGGACAAACTTTCTCCATGACCCTGTTCCTACAAAACATTGCAGGCTTGACAGAAAGACTATGGCATCACGAAAGCAGCAAAGCTCAGGCTCCTGACCCACCCTGAGTTAGAGATATGCAGAATCCCACCAGCAGGTTCTCTGAAGCAAACCCATTGAAAACGAGCACAGCTTTCCTGTCATTGCTGTTCCGACTGCATCTCCAGGACCAGGGTAAAAAACAGATCCTGGTGGTTATCTCCTCATGACAAGCATCTTGTCCTAAAAGAAAAGATGTTGGCACTTGCTGGATCATCAGCTCAACAAAACTGTGCTGTAGGTTTGTCTGCTGGAATTGACAAACTGGGAAAGGTATTTTTAAACCAAAAATACCATCTGTTTTTCTGCATCTCTTGCTGCCACATCTTTTATTGCCAGGCACGAAAAAAGAAAAACCATGTAACAAGTACAACTATTTATTTCTCCAATAAGGGCTCAGATAAACTCCATCTGACCATCACCTGATGTCCCTCTGTTGCACAAGTGGCATTTTGCCATGCTCATGTGTCACACTCCCAAGTCCAGTCTTATCCCCCACTGCATGTTCAAATGCAGCTCCAGAACAGGAGAGGTATTGAGGATAGTTGATAGAGACCTGACCCAGCCAGCTGGAGTGGGAGATTTCACATTGCATCTTCTTTTCCTTTTCATCCTTAAGGAATGAAATCCTCATCTTGATATGATTTATCATGTAGCAGTTACGTCTTACAATCATATATATTTTTGCTCACAGAAGTGAGCCTATATTATCAACTCTTCCTGAAACTCAGCTGAATTTGCTTCTGAAAGCAAGCAGGAAGACAGGGAAGTCAGCACTGACTCATCTCCTGAAGATGGCCTCTCCCCCGCCTCCTGACGCTTTCAGCAAGCCCATCTCTTGGACTCTGGTGACAGCAGAGTCACTGCCTGCTTAGATAAATCCCAGCCCTGGTTTGCAACTGCTCTCTGCAGGTCCAAAACAGGGTTAGACAGAGCTTCACTGCTGGAGGAGATGGGTGCCAAGGGGGATCTTTGTGGTGTGCCTCACACAGGTGTCCTTTGATTTTTGGGTGCCTTCATACAGCAGCAGGCAGGTTACTCGCTGTGCTTTACCATGTGGACACTCCTCATGACTGTGGGTGCTCCTGGCCCGCCAGAGCTGTGACAGACAGTCAGCACTGAGCATGGACACAGGCTTTGTCCTTGCTTTGGAAGCGGCAGAACCAAGGACTTCTGTGTAACCAGGCATTGGCTGATGGGCCTCAATTATGGGCTTGAAATCACAGACTTACCCTACCTTCCCACAAATCAAGCCTCTGAGGCTAGTCAAAACAACCCTACGGAGAACTGGCCCAAACTCACTAACTCGTCTGGGACAGCTCCAGTGAAGTCATCATGTCTGTACCCACAAGCCAACCCTGACACCTTCAAAGCAGAAGTCGGCTCCTTTTTGAGCCACCCTCCCCAGCCCTCAGAGTGTCTGAAATCCTCCTGGACACTTCTCATCCCAGCTAGAGACATCTGGCATTTCCTTCAAAACTTCTTCTTTATTTCTATTTCCTCTTCCTTCCCCTGCAATCCATAGCAATTGTCACATGAAACCAACGAAAAGGGCATCCTCCTTTCATGCTTCAGTCCTAAGCCTTTCAGTACGTCTGGCCAGAAAAGGCCAGGAGGCTTTGGGGAAAATTCCATGAATTCTTATGATCTATTTTTCTCTATATACACCTCTGCTGAAGTGCTGAAGGCCCCAGCAGATTATAGACTCCTACAAAGAAATCAGAAAGTTGCTTTTAGGAATGTTTATATTTAAGTGATAGCACGAAGCCTCTCCCCCTTGGCGCTTCGCCTGCTTGCAGGGTCAATCTTGTGCTGGAAGAATGGCAGCAGAGGCAAAGCCCTGTGTGTGCACCCTGTAACGAGAGGCACTCTAATACCTCAGTTGCTTATCTGAGTGGATCTAAGAGTGATCCTCTGCTAAGCACCGTGCCAGGCCTATGCACAACCTATAGAAGTCTATAGGAGGTACTACTTACGTGCGATCACTGTACCTTGTGCATCCCCTGATCCATCATTACCCCTCCCCGTAGCAATACCCATCTATCCATTAGTTCCTCAGAACTGCAGACTAAAGGCTGCTGCCCAGACCCAGGGGATGTTCTACAGAGATCAAAGGCTTGCAAAGCCACAACCACATGGCAAAGGAGAGAAAAGGCACATTTGGTGTGTTAGTTCCCCCATTCAAAAGAGAATTTGGACAGAAGAAATGTTGGACAGGAAAAACTGAGATCACCTGGGCCAAGAATATTCAGAAACTTCTCTTGTAGTTTCTAGAGATCTGATGTTGGGCAAGAAGCTGTATGTAGGACATCTCAGATGTGTAAGAGCTCACAAGGCTCCACGAAGCAAGGGGATTCCCAGGCTCACCTCATTATGGATCCAGCTTACCTCTGGTTCTGTTCAAGCACCAGAGAGAGCAGGTGCAAGGTCCTGCCAGTGACAGACCCATCAGATCTCACTACTTGGAAAGCCTCTGCAAGGATTTTGACTGAAACACCTCAGGTCTGCTTTACAGAACTTTTTAAAAAAGTAATCAGAGATTACATCTCTATCAAAATGAAAGGGTTCTTCCCCAGAAACCTCTTCTGGAACCTTAAAAGACCAAGAAAAGCAGATACAGCATCACTGACTACAATGTTGTGGGTGGAGAGCTTGATCAGATGGACAACTACTTTACTCATGCTGTTCTGTGGTGTATTTGCCTGGTTAAAATATGCCTGAAACAACAGAGTAATTGGATCTGCTGCATTTGATTCAGTGGAGGACATGCTGTGGGTTAACCCTGACGGGCAGCGAAGTACTACACGGCTGCTTGTTCAGTCCCTCCCACCCCCAGTGGCATGGGAGAAGAGGAAAGGAAGAATAAATGCAAGAAAACTTGGGGGTCAAGATAAAAATAAAAAAAATAGTAATTGATTTATAAGTGAAGTATAAGCAGAAGAAGAGAGAAGAAAACAAAACAAAAAAGTGATGCAAAGGCAATCATTCACCACCTCCCATAGGTAGACCAATGCCCAGCCAGTTCCCAAGTAAAAGATGGCTAACCCTTTTGTTGCTGAGCATGATGTTATATGGTATGGAATATGTCTTTGTTCAGGTCATCTGCCCAGTTGTGTTCCCTCAATCTATTCACTGGAGGGGCAGAGTGAGAAACAGAGAAGGCTTTGATGCTGTGCAAACATTGATTAGCTAAAGTTAGAACATTAGTGTGTTACCAGTATTGTTTTGGTGAAAAATCTAAAATACAGCACCATATGAGCTGCTGTGAAGAAAACTAACTCTGTCCTAGTCAGGCCCAGTACAGGACAGAAAAACAAACCCGTCATCAAAGAGTCTATTCAGGGAGGATACTGAGGTTCATGTCACCTCCTCACGCCTGTGCGTCTCTAGGGAACACGTTCCCCTTGGGCAGGGTCTGCTGGCACTGACACCACAGCCATCTGCACCATTACGTGCTTCGGGTGGCCAGGGCACAGCAATGGAGCAGGGCCACAGCTGCCAGCTCTGCTCCTCCTGCTCCAGGGAGAGAGACGGGCAGTTGAAGCATCTGCTGTTGTCTCTGCCCGTGGGAGAAAAGAGAGGGGGAGTTTAGGCAGCCAAGAGAATAGTTACACACCCTTCCTGGATAGCGACCAGAGAAGCCAGGTGATGCTCAGCACAAAACGCAGGCTTCACAGGGGATTCCTCTAGGATGCATGGGGGACAAGGTGGAGAGGGTGGTCCGTGGTGATTCCCAGAAATGACTCGTCAAGAAAAGGCCTGAACTGACATCACTGGCTACTCAGCCAGGTAAGATCAGCCTGCATGGATTTTAGGCAGCCTTCTGCCCCACAGGGACATAGGGGAGCTAATCTGTGCCTTGCTCTAGGCTGCCTTAGGATCAGGGCTATGAAAAGAGCATTTTCTATGCATAACTTCCCTAATCTGGAGACAGAAGAGCCTGGGGGAATGGCTTGCAATTTCGCAGCAGGGAAGAAGGAGCAGCAAATCCACATTATTATTTTTGTCCTCCCCAACAAGCTACCTCTTGTGCAGATGTGAGGGCACAAATCACAAGAGGAGCTGTCTCTGGACTTTGGTTCACTCCCTCTTCTCACAACCATTCCATATATTTGGCTCCTCCAGGCCAAAGAAAGGTCTCCTGCCCTTCACCAGCCAGCCCACCCTCTTTTTGGGTCACTGCCAATTCACCTCTGCCTTGTTCAATAATGCACAGTCGAGGTCACAGCTGGCCCAGGGAGATACCACCTGCTGTCGCCTCTCGCTGCAGATGCCTAGGAGCAGAGAGCTCAGCACCGCTTCGTATTACAGCCTGCTGTCAAACTTGTTATCTGCTCATGTAGCCAGGGCTCTCTCAGAATTACTGCTTTCCAAACAACTCCTTCTCATTACATAATTCTGCCTACAATTGTTCTTGCCCAAAGGTAATAGCTGGGTTTCTCACAGATTATAACCAATATTATCCTTTTCTGCCCACTGTCAAAACTCTCTGTCTCACCTTTTATTCTCTACATTTGCATTACACCTTTCAAGAACCCAACATGGGGCTTTTCCATGCTGGTTCCCCCATGTTACCAGCAGCACACTACATAGTGAGAGGAGTGACACTCACCTGGGCAGCACCTGCCCTTTCGCCCTTGCCAGATGAGCACTTGGCATCGCCTCTCCTCCCTCCATCATTCCTATCCACATATTGCAAGTTACTCCAGCCACTTGGCGCTCCAGTCTCCAACAAGGTCTACACCGCAGCACAGCACACTGTGAAGGGTTATCCACTGTCTTCCTCAGTCCATTAATTGTGTAATTATGCAGAAATGGCCTGCCTGGTACAATCTATTTCTCATACTCCCTGTGGTGCTTGTTGCTTACAATGCTCATTATTCCTCTAAGTATTTGCAGGCCTTCACCCTCCATCGTATTTCCACAAATTGCAGTTCTATTAACAAGGGAACAATTCCTGAAGTCCTTGCTAACATTGTATTCATTTTCTTAACTTCTCCCTCCTTTCTGGTCAGGAACAGATCTAGCATTGTTTCCAGGCTGGCTCAGACTGTCCTACTGTCTCAGTTCAAGCAAAGGTACCTTTGCTCTTCAGTGTCTCCTATGCAATGTGCTTATCTGCCAGACTTGTGAGGCTAGGCTTCACAGGACCTCGGTGTGTGGAGCAACGGGAGGTGTGCTGTCTGACTGACTACAGGGTCCACACACCTCAGCCCCTGCTATGGACACGTACTGCTGGCTCTTTGCTACTCAGTCCATCCCACAAGGAGGAGACAGCCGGGCTCTTTGCTTCATGCAGGATCTCTGCCCAGTGCCAGACTCATCTGTCTGTGCAATCAAACACCAACTAAGGCCTGTTCTTCAGACTCAGCTTCCTGCCACAAGCGCACTAGGTCTGAGCTCAGAGCACCCCTGCTCCAGAGACAAGGAGCTTACACGTGTTAGGATGTAGCCACCATCCCCTGCTTTCATCTGCCTGATGTGGCTAGCAGCACACCTGGACAAGGTCAGCACCACACCTCCCCAGCCTAGACTATCTGAGCTAGAGGAAGGGTAATGGCCAGAAAACTGGCTGGAGATCCTGATATGCTTCAAGGCAGCACAGCAAGGGCAAGTAGCAGATGTGAGCCACTGCTTTTTGGGGACAGGGAATTGGAGGCAGGCTGGGGAGGCTCTGGACCAAGCATTGAGTTCCCTGGGACTGTGGCTCCTCTCGGACTATGCTGGAGGTGGGGTACAGCTACAGGAGACCAGGTAAGTCAGTAATGAGGCTGGAGGGAGCTGGGGCACACAGGGTGGCCCATTGTCCAAGACTCAACCAGTCAGGAGACCTCTAGGCTCTGAGAAGTAGTATCTCAGGGAATTTTCCTCCTTGCAGAGAAGAGCAATCAGAGGGACACCAGGGCAGCCACCAGATGACTGCTCAAAAATTAAGAGCCTAACCTTGTGACAGCACCACCATAGGCAGGAGTGGGAGTGGGAGCCCCAGACCCAGCAGCTGCTTTCTGGATGAGAGCTAGACACAGTACTGTTCAGCAGAGGTACTGGGTGTCAGCATATCTCTCAAATCCCTCATCCCTCAAACAAAACCTTAAGTGAGGTCATGTGAGATCAGCAAAAGCTCAGGAGTGAAGGACAGCAGGAGACTACACTAACACAGCAGCACTTGGCATCCCTCTGGGAAGGTACACCAACAGCTGTACCTTCCCAACATTGAATGTTGCCAGAAGGACCTAATTCTCTCTCAATGTAGCAAATGAAAATCCTCAGGGTCAACTAGAAGTTGAGGGAGCGTTTAGGATGGCAAGGGGATGCTTAGGCTTGGTAGTAATGATTGGGCTGGACTTTGGTTTTGGTCCATTTGTTCAGCTTACCTTCCTGGCCTATCCCTGCCCCTGGCTATACTCTCTGCCCTTTCCCAACATCAGATTCTCAGTTTCTCTTCAGCTTGCCAGTGTTTCGCTCTCCCGTTTTCTTTCCCAGCTCAAAGCAGCCAGCTTGGTCCTGTGACACCCATGCCTTGGGTATGCACCAAGGCTGAAGGCACCGAACAGCTCACGTGACTGATCCATCCACGCAGTTACGAACTGATGCACTCTTTTGGAAGAACTGGGGAGGGCTGGGCAAGGTAGGACCAACACACGCCTGCCAGGAGTACATCCAAAGTATGCACCTTGTCTCCCAGAAGGACTCACAGTGCAGAAGCTGCCTCAGCAATGCCTAAGTTATGCCTAGGCATTTGAGATCTCAATAAGTTCCCTGGCAAGCCACATCCAAGTTGCGTCAGAGAAGGTTTAGACTGGATATAAAGGAAAAATTCTTTACCAGAAGAATGGTCAGGCATTGGAATAGGCTACCTGGGGAAGTGGTGGAGTCACTGTCCCTGGAGGTGTTCAAAAAACGTGTAGATGTTGCACTTCAGGACATGGTTTAGCAGGTGTGGTGGTGATGGGTTGACGGTTGGACCTGATGATCTTACAGGTTTTTTCCAACCTTAATGATTCTATGATTCTATGATCCAGAAGAAGCCAAGTGACACTCAGACACATAGAGGTGAAATCTTGTTTACATGCAAATGGTGAACCTGCAGCACCAGCTCTGCAGCTGCTCCACTCTTTCATTTCACATCCCCCACCCACCATGCCCCAGCTGCCTCCTTTTCTTCTGCACCACACGTAACTTCCCCTCCTTGGAGGACCCTCGGAGCAGCACAGTTGTTGTACCTTGAGCATCACACCTCACAAGCAGGTTAGCAGAGCACAAGCAAAACAGGAATGGTCATGCAATGGACATGTTCTAACAAGCCTAGGTGGTCAGTTAGCACATAACACATCTTTGATCTCTTAATCTCTGCCAGCCACCGTGACTATGCAACTCGGACTTCTCACTCACCCTCAGAGCTATGGAGAAGACCATGCAAGCAAGAGCTCATGGCAATAGTCCCAAGTTGATTATCTGCCCTTATCAGCAATAACCTATTGAAGGGGCTCAGAAGAGATGTAAGGAACCTTTCTACAAGAATAAATTGGAGCTTACTGCAGAGCTGGATGCCCTGGGCAGTCTGGCTAATGGTGATATTCAGAGAAAACTTATCTCAGGCTTAATTTCTGTTTTGAATTTCCATTACTGCTTTTGGCTTAGTTGAATTGTGCCACAGACACAGCACATTAAGAAAAGAACTATTACAACTGTTGATCATGATAATAGACCAAGTGCGCCACTACACCTCACACAGGGTTATCTCTGACACAGTATTCCACAAGAGAATTTAAATATCCCTATAAAATTTAATTCTAACCATCTTTCTTCTAGACATTTCTGAAAGGGGGTTTCCCATGAGAGGCCTAGTGCTCTTCGCTTTCATGAAGTCCAGACATTTCATCAAGTAGTCTCTCCTTTTACTGTTTTATCTTCCTCACTGTAAGCCAAGAGTTGATAAGACTTCACAAAATAGGAAGAGGAGAATACACTGAAAAAAAATGATTTGACACCATTTGGTAAGCTCAATTGTACATCTCAGCAGAGAGTTAATGGAGGAGAATGAACATGCTGCTCAGTCAGACAGGACTCCTCCATCCTCCTGTAATGACAGACCAACTGCTTTTGTAACTACCCCCTGCAGACATCAAAGCTGAGAAAAATCCTTCTCATAGAAAACCACAAAAAGAAAATATTTTTTTCTGGAGTGCCATGTCAATTAACAGGATGAACTTCTTAGAACTAGTCTGAAGGCTGCTGTATCTTAGATTTCTCAGGCTAGAGGACCATTCACAGATACACCTGGATGAATTATACATTGCAAACAATTGCAAACAAATTCACTGAAGAACTAGATATTCTTTCCTGTTTGTAAAACGTTTCTTAGCTGATCTTACCAGCTAAAGATTACAAATACATTTATAAACATCTGCTGAATAGTTTACAGGAAGAAATGTCAGGCTCTGACGCAGGTCATGTGTTATGATCTGCATTATGTCCACATGGCAATCAAAGATACAGTTGTCGCAATCATGCACCTAACCCTGTGGACTTTTATCTGACTAGCACCGGTAAGTCCATCAGTGAATAGAGACCTCAGGGCAAGCTGGAAACCCAAGCACAGAAAATGTATCTGGTTTTGCGCTCCGAACAGAAGACTTACACTGACTCCTTTTTTATATATATAAACTTCCTTTGGCATCTCTCCTGCTCGTGATGCCTATGTGCTAGGCAAAGCAATGCTGCAAGTCCTAGCAGCTCCCCTATCCACCAAGCACAGTCCCATTAATCACAGAATCACAGAATCATAGAATGGTTTGGGTTGGAAGGGACTGTAAAGATCTTCTAGTTCCAACCCCCCTGTCATGGGCAGGAACACCTTCCACTAGACCAGATTGCTCAAAGTCCCATCCAATCTGGCCTTGGACACTTCTAGGGATGGGGCATCCACAGCTTCTCTGGGCAATCTGTTCCAGTGCCTCACCACCCTCATAGCAAAGAATTTCTTTTTATATCCAGTTTAAATTTGTCCTCTTTTGGATTAAAGCCTTTACCCCTTGTCCTATCACTACCTGCCCTAGTAAAAAGTCCCTCTCCAGCAATGAAGACCTACAACTCTGGCAAATGCAATGCACAAGAAATTGGAGGAGGCATCCAAGAGCCCAGCTAACCTTATTTGGCCTTTGCCAACAAGCAGTCTTAGACCAAGTCTTTGATAGCACTGCAGAAAAACAAGCTGGTTCACAAGTCTGCCTGATCCCTATTGGCCTCATTCAGCCCCAAGGGAAGTTTTATGATGGAGACTCTCCAATATACCTCCATGAGCACAGCTAAATTTGAAGCAAGCAGAAGGGAACCCTAGGGAGAGTGCCAGGGTCTCAACTGAAAGCCTACAATGCACCACAGGTGTGATTCAAGAGATCAAGCAGTGGAAAAATGCTGCATAAGGACTAGTGAGGACCTTAGACTGGCACAGTAGAGATTAAGAGGGTACAGAGCAGTGTCTGCAGCTTTCTACGGTGCATCCCTTTCTATGGTGTTAATGCCCCCTATCTTGATGAAACAGTCTTTTCCCTGTCTCGGAGACTTCTGTGAAATGAGCTAAGTGTACACAGAAATCAGAATCTTCCTCTGTAAAGCACACAACTAGACATTGCAGAATTTCAGAATAACAGGTTTTGATCCCATACACTCCCCCGACTTGTGGGTAGAAAATTCTTTCCCTTTCCACCATTCCCATTCAGAGTATTTGCTTTAGGATTCTGTCTGCAATTCTTTGGTCTAACATAATGAAGTGTTTTTTCTGCCTTCTGTGCCATACGGAAACGATAACGAACTTCTCTGGCAGTCATTCGACCCTGAATAATTTGATCCATAAGCAATAGATATGCTTGTCCCATCTGCCTCTGTTTAGAGCACGGCCAAGGTGTTCTGCTTCTCTTCTCAGCTAAGGCATGAAACTTAGAATGACCCCACTACTCAGTCCTGTCGTTTGGGTTCCCCAAAGGTAAGCTGGTAATTTTAAAGGCAAATTCAGTGTAGATGACTTAGTTAGCAATGCCCATAAATAACCCAAGGCCTCATCCTGCTCTGACACTTCACACATCACAGAGAGAAAAGCAGAATCCCATGTGTTCCCTCAGTGTCCCAAACCATGAGCAAGACTCCCACAGTTCAGAGGCATGGGGTGACAGGAGACAGGTCAGAGTAGTCTGTCTCTCTTGGCTCTTCCAGTTGCTTGCACCAGGGTAGAGAGATCGAGCCAGAGGGACCAGCCCCTGCACCTCCCAGGCCTTTGGCATTCCCCATCCTCCTCCCAGCACTCTTGCATTCAGAAATGTCTGACAAGAAATCCATCTCCCACTGGCCATGGTCTTGGAGACATCAGCAGCCTTCCTGCCTGTCTCGTTCTGCATCCCGGCATCTACCTCTGCTAATCCTGTGACAGGGTGGCTGGGCCACTAAGCCCAGACCTCAAAGCCCCCTCACAAAGCCTGCTACATCCAAGACTTGTGCTGCCCAACTGATTTTTTCTCACAGGAGGACTTGTGTAGGAGTGCTCTGCACTGTGATCTCTACACCTTGAATCACAACAGCCTTTGCCACAGAAAGCCATGTGACACACAGCATGGCAGCTGGCAACCAGTGGGGAAGTCGAAGGATGATGAGTGTCCTCAGGTCACATGAGCTTGGAGTCACCTCAGCTGGCCAAGGTGGTACAAAGTCCATGTCGGCCACTCCAAAAGGCAAGTGAACCCAATTCAGATCCACATCATCCTCTGGACATACTTGTCTCTTTTGTCTGTAGGAAGGGCCTAGGACACAACCTTATTAGATGATGTGGTAAATTGAAATGCCTAATGATGTGCAGAAAGCCCACATCACTAACCACTGTCTCTGTGACAGAATTAGGGTTAGAGGCAGGGTTCTCCACTCCTGACATTTTGCAGGCAATGCTTGCTCACGCTTCTATCACAGCAGTCCAGTTCACTGTCCAGGGGACCAAGGTGATACCAGGAGAAAATCACAAATGTGACATTCTTTCTCCCACATAAAGTTCAGCAGGTGAAGGGCCAGCAAGGCCAGGAGCACTCCTTGGCAGGCATGAGGAAGATGAGTCACCTAGCACTCACGATCACTGGATCAAGCACAGCAACTGGAAGTGACAGAAGGAGTAGCAGGGACTTCTGGGCTGGGAACGCTCAGGTGTTGGGTGGAGGACAGTGGTGAAGAGATTAAAACCATATAAATGTTATCCTAGATGGAGTATTTATGCATGGCACAGATATTTCTGATTCTGCCCACAGTTCAGTTACAGTACTTTCAAAAGTGGAAGCCAGTTCTAGGTGCCCACACCCAGGTACTTCTTCAGTGGTCTCCTTCTATCATAGCTGTGTTTGAACAGTCATCCCAATGATACCATCTGAGACTGTTCAGGGTAATTGTGCAGGATGAACAGGCCTGGGTTTAAAAGCCTCTCTGCCCGTTACCCTTCTCCAGCTCCCAGAAGAAAAAGCCCTTAGAAAACAGGGGCATGGATTTTTTTTTCATTCTTTATTTGCATGGCCTATGCTTCTCTGGGAACTGACAGTCTCTCACCCATCTAGAAACACCAGCTGCTTGTCAGCACTTAGTGTGCTGCGTATTAGTCCCTTTCTATAGAATAAGGCTGGATAATGCAACCTACAGTGGGAATTTTTTTTTTTTTTTTTTTTTTTTTTT
>Ga0065711_1027329_pt1 | contig 50819 bp, 14 predicted proteins | sample Hoacrofraction12_FD_59098 | JGI IMG/M metagenome (GOLD analysis project Ga0065711, IMG submission 59098) | Hoatzin crop microbial communities from Cojedes, Venezuela - Epithelial fraction 12 v2 (version 2) | ecosystem: Host-associated > Birds > Digestive system > Esophagus > Crop | place... | reverse complement strand
GGGACAATCTTTTTAGTAGAGACAGCAGTGACAGGACGAGGGGTAATGGTTTTAAACTAAAACAGGGTAGGTTTAGGCTAGATATAAGGAAGAAATTCTTTACAATGAGGGTTGTGAAACACTCGAACGGGTTGCCCAGAGAGGTAGTGAAGGCCCCATCCCTGGAAACATTCAAGACCAGGTTGGACAGGGCTCTGAGCAAACCTGATCTAGTTAGTGGTGTCCCTGCTTGCTGCAGGGGGGTTGGACTAGATGACCTCTAGGGGTCCCTTCCAACCCAAAACTTTCTGTGATTCTATGATTCTATGATTTTAAAGATACAGTCTGCTAAATTATCTTGGAAAAACTGTGGTAACGAAATCTTGACAACATCTTAATGCAAAATAAATATTAGTAAGCTGTTCACAGTGCAAATACAGTGGTGTGATTGATTTACAGAATTTTTAGAAATTTCACTTTGGAAATTCATTTTTATTGTATGGAAGGCTGAATACAAAAGGCTGATTTTTAATCTGCAATGTTGCTTTTTGGCCATCCTCAAAATTTAGGTAAAAAGGGACATGGCTGGGCAAACTGAAATTCAGTTCGGATAGCCCTCTGTCTACACATACTGTCATCGTGTCACTGGTTGCAACAAAGACATGCTAATCTAGCCTGAATCTAGGCAAGGGCGTTTTAATTGCAGGGGCTTCAGCAGAAGCTGAAGAATCCTTTGGGATTTGAATGGTCCAAGCTGCAGTCCATACTCTCTCTGCATCACTGCTCTGAATGTGATTTAGCTAGAGCAGGTTTGTCTAGTGCATACGTGTGTTCTGTTGCCACAGTGGATTGCAGGTCTCTCGAGCAACTGGTTGTTAGTTCCTTGCTCTTGAACAGCTGCTGAATCTACTGCAAGTCTTTGTTTCAGCAGTTTTAAATAGATGTCTGTATTTTAACTAGACCCAGAACATGATTATCTGTTGCTGTCTGTAAAGTAGCTTTTGTAAATGCTGGATTGCATCACTACAGTACAATGTCTCTTTCTTTTCTGAATAAATTGGCTAAAATTAAGAGGAGTCATGAAAGCATGTGTTGCTGGCAGAGGAACAGAATTCTAAGTGGCTGTATGTAAGTATATTTATATTTAAGTTTTGCTCATTGCTTTTTGTTTTCCTTGTTTAAGTTTGACCAGAAAGAAAAAAACACGTTGCTGGGGAACAGAAAAGACTACTGGGATTATTTTTGCGACTGTCTGGCAAAAGTCAAAGGAGCTAATGATGGAATCCGCTTTGTCAAGTCTATTACGGAAGTAAGTATATCAGTTAAGCATCATAATATGCGGTTTATGTTTTGGTATGTCTTTTCAGAGAGCAGCAGAAACCAAAAGAAAATACACTGCTTTTAACACAGAAAAAAAAAAGTTAGGAATTTTTATTTTTAATTCTCATGTAAAGTATAAAAATGCAAGGTTACTCTTTTTACTAGGGCAATATATTATATAGGATTAGATAACCTGACTTATTTATTTTGAAGACCACTTACACAAGTGAAGGATCCTTTTTGTCCTGGTTGTGCCCTGCCTTTTCATAAACTTAGTGCCATTTTCTGTAACAGGAGTGAAAAATTAAGTCAAGGGTAGAGCCTACCGTCTTTAGCACAGCTAAAGGCAGGACTTGCTCTAAGAGTAAGAGAAAAGATTCGCCATGTTTGACGTTTCTTCAGACTTTTTTGACTGGTTAGTAGAGTTGAGGAGGACGGACTGAGATCAGTGTTTCATCTTCGGTCTCAACTTTGTTTCTCCGTGTCAAATAGCAGTGGTGTAATGACTCATGATGGTTGTCATTATTCCCTCGGGTAAGCTGTCACAAACAGACAAAAATTACATAAAGTAATAAAAGCTTGACCTTGTAACAGCCATGTTTGTCTTCAGCTCAGTGAGTGGGTGAAGTAAGTGCTGTGAGAAGCTTTCTGTGCTGATCCCGTCTTTATAATCATTTGAAGAAGAACTTCCTGTGTGGGTTAAAGAGACGGTGGTGTGGTGATGCCGGCCAGCATTGTCTTGATGCTCAGTTCTGTTATCCGTGAGCAGTTGAGCAGTGCTAAGTTGTATTAGCAAGTTACTATTTACAGCAGATTGCCCTATTCTCTTAGCAGTTCCTCCATGGCAGCGCTAGATAATGTTGCCTGGAGCCACCTGAAAGAGAGCCATGATAGTCTAGCAGCGGCAGGCTCTGTGCTCCCTACCTCACTTCCGTCTCTCAGCAACTTAGGCAATATTGAATTTTGCTGTTCCAAGGCAAACAAGCCAAGGAAGGGCTCTGGTTTGTTTTACCACTGGGAAGGGAAACAGGGGAGAGCCATGGACATTGGATTTGACTTTCCCACTACTGCCAGGAAGACTGGAGAAAGGCGATGACTGCTGCTTCAGGAAAGATGCTCTGACTGTAGCTACTGGCCCCTAAATTCTCAGTAGCCAGTCAGATTTCTCTGCAAAGGTGTCTGTGCTGTAGCCTTCAACAGTCTGTTGCCTCTGGTATCACTTGCATATTACCACATGTAAAGGCTGCTCTGCTTTTTCCTCCTTCTTCAGTACCTCTGTGTGTTTAATGGTTAGCATGATACCAGATATTATTGTTTGGAGGAAGGACATTTTCTTTTTCAGTTTCAGTGCAGCCATAGAAACGAGCTCGTGGAAGACATCTTTTAACTTTATTAGCTTGTGGTTTAGCAATATGAACTCTAAAAAAAAGATCTTTCAACTGTTTCAGATAACTGAGCTGGCAGATTCAGGTCTAGAAATGAAATGACAGATAACAGAAAAACATGTCAGTTATTCCCCTTCATTAGAGGTGGAAATCAACAGCCAATTTTTGAACCTGGCTGGATAGAACATAAAGGTTTCCGAATGTCATTTATTTGCTATGGAACGGTACTTGTTGACTTTCAAAGATGGAAGCGAACAAGGAGGAAAGAGTAGTGGCTGTTGCATTTTAAGAATGATCAAATATTTAACAGCATAACGTGTCCTCTTCTGCTTTGCCTGCAGTGCTTCTAATATTAGGGTGCATGATGTACAAATAGGAATGCCCTGAAAACTGCCCAGCTGTAAATTAAACAGAGAGCCTTGTCCTTGATGGCATTAGGTGAGCAGTGAGTTCTGTTCATTTCCCTTTCAAAAGATGATTACGCTGAATACACATCTTTCCAGTTACAGCCACGTATTGCACCTTAGCTACAGTGTTCACAGTCAGCATAGAAACACTGAGGATACCAAACACTGCATGTCTCCCTGAACTCTGGCAGGGCTCTAGCAGGAGGTGGCACGGTTTTGCTTCCTAGTCAAATAGTCTTTGGCTACTTGTAGCTGCATATATGTAAATATTTTCCTCTGCTTATTGTCATGTACATCTGTTCTAGTATCTCCATGCTTAAAAAAGGCATTGCAGTTTAATTTGATAAACCAACGGGAGTAAGGATAGGATTAATTCAGTGACTTCTAGTGGTTTTTTTGGACTATTCTTAAGATATTCATTAAATATGCCTAGTTAGAAAAAACACTTGTAAGATTCTGTGCACAGGGCAGGGATAGCATCTCCATGAAGAAATATTCAGACATCTATAGGGTGAATGAGGGCAAAAACCAGTTGGCAAATTAAATTTGCTGTTTCTGGGGTACTTAGCCTTTGGGAACCACGTTGTTTCACACTTTGTATCCTGTAGAATTCAGAACAAAAAGCAGTAAAAGGTGCTGCTTCATTTGCTCCACATTTAATCACTCCATTTACAAGAAACACTTTTGTATATAGTGGATTGCCAAGATAAATGAGGAACCAGTGTCTTACTTGGGCGCAGAAGCCCAGTAACAGCAAAACCAAGGAAACCGAGAGTTAAGGTATTGCTCTCACTTCACCACAGTGGAATCCTGATCAGGAGTAAAAGCTCGTGTGACCTTTGAGCCTTCTTTCTCACTAACTTTTCAAGCAAAATTTACAGTCACCCACTAACTTGAAGCTCAGCCCCTCTAATATTTTCCTTGGCCTCTATTTTTTTAAATAAGTAATAGAATTGATTTTTAGTTGGATGAGCATTTTGGTTAGGAGCATGGCTGACAAGCGAGAAATTCTTTTCGTCACTTCTGTTTTCCATTCGTAAATGGATTACTGATTTTGATAGAAGGGAGAAATGAAACACTACTGTTTAGTGTTTCGTTATTTTTCAGGACAACAAATAGCTCAGATGTAAAACACAAAACAAAACATCAATTCTTCAACTCAGCAGCTATAACAAAATTTAGTGCTGAGTTTTGTGATCTCCCTTATGCTGATTTAACAGCTGTCTTCATAAAACGATTTCAGTTGTGCAGCTGCCCTTGGTCTGAAGTACAAATTAGATTTTTATCAACTTAACGGCTAAGTATGAAGAAAGGCTTTTTGCATCGTCTGGGGTTACTGTGTCTGTGGGAATGTGTATATGTGTACATCTTTGTTCGATGTCTAGATCTGCCCTAAAGCTCTTTCAGCTGTGGCCAGGCACATCTAAAGTAACCTAAGCAGTCACTTCTGGATTTGCTGGGCACATTGAGGTTTTGCCTTATATTGAGAATTGCCCTTAGCATAGTCTGTGCTCAGGTACTCAGTATATTAGATGATCCATTGGTCCTGTGATGCCTTTTGTATTATTATAAAGTTAACAATAGCCAGCTGTAGATACAAGTTTGTCATTCTAAAAAGATTCTACCCGATGACAGTGTTGGAAGAAGGTGTCTCTCAGTGTCAGTTCTTAACCGCTTCCTTTTCAACTAGTGGCTTATTGTGGGTTTTTTTGTGTTGGTATGTAGACTGTTGTGGCCCTGTCTCTACATGATACAAATTATACAAATTATACAAATTACAAATTATATTTAGAATTTTCTTTTCTTGTGGTTTCTCCCTTGCAGCTACGAACATCTCTTGGAAAAGGAAGAGCATTTCTTCGTTACTCCCTTGTTCACCAAAGGCTAGCAGACACCTTGCAGCAATGTTTTATGAACACCAAGGTGACCAGGTGAATAGCAAAGTACCTTGTTAACTAATGGGTGTTTGCTCAGTGTGATCAAGCAACATCACCTAGTAGCTATTGAAAGAAATTGAAACCCTTCCAATGGTTGTCTTAGAGAGCTGGTAATAGGATAGGAAGGAGAACAGACCTTTTGGCCTGGGTCACTGGTTCATACCTATCTTAGGCTGGTAAAGAATGAAAGTTGTTACAGCTAAATGTGTGTGGAGTGGGTGGTGCTGATGCTTCTATGTGTTGGTTTTGAAGGAGACATTTTTATGAGCATTGAAGATCCTGGGTTTGATCTTCTATGCTGTACATTATAAGGGAGGATTAATCTGGACGTGTTGCGCAAAGCCTTAGAAAGCATTTGGATGTATCTCGGGATTGTCACACAGAGGAGCAACTTGCCCCTGGCCAAGGAACGCTGAAGATAGTTTGTAGTTGGTTGGAGGGGGGCTGGTAGGGCTTTTAGAAAAAGCCAACTATTTGCACAGTGTGTTTAACTCTGGTTGCTGCTTTCTGTCCCTCATTTTTGATGTATTATGTGTGTGCTTTAGATATTTACTGTGTGATTATCCAATGTATAGCAAATACTTCATCTTACCAGTGTTTTGCCCAAGCACTAGAGCAAAAAATACTGTGCAGGGGCTCCTTTAAAGATACTGAAGTGGCTTGATTTCATTCACATCAAAGGGATGGGATGTTGATTGGTGCATCTGGTGGTTCTTAGTTTACATTTACAATAGCATATCATAATTTTTCTGGGGTGAATAATGATGTTGTGGGGTTTTTTTTCAAACAAAACTGCTGTGTCCTTTTTGCTTTCCAATGAGTATTACTTAATTTCTTTTGTTTTCAAGTGACTGGTACTATGCAAGAAGTCCGTTTCTCAATTCCAAAATGAGTTCTGACATTGTGGGTCAACTCTATGAGCTCACTGACGTTCAGTTTGACTTGGCATCAAGAGGCTATGATTTAGATGCTGCTTGGCCAACATTTGCCAGGTAAGATAGAAACACTTTGTCATTTTATATTAACAGGGCCACAAAATACCTGCCTACTACAGAATCTGTAAAAGCTTCTGCTTCTGAAGGTAGGAATACTTTTATTAGACCACGCATACGCTTTCTCCATATAATTAGTCTATGACCAAATTGGCCTATCTTTTCTTCAGTAAACTGTGTACCAGAAGTCAGCGTTGATGCTCTGTTGTGGGGTACTTTCAGTAGCTGCAGTTTAGGCCCAAATCCCAAGCTATTCTCATCTTCACAGGCACAAGGAGAAATGTGCTTAGTTTCTACTGTTTTAAGAGCTAGAGATGGGTAATGACTGAACAGCCAAGCAGTCTGCTTCCCTTGCAGCAATGGTAGAGATGACAATAGGCGGTACCCACAGCCTGATCCCACCTCAAGGCGGGGAATAACAAAAAATACGAGACCTGATCCAGATCCATTTGTATCAGTGGGAGTTTTCTAGGGCTGCGTGCTGCCACCATCTGGTTGAGCTGCCACCACACAGAAATACAATTCTTTAGACCAAAGCTGCATTGGTGCTTGTGGATGTGGGAAGTCATGGCTACCAGCCTCATAACCTTTTGATATCCCTGTTTTGTTTCCATCAACTTCAGTGGTTGTTGGCCCAGACTCCAGGTGCAGTTATGTCTTTTTGTATATGGTAGTTAGAGCTAGATGCATCTTACGTGTAAGAGCAGAAAGACATGTATGTATATGCTCAGACTTCTCTTACATATTGTTGCTTTGTGTGATCAACAGGAGAACACTGTCATCGCTTGGATCTTCATCATATTTATGGAAGCCCCCAAGTCGCAGTTCCAGCATGAGCAGTTTAGTGAGCAATTATTTGCAGGTAAGTGAATTACAAATAAATGTTTATGTGGCATGACAGATCTTTAAGTAATGGCATAGTTCCAGAGAGCTTGGTAGTTTTATGGTGATTATGACTCTTGTCATGGTAAACTACAAAAAGACTTCTTCATTAAAAGTAAAGGGAATTGTCCAGTAGCTGATTCAGCTGAACACACAAATCTTGTAGAGGAAAAAAACAATGTACTCAGAAGTCTGCCTGCAGATAGGGATGTTTTAATTTATCTTTTGTGAAAACAAGCCCCATTTCCTTTAAGTTGATATCTTGCAGTGCTGTGAAAGCAACATACAATGTCACTGTGCGTTAAGAAGCTGAACTTGCTCTCATTTGAGCACACCATTTAAATGCATGTTTAATACTTCCTAAACTTTCTGGTTTTCCCATTCTGTTCATTTAGGCCCAAGAATTTCCCTCCAGCCCTGATGCAAATAGCTCAGCAAATGTTGAACACCTCGAGTGCTTTGAAGAGATGCGTGTAGAACTTGACCAGGCCGAGCTGAGGCAGAGGGAACTTCAAGATCGTATTCACCAGCTAGAAATGGAAAACCAGGAGCTCCAGGCAGCTGTGAGCCTTCAGAAAGAACAAGTACAGGTAGAAAAAGAGAAAAGCAATAACTACAGCGAGGAGAACTCCCGACTGACAAAGATGATCACAGAGTTACAGAAGCAGTGTGAGGTCTCGCACTCCACTCAGAGCACTGTTCATGACCTGCAGAAGTGCCTGCAGTCACTGGAACTGAATGCAGTGGAGCAGCAGAAGGAATATTCAACAAAGCTGGAGCAGCTGGTGACCAGCAAGGAAGACTGTGCCATAAAACTGCAGGTGTTGAACCAGGAGCTGGAGACCTATAGGGATTTGGTTGCTATGAAGGATCTTTGCATCGATGAGCTCAAAGCCAAGCTGAGTTCCACAGAAGAGAAGAACCTCAATCTCCTTGCAAAAGTTGATGCTGCCTTGGAGGAAAAGGGACAGCAAGCCACAGCCCACTGTGACTCTGCCCTACAGATACGGGCACTGTTAGAGAAGCTTCAGGAGGCAGAAAAGGGAAAGGCAGATATGCAAAGACTGAACGAAGAACGTAAGTCTCAGCTGAAAGCAGCAAGGGAGGAGCTGCACCTTAAAGAAGAGGCACAGAAGGAACTGGAATCCAGATACAAACGCCTCACTGCTGACTCCAAAGAAGAAAGTGAAAAGCTGCTTGGGAGCCTGGAAACCATGGCAAAGGAAATGGATGCACTTCAGAAGGCCCTGACACTGAAAGGAAAGGAGGTGGCTGAGCTCCAGACCCAGGTAATGGGGTCGCTGGCTCAGGTGGGGTCACTGGAAAAAAATCTTGAGGAAGCAAGGAAGGAAACAGAGAAACTTGAGGAGGAGTATGGTAGGAGGGAAGGAGCACTGAAGCAGGAAGCCCAATTGCAGGCAGAGCAACTTGATCTACAGGAGGGTCGCTTAACAAAGGTGAGTCAGACTGTGCGTAGCCTTGAGGAGCAAAACCGGAAACTCTTGACTGAGAAAGAACATCTCAGCCAGAACGTCAAGGAGCTGGAGAAGCAGTTGGAGCAGCAAAACTCTGCAGTTAGCGAAATGGGTGAGGAGAGCAGGAAGCTGAAAGCGGAGAACGCGAATTTGCAGCAGTCCAAGAAGAAGATGGAAGGGAAGCTGAAAAATTTGGAAGCTTCTAAAGCTTCCCTGGAAGCTGAGGTAGCCAGGCTGAGAGCCTCTGAGAAACAGGTTCAGAGTGAGATAGATGATGCCCTGGTGTCAGTTGATGAAAAAGAAAAGAAGCTCCGAGGTGAGAACAAACAGCTGGATGAAGACTTGCAGAATGCCAGGAGGCAAAGCCAAATTCTGGAGGAGAGATTAGAGGCTCTTCACTCAGACTATGAAGAACTAAAGCAAAGAGAAGAGGCCACCAAGGAGTCTTGTGCCTCACTTGAAGGACAGCTGAAGAGTGCCAAACAGCATAGTTTACAAATGGAAAAAAACTTAAGCACCTTGAAGGAAAGCAAAGACTGTCTCCAGTCACAGCTCACAGAGATGGAAGTAGAACTACGAGGCATGGAGAGCCAGTGTGAGCAGCTAAGAGAAGAAGCTGAAAGACATAAGAAGAAAGCAGAGACTCTTGAGGTAGAAAAGCTCGGTGTTGAAAAGACGTGCCTTCATCAGACAAAGCTTATTGAATCCCTCACATCAGAAAAGGAATCAGTGGAAAAACACCAACTACAGCAGGCGGCTTCTCTGGATAAGGAGGCAAAAGACCTGGCTTCCAGACTGAGCATGAGTGAAAAGCAGTTGGAGGTCAGCCGAGGTGAAGTGTCTAGGCTGCAAGCAGAAGTCCTTGACCTGCGAGTCAAGCTTCAGCAGACCGCTGATGAGAGAGAGCAGATGAGAGGTGAGCTGGCGATCACAGAGACTGTCTTGGATGAGCAGAAGGCACTTGTCCAGCAGCTGAAAGAGCAAAGCGAGTCACTCAACAGAAGCCATGTGCAAGAACTGGTGCAATGTAAAGAGAGAGAAGAAGTGCTGAAAAAAGAGCAGGAGACAGCAGCCCATCAAAAAGCTGAGCTGGAAAATGATTTGCTGAACCTCAAGGACGAGCTATCCAAGGTTAAGCAGTACTTGGAAGTTGCTAGAATGGAAAACGAAGAAAACAAAGATCTCCTCCACAGAACCAACACAGATATGGCTGAACTTGGTATTCAGATTTGTGCCTTGACCTCTGAAAAGGTGGATGCAGAAGAGCAGTTAGCTCAGACCACAGAAAGGCTCGAAGAACTGGAAGAACAAGCAGCAGAGCAACAGGAGAAGCTGAAGCTTGACATCTCTAATCTCAGACAGGAGAACAAGAGCCTGCAAGAGAAATTAGAGGAGGCTCAAATGTGTGCCACAGCTGTCCCAAGTCTGCAATTGCAGCTGGAGACAGTAAAGAAACAGGCACAAAGTTTCCAAGAGACCAGCCAAGAAGAGCTTTCTGCAATAAAATTTCAAATGAGCACAGAGATTCTAAATTATCAGACAAAATTCAAGGTAAATTAATGTGATTATTATAGCTGAGGGAACTGTGCAGGATTTCCCCTGCTTTACCATCTGCTGCAGCCATTGCTACATGAAATCCCAAGGTTTGTGTTGGTCAGGCTCTGAGACTAGCATGCAACTAGCCTTAGCCTGGGAATGTGAAAATGTCTCTATGTTCATGACCTAGGCCTATTTGAAGTAAAATAACTCTTGAGAGTTTTTTGGAGATCTATAGTTTGGCCATTCGAGCACGGTGGAGAGGCCATGTCATATGGAAAAGCCAGCCAGTAATGGACAGCGTGATGATTCCTTATGTTTGCACTGATGGTGTCTTCTGTAACCGTTGCACCTGGTCACATCTGTGATTTTTTTCTTTTTTTTGGTAGGAACATTGCAAGATCTGTTCCCCACACCCGTAACTCTACTGCTTAAAACTGATTTTGATCAAAGTGAACTTAGACTGAGACCAGATACTTTTGCAGTTAATTCCCTCATGTATTTTTGCTTTCAACTGCTCAAGGTAGCAGCTGAGAAGGTCAAAGTTTTGCTTCCAGAAAAACCTGAGTCAGCCCTGTATACATGATAAAGCACACCTAAAGGCTGAAGATTTTAATGCATGTGTTCTGCCATTCTGAGATAATGTCTAAGACTGGCAGTTGACCAGAGGCTTATGCCACTGGTGATATCCAGATATCCCTTAAGTTTGAGAAAATAGCGTACATTCATTTATGTTTCATTTTCATAAAGGCTTCTTAAATCTCAGTGCTATTTGGGCTGTCTCACTCTTTTGAGCCAAAGCATTTTGCAAGTTGGGCCTTTTTGCTGAGAACTGCAATAGCCCATAGTAAGTAACAGTAAAACACAGCTGGTCTGCCACCACAGGAGGGGCATTTCTGTGAATCCATGGGTTGGGTGTCTCTTTAGCTGTCTTTCGTGAGCCTGACAGTGGTGCTGCATTTATCCCATATATGGTAATAAGAGCACTGGTGATTCACAACTGGGAATTTCGTAGATGGAGGGGGTGGCTGCTAGAGGAATGCTAACTCCTGGCTCAATCTCTCTGCTAGGCTGTCAGTGAAGATTGTGGGAAAGTGAGAGAGCAACTTGAGGAGCAGAAGCGACAACAACATGCTGCAGAGGAAGAGATTGCGGAGTTACAAGTAGGTACTTGATCTGATTAAAAGACAGACATGTTTGTGTCAGCAGGCATTAGTGTTCTAGCTGAGAGAGCAGGCAGCGTTTCTGATGGCCAGCTGTGAGTTTGAGAAGGTCCTTGAATAAATACAGGTGCTGCTGACAAAATGCTCGGCAGCTGGAAGTTAGCCACTGAAACAGAGATTACAAAAAGCACAATGGTACTTAGGATTTGTCCTACTTTGAAAGCTAGTCAGGTTTTATGTAAGACCTGGTTATATGTATGCTTCTTAAATGGGGGTGCAGGCTTAAAAGGTGTCTGTCTCAGGCCCTGCATACCCACTGCACACAGCTGCACGTGTGGACCCAACTGTTTGCAGGCAGCAAGGGGCACAGAGGCAGAGAATTAATCTGACTGAGAAATAACGCAGCCGAAAAAAAATACAATTTTGCAATGCATTTATCAAACAGTTGAATTAGGAGGGTTGTACTGAGGTGTAAGGAATACAGAAAGAAGAAAGCTAAGGTTATTGAACTTGGTTCTGCCTGCTAGCGGAAGTACATACACCTTTAGTTGCAGTCAGGTATGTTCCCTGAGGACGCCGAGTTTGGAAGACTTCTCTGGAGAGGCTAGCTGTCAAAGCAGTTTTTGTTTCCATTGTTCTTCATGTTCCATATAGCTTTAGTAAAAATTTTTGTTGTTGTTGTTTTGAATTTTTTAAGGGGTGAAAAAACTTCTGTTCTTTTGCCATTATCTTTGAGAGATTTTTCTTGATAAGGAGGCAAAAGCTCAACTGACATGGACTAATAAGAATTACAGGCTCAATACTGTCTTACTTGAGAGTCTATCCCTTATTTAGTGTGACAGAAGTAATCAATCACTTGTACACAACTAATTAGTGTCTGCTTGTACAATAATATCTTAATTGGTGGTTTGGCTTTAACTGATTCGTTTAAAGCATTATTTAGGTGTCTTGGTAATTGTGCAATGTTTGGTAAAGTGTTGTTTTTATATGTAAGGAAATAAAGTAATTTATTTCACTAGGCTGCAAACACAAGTTTGTCTAGAAAGCTGGATGAAGCAAGAGAGCAGCTGTCTGAATCAGAATCTGCTCGGCTGCAGAAGGAAGAGGAGGTGACATCTCTGAGAGAACTCTTGGAAAGGTGGGAGTTTGGGTTCTTTACGCAAGCTGTTAACTCTTAACTAAGCAAGGGGCCAATAACCAAAGCATATTGAAAATTGCTGTGGTTTATGAAGTAGCATATGCCATGGAGTTTATATAGGGTGAATAGTGCATGGGCACTGACGGGAAATATTAGAATGACACTTCAGATGAGAAATACGTAAATTACACAGCACAGGTGAATGCAAGGTTTAGGTTTTATTGTATTGTTAATTTAGCTGGTGACGTAAATTCATTGCATGTCTTCCTTTAGGAAACTGAAAGACATTTTATAACCTCCTTTTACCTTATAGGTTAGTCACCAAATTAAAGCACCAGTATTGGCTCCTTTTTTTTTTACAAGGAATGGAAAATTTGTGCTTTTTGACAGTTTGTTTTTTATATCCTCTCCATGAAGTTTCAGAGAATCAGTAAGAAATACTTGAATGGGACCACATCTTGCATGTCTTTGTCAGGTTTCTTACCAGTTTTAAGTATCTAACGCAGGCTGTTTCCAAGAGCTGTATAATGTGGGCCGATATGGTGTGGATTATCTGGCAGTCCGAAATAGATCTTCGTGAGGCATATGCTCACACAGAGTCTAATGGGTTAACCAAAGCCTATTTTTAGATTTTTGTGCTGATATCATCTGTCTTTGTGGGAAGATTGATAATTTTTGGTCTATGCTGAAGGCTGTTGGTACAAAATCTAACTCATTGAAATCTTTGAATTAGCTGAATTGTCTGAGGGAGTTCAGACCAGCTCAGTCTTTTGTGTTACGTTACTGCAGCATTTTTGATCCATTGCTAGGACTCACAGTACTGAAGTTACCATATCGTCGAGCCAAGACTTACACTCTAGGAAGCTTCTTGGGGGCACTTCTTTCCACTGACTGTGCAGTGAACTGGGTTGTCTTAACCTTTAGTTTTTTAGTTACATTTATGTTAGAAGAATATGATGAAAAACTGGTTTGCTTGCCTTTTGTGAACGTGAAGGCTATGGAGGAGTATGTGTTAAATGGCTTTTTGTGTACAACCTGCAAATGCTGGGCAACCTGTGGCTGTAGGACTTCCCCCGTTTAGCTCAGTTTCCAGCTGCTGCTGATCGTAGCTTCCAAGGACACTAACTTTATTCCCAGTGTCGTAGCCATCATAAGCTTCACCATAAGCAGGGCATCCAGGAAGTTGCTGATTGCTGACTGTGTTCACCAGATAACGGATCTGTGTGTACTTTCAGTGGTGCAGAAAATTGGAGAGATTCTGGCTAGCTTTAAAAAATATGTACACTGAGAACGATTTCACTGAAACTACCTGTTTATCAGGGTCGAGGACCCCTTACTTCCATGGGGAAGACCTGAATGCACATGAGCTAAAAACGATTCTTAATTGCCTTTGTATTTGATCAGAATCCAAAAAGAAGCTGATGAAGCAAAAGAGAAGGTCCTGGATTACAGCGAGAAGCTCAGCAAGGTGGCAGCAGACAAAGATAGCAGCGACCAGAAGTTATTTGCTGAACTGGATGACCTGACGAGAACAAAACAGTTCCTGGAAGAACGTTTGATAGAACTTATCAGGTTGGCATCAAAATAAACAGCAAGCAGAAATTAAAATCCTAGCTTAGGATGTTAAGGGATACTGCCTAGGTAGTTCAGTCTTGGTTTTTTGCATTGAAGATATAGGTAAATGGCCAAGTTCATCAGCAGCTGAAATTTTGCATTTCCGTAATACAGTCGAAAATACAACACCCAATATTATCTTGTCCTTAATTTGATGTCTGTTTTGCAAAAATGTATTTCTCTGCATGGCGTGTATTTTTCTCCCCCCTGCTTTCCAAGAGCTTCGGTAGGTTTCTTGATCCATCTTTATTTCTGAAATCTCCTCAGAAGTTACAGCAGAGCAATTTTTGCTGTGAAGCTTTCGCCAGCATTCAAATTGAGGTTGGTTAACAGTAGACCAGCAGCGATCATTTCTGTGTGTTTTGCTTTCTTTTAACTGTGTCTCTGCAGAGATAAGGATGCTTTGTGGCAAAAATCAGATGCCTTGGAGTTCCAGCAGAAGCTTAGTGCAGAGCAAAGGTGGCAGGGGGACACAGAGGTTAGTCATTGTCTGGACTGCCAGAGAGAGTTCTCATGGATGGTGCGCAGACACCACTGCAGGTCAGTTTGAACTTTATTACGCTGTTCAAAAGCAAAATTCAGTGTGATCATTTACATGGATGAAATAGTTCTTAATCTTTGCAGTTCATTGGTCAAAATTATTGATACAGGACATTGTAGAGGCTGAAAGAACGCATCAGCTCGCAAGAAGATAAGAGATATTAATGGAAAGGTGCCATGATATGTGTTAAGGCAAAGATCTGGATGCAACTCTGACTTGGGGAGTCTGTCAGTTTCTCATTTCTGGAAACAAAGATAAGCACACCCTACATAGTGTGATTCTTTAAAGGGCTGTGTTTTTAATATATTTATTATGCACTCCTCTGTGCAGGCTGTAAGTAATATTCATGAAGAGGTTTTTGCTGTCGTGACAGAAGTATTCCAGAACAAATCCAACATACTGTGCAATTATAAATTTGGTTACTTACACTAGGTATGTTCAGAGATAATTACCGATTGCAAACTAATCTTTAAAAAAAATGTTAATATTAAATTGTTTCCTATACAGTTAGCCTGCTTGGAGTTATTAACTACCTGATCTAGATTTATTCAAATGTATTTAAGTGGATACATTTCACGGTCTCAGTGATACTTTATTTTGGTTCTTTACTGTTCTTTATCCTCACAACCTGATTCATCATGTAAGGTGTGCAGTACCAGAACTTTCAGCTGCATATTAATTTAAGGAACATTCAATGGGGATTAATGAATAGTGAAGCCATTTCCAGTAACAACTTTCAAACTACTCGTTTCTACTAATATCTGCAAAGCTTGCTTATGTTTCACCAGTACCTACTAATGATTTAAGTGGTTATGAAAAACAAAAACACTAAGACTTCACAAATAACAGTCATCCCTCCTGAGTGCTTTTCTTCATGAAAATCTTAAAAAGTTCGTTAAAAAGTTGTTGGTAGGTTTAAAACTGAGAGACTGTAGAGTGGAGAGAGCAGGAGGGATGAATGGTCTGAAGGGGAGAGAGGGGTGATCACTAAGTAGACACATACAGACGTGTTCTTACACTCATTGCAAGCAAATAAAGTTTTGCCCTGAGTGTGGGATTTGGCCTCTGTAACACTATTAAGGACATGTGCTTCATATGTGCTTAATATATGTATTATTTATTTGTATTGCACATTTGTGGGTATTTAATTGTTTTTATGTATTTATGTTTAAATGTATATTTACTTTTTTTAGTATTTTTGTGTTTTTTCTGTTTTCCATATTTATTAAGGCAGCAAAGTATGAATGTGCATTTCTACATCCTGTTTGTCAAGAAAACTTGCTTCACCTTAGAAAGCAGCTCAGTCTGTATTATGAGTTCTGCCATGGCTGTAGCATTCGGGCTTTTGCAGAGAACAAGGCCATTATGACAAAGCCCCAGACTGTCACGTAGATATGTTCCACCTGTACGTGGTACTATTGTAACCCCTTTGGTTTCAAATCATTTCTAGAATGTGTGGTCGCATTTTCTGCTACTACTGCTGCAACAACTACATGGTGACAAAGCCTGGGGGAAAAAAGGAGCGTTGCTGCAGAGCTTGCTTTAATAAGCCTAGAGTCATTGTGGACAGTGCAGATGACTCTGGATCCAGTGCCAACCAGGAAGGATCACCAGCTTCATTGGAATCACCTGTGTCACCATCCGAGAGGGCTTTTGGTTAGTGTATTGTTTGCATGCTGTGGAGAAAGAAGTAGAGTTCTTAGACATTCTCCAAGAAGCCACATGGTTGCCTCCTGCTCCAAGGACCTGCATGTTCATGGAGTGTTTTCAGGGTGGGATTGTTCCCTTATTTGAATTTGATTGGTATTGACAGAAATTTGCATGTATATTAGATGAGTGTCGGTCAGCCTGAGATTTTCAGTTGGTTCTAGTAGTTGCCTAATGCTTCTGTAAAGGTAGAGGACTGGCCCAGTCTTGCCCCCTTAAGGGTTTCACTTTCTTGTTTTCCAGACAAACAGCTAATATCGTTAATGTTTCTTTTCATGTCTTTTTATGGCACAGTTGCAAGTGAAGCCTCTAAACCACCAGATGATGCAGCATTTGATATAATCACTGATGAGGAGCTCTGCCAAGTACAGGAATCAGACTCTCTCCACAATGAAAGTCAGATGGAGGGAGAGTCTCTGGATCAAAGCGTGACAGATCTGTGAGTAAACACTGCTTCATGGAAAGGGAACTGTTTGGGATTTTGTTTGGAGTGTTGGTATTTTTTTTCTGTTCAGTGGGAATACCTGTCCTCTCCATAAAGAGAAGACACTTCTGTTCCCAGCCACATGTTCAGTAGACCAACACAAAATAAATTTGGCCTATTTGCACAGTCGGCATCAAGTCTAGTAAATCCAAACAACTCTGTCCTCTCCCTCCATCTGCTGCACCACAGCACAGAGGAGTAGTCCCAGTTCTGTGCTGTCACCAGGCCAGCTGTCGGCATTAAAATCAGTTTGCAGGCCACACTGGATCCCTGGTCATTCACACTTAACTTACAATAGGAGCTAAGCGATACTCGCTGTCAGACTCACCGTTACTTGCTATCAAGAGAACAAAGGGATGGGGAAAAGATAAGGAAAGATTTTTTTCTTTTTATGACAGCCTTCATTGAGCTGAATATGAAATAACTGATCTGTGTCTGTAGGATTCCGTACTACTTTAAAGATAACGGCGTATAGAAAATTAAAAACCAGGAATTGCATAGCTAAATCTGGCACAAGTGTGGTTTTTTTTTTTCTTAAGAAAATGAGAGTGAATGCAGGTTTCAGTCACTTTTTTACATCTATTTCTACATAGATTAGCCATGAAGAGGATCTAAGGCCATCTGAATATCCAAGTGCTTGGTTTGCAAACTGTGTTGTAGTATTATAGTTTAATGTATATTAATGTTTATACAAAATATTGTCTTACTGTTGTTCAAATATTTTCAAAAACTCTGTGCTGTAAAATATATTCTCTTTCAAAAACTTCTAGAGAAGTTTGAGAAGGAAAGAAAAAGGGCAATTTCACCTAAATTCTGTACTTGTTTTGCTTCTGAGCAGAAAAATAAGCGCGATAAATCTAAATGCTAAACTGAAAATAGCCACAGAGTAACCAACTTGCTGCTAGGAAAGCAGACCTAGACTCTTGCCCTAAGCAGACCCATTTCCTGCATAAACCACAGTGACTTGCAATTTCGGTAGGAGGCAGACCATACAGACTTGTTTATTTGAAAAGGAAACTTTTCAAAATTATGCATTTTTGTTCATTAGTAAAGAAGTTCTATGTGTTCTGCCCATACTGTTGACACTGACAGTATATTCATGTTTATCATGCCTTGGGCAGACATGAACAAACTGAGAGTCACAGTACTCTTGTGAAGTTGGTATTGCCTTTGTTTTGCAAAGGGACAATTTGCAGTGGGAGATTTTTGCTTGTTTTTTTGTTGTGTTTATTTTAAGAAGAAGCAAGTGTAATGCACTACTACTTTGAATTCATGCTATCTGTAGAGGAGATATCACATGTGAGTTAGCTCTGGAGAATACAACCAGGAGAAAAATGTGTGTCACTATTTTTTCAGTTTGGGATTGGGCTAGATTCATTTTGTCCCACAGATTATTCAGGCTGGAAGGAAGGATTGCCGTTAACGATGGAATACTGTTCTTGAAGGGCACCCATGCAACAGCCTGCTTGCACCATATAAACTTAAAGGATGTTCACCTCCCCTTGTTCAGAGATTATATGCAGGAAAGCCAAGAAATAGTGTTGTATCCTCTGTTGCTCTTGGTTCGTTAGTGTTACAAGCCAAGGGAAGAGTCCTATTATGGTTATACTTGGAGCTTGAGACGTACTTTGCAGAGAACGCAGACCATACCTGCCCTTCCCCATGACACTTGTAATGTTTGAAAGGTCTCACTAGCCTGAGCGCTGGAGGAGAGTGCAGGAGAATGGCCTGCTTACACTGTGGATGAATTGAGCATCTCGTGTTGATTGTGTGGTTTTGTGTTATGGGAGAGATGCAGAAACTGATATCTGACTCAGAGGATGGTGTGGCACCTGTGGTATGTGTTGAAGGAAAAAAGCAGAGCGCAGTGTTGATCATGACAGCACAAAAGTTTTTTCAGTTGTTTCTGTGGTGAGAAGTATATGTGTACCCAGACCCTGAGTGCAACTTAGCACACGAGCAGACAATTCCGCATTTGACACCATGAGTGTTTGAGGGTAAACATGCCAGAACCACTAGACTGAACATGAGCAAAGGGTCTGCTAACCCTCTGTCCTGTTGTCGTGGTTTAACCCCGCAGCTGGCAACTAGGACCAGACAGCCACTCACTCACCCCTCCCCTTCCCTACCAGCAGGATGGGGAGGAGAAATGGAAAAAAGGGGAAACTCGTGGGTTGAGATAAAGACAGTTTAATAAGATGACAAAGGAAATACTACGACTAATAATAATAAAAACAATGAGTATGCAAAACAAGCTAGACACAATACAATTTTTCTCACTGCCCAATGACCGATTCCACAGCCAGTCTCTGAGCAGCAATCTCAGAACCTGGAACTTGTGGATTTTGCGAATTTCACAGAACTCCTGAGAAAAGACCAAACTCATGGAGAAGTTCGAACTCCTGGAGAAAGAGGATATAGTTGAAACTCCCAGAAAAGAGAGGATTCCTGCATCCTGGCCAACCCTCATTTATAAACTGAGCATAATGTCCGTGTTACGGAATATTTCCACTGGCCAGCTTGGGTTGGCTATCTGGCTCTGCTTACTCCCATCTCCTGCACACCTGCTCATCAGCTGAACATGAACATTCTCCAGGGAGACTGGAGAAAGTCGTTGATTTCTTAGCAACAGCTAAAAACATCAGTGTTACCAACATTCTTCTTGTACTAAATCCAAAACACAGTGGCTACTGGGAGGAAAATTAACTCTATTCCAGCTGAAACCAGGACACCTGTCTTTGACAGCAGCCCATGGCAGATGTACCGATAGTTTCTCAGAGTGTTTTCTCCCACCTTCCAAGGATGTGCAGTTCAGTGACTTTCTGAGCTACTGGTTTCAGTGCTTCCAATTCTTGGCCATGCTGGACTGGCCAGCCTTGACTTCGTATAGACCTTTGATCTTTCTTTTTGAAGGTGTCCAGCTAAATGTGGCCTGATTTCTATGTGGAGACTTCAAGAAGTTTGAAGTATAAATAATAATCCACTGGCATCACAATAATGTTCTGTTTGCATGAAATTGAGTATATGGGGTAGAATTTGCTCTGATATTGTGCCTGGGGAAGACAGAAAGGATCCAAGATTGTGCTTGCTAGATGGATGTCTGAGGAATGCATACAAATTAGATTTTGTGCCAGACTTCTTTATAGGGATTCTGCTGAAAATAGTCCAAGCTATTCATTTTTGCCAGAGATTTAAACTTAACTGGTGCAGCTATAAAAGAGAGGGAGATGAGCAGCCAAGAAAGGGAAGAGGAGGGAGTCTGGATGGTCCAAACAGACAGACAGAATATCTGCAATAGACGTGCTCTGTTGCCAGAGTTTCTTACAGCCTTACTCTCTCTGAGTGGTTGAAGTTTTTGCACTAGGCTTTATTCTGGTTGTGCGTATTTGCTGGACTGAAAATGGGAGCTGGCACTCAAAGCAGTGAATTGTCTTGAATATTTTCTTTTCTACTTGTTCCTTTTGGTGTCTACTGTACTGTTATTCTATTTTTCACTTGTTCTCTTTACTTAACCCTGCCCCTCTAGTTCTTTCCTTGAAATGACATGAAATGAGAAGAGCATTACTTCATAACAGCAGATTTTGAGAGGCTGCCTTTATTGGTACAAGTCAGTTCAGAACCAAATAAAACTCATCTTGGTCATGAGCTGCACAGGTGTGTGGCAAGGTAAGATAGATGCTGTACCAGCATAACTCTGACTGATCTTGAAGCAGCTCTTTCCTTTTGGTTAGCATTAAGCAGCAGTTGCTTCATGCTTTCAGGTCTGGTATGTGAGTTTGGAGCAACCTGATTGACATCTTAATGTGAGAAGCTGAAAGAAGTTATGCAGTTGCTGTACATCCTGCTACTTCAAGGCTCATGAGTTTTCTTTTGAAGTGTTGTATTTTTAAACTCTCTTATTTCTAAAGTAGATAGTATTCTAAAACAAAGGTCAGGATATTGCATAGCACTGGGTCAAATTCCCTGGGGTAAACCAGTGTATTTCCATTTCAACGTATCGTAGAAATTACATGCCTACAGTAAGTGTTGCAGCAGCAGCATCAAGATCATAGATGGCAGAAGTGTTAAAAAAAAAATTAAACAAAAGAAAATAAAAAAATTAACCACTGCCCTAGTACAGAAGCAGAGTTTATTCACACCTTGGTACTGCTTTTGGTAGAAAGAACATCTCAGCCTGTCTGCACTGTGGTTGCTTTGTTTTGGATTCTTTTTTTCTTAATGACTCATAACTCTCTTTCCTGACCTAATTACAGGTCACGTGGCTGGGCAGGGTGCCAGCGTAGCGAAAAGGGGGAACTGCATGTGGTCTGAAGCATTCACTGTCCTGTGCAGAACCAGCTGGGGAGGGGAGTGGGGACAGGAGCACCTCTCACCACCCTCCACTGGCAAAGTCTGCCCTGCAGCTGTGTGTTGGGATAGCAGCTTTCCTTGCCACACAGATGTGAAAACACAGCGCATTTCTTCCTAGTTTTGTTTTTAAGATACTACACCATTTTGTGGTGCCCAACACATTGGGCCTATTGCGATAGGACGAGGGGTAATGGTTTTAAACTAAAAGAGGGTAGACTTAGACTGGATATAAGGAAGAAATTTTCTACGATGAGGGTGGTGAAGTATTGGAGCAGGTTTCCCAGAGAGATGGTAGATGCCCCATCCCTGGAAATAAACCAAAACATTCAAGGTCAGATTGGACGGGACTCTGAGCAACACAATCTGGTTGAAGATGTCCCTGCTCATTGCAGTGGCGTTGGACTAGATGACCTACAGAGGTCCCTTCCAACCCAAGCTATTCTACGATTCTATTCTATGATTCTATGATTTCACTGTGGGAGAAACAGGAGGGATTGTGTAGTAAAGAAGGGGTTGCCTAAGAGGCTGTTTTCTAAGGCGAAAAAGGTGACGTGGACACAATGGTGCCGATAAGGTTCAGGTATCACTGAGCTGCAGTGACCTGGTAGGAAGGACTGAGTGTTAATGGGGAGAAAAGGAACATCCAGAGTGAGCATGGTTATTGCAAGAATGGTTTGAAACAGGTCAAAACTGGTATTTCAAAGCTGTAATGCAAAGGACTTTTAGCCTTTGGGCCAGACCCAGCCCTGCCTTCGTCATAGGCAGCCACAGATGCATAAAGCCCTCCTGCTGCTCCTCTCCAACATCACTTCTTTCTTTTCCCTATTCCAGTCTCCACCCCTGTTCTGCTACTCTCTGCAAGAGCTTTTGCAGACTTTCTGCCCCAGCCTACACTGCACCCTGCGTACCTTTTTGCCTCCCACTGGGAAGTGAAAAGGCCAGGGGTGGAAAAGAGGGACTGTGGGAACAGGGAAGGAGATCAACTAAGGAATTCATAGTTTCGTGGCAAGGGAACCAGGGTGCCAAGGGATTGCCAGGAAAAACGGAATGGAAAGATGCCATGGTGCAAAGAATGTGTGGGAATTAGGGTGTGAGCATTTGCATCTGAGGAAACACTGCTCAGTGTTAGAGCCTGCATGCAGTATGATAACCCCTTGTGTTGACAGGAGGCGTAGTCATCTGGCAACAGGAGCTCTGTTACCAGAGGAGAGATGCAAAGATGTATATGGGAGATTGAGACCATGAACCTGATATTAGATGGGAGGCAGATGAAAATGCTGCTCTATTACAGAAATTTTAGATGAACACTAAAGGAGTGTGTGTGCAGACCTTATCCAAATTGAAAAATACAAAAAAGCTGCAAAAAAACCCCAACCACACATGAAACCCAGCATGAAGATTGAAATGTGTATGGTTTTAATCCAGGAATTCTCATGAAATGAATGAGCTGAACTGAAATCTGTAGTATCTTTGAAATAAAACTCATAAATTATTTTGTTAGCAAATACTGTTCACGGAAAACCAGCAGGCCAGATATTTGGTGAATGTCTTCAGCCCCTCTGGAGTCATGAAGTCCAAGTTAGCTTTATGTCATGAAGAATGGTGTTTTGTCTCATGGTTTCTTAGACCTTTTGAAGATCTTCTGCACAGTTAACTCAGTTAGCAGCGTTGTCTTAGGATCAGCTCTGACCAGGAAAAGCAGGAAACGCTGAAGTATCATGATTAAGATATGTTGACCTAAAGCCAGTCGCAACATCTTTACTAAAAGAAGCTGTAAATAGTTGCCAGGTTCCCTAAGCAGTTTTACAGTGGGTACATGCTTGTTGCATCTGCATTATTTGAGGCAGTAAAAGTTTTAGAGCCTTCCTCTTCAGTGGTTTGCCACTGTTTAGCTGTAACTCGCCGTTTGAGGCATCTTGATTTTTTAATAATTTTCTGTAAGTTCCTCCTGAACTTCACCCCCATGAAGAAATACAGAACAGGATTAAGACAGCCATGGAAGTAAGCAAGAGCTTCTGTTACAATGATTGCATATTCAAAGCTGCTGTTCAAGTTAAAGCTCCAGTCTATGATCTTTATCAGTCTCAAGAAAGTATACGGTGACTGAGTAAGAATAAATATGGCAACTACAGAAAATATTTTTTTTAGAGATTTGTTCCTTTGAAAGCTCCTGGCGTGCAGTAAGGTTCTAATAATTAGTGAGTAGCAGATGATCATGGCTAGCATGGGAATAAAATAGCCGAGAGTCACTTGGATCACTTCAAGAACCAGTTCTGTGTGATGGTTTGGGTATTCTTCCTGACATATTGCCTTATCAATACTAAACACCTCACTGAAAATAAACTGTGGTGTGGCAAATGCTAGTGAGATCACCCAGATGAAGACACAGATTAATTTGCCCCATGTCATTCGTTTAGTTTGACACATATGTGCTTTGGTGGCAAAAGTAATAGTGATAAGCCGGTCAAAGGTGATAGATGTTAGAGTTAACATTGAAGTGTACAAGTTCAGCGTATACAAGCCCCGTATAATACGACATGCCACGGTCCCAAAAGCCCACTCCTGAGCAGCAGAATATGCCCAGAATGGCAGTGTCCAAAGGAAGACCCAGTCAGCTATAGCCAAGTTCAGCAAAAATATGTCTGTCAGCATCTTCAGTTTCTCATAGAAAACTAGTATAACAAAGACCAGCGCATTTCCTGCTAGCCCAAGGATGAAAACAGCCGAATACATACAGGGCAGGAAGACTTTTGTAAATGTGTGAAAATCCTCACTTCCATTTTCGTTGGGATCAATGATGGAGAAGTTATAATAAAAGTTCACAGAATCTGTAGTTGCCATGTTGCCTTCTTCTTAGAGGCAGCCTGTAAAGAGACGTGTTGAGATTATTTTACTCAGCAAATAATTAAATCCTAATGCATCCAGGAGACAGACAAATTCCTAAGTGCGGACAAGAGTTGTAGTAAAACATCCATGACAGACAAAAAGCAAATACATTCATTTGCTGAAGAGGATTGTCTGGACAGTCAAGACCCAAACACAACAGCTGGTGGATTTAAACACATCGTCTGTTACCAGATTTATACTGATGGAGGCTCAGAAACATAAGACAATTACAAAGAGGCTTCTGAAAACAGAGTGTGGATTAAGCTTTCAAATACATCAGTGGTTTAGTGTTCAGATTGAGGGTTTCTGGAGAGACCTGTAAGAGAAACAGAATTTGTTTTGCCAATTTCAGCCGTTAGGCTCAGGTTGCAGGCTCTAAGGCTCAGGGTTGTTTGGCTTGGGTTGGACATGTCTCAAAAAGTAGGGTTTGAGTCTCAGTGAGCGAGCATTTTAGAGCTTGTGATTCAGTTCAGTCTTAGCTCGTTGTTCAGATGTTAGTCACACCATCAGATGGCGGCACTTCTTCCTTTCCCCTTCTCAAGTGGCTTACTGGAAACATGGAGGATTTTCATTAATGTCTCTTCCTCATTTGATTTTGGTTAATCTGTTTCGAACGTTTGTATTACTGTCAGAGAGAGGAGTGACCACTTCTCTGTCAAACCCCCTCCATCACACCCCATCTTGAGAGCTGATGCAGAATCGCAGTGTCAGCTCTCCAAGGTAAGGGTCTGTTTTCTGTCAGGGCTGTCTGCAGCACGTGGGAGTAACAGCTGTAACATTAACAACCAGATCTGCAAGCTGTTTGCCTTGTAAATAAAATCTTTTGTGAGACAGGTTAATGGGGTTTTCAAAGATTTAGCCTAAAGTTAAATGTCCTCTCTTGGGCAACAAAGAACATGTTTCTGTGAGACTAATCCTACTAGAAGATATTACTCAGCGTAAGATCAGCAGAATTCGCTTCTGAATCATTTAGACTGGCTGACAGGCCTCGCCTGTGTGAGTTATACCATACAGCAGACGGAACGTTACCCGAAAAAGTAGTTTCCGTGGGGCCAAGAGGCAGAGCCAGTGCAGTCTGCTAGTCACGAAAGAAGTAATATAGAACTGTGTGCTGCTTTGAAAAGTTACTGGCTCTTTATAGAATACTTTACTTTTCAGTTCAGATGGAGGCCAAGCATGGGATGACAATAACCTGCAAAAGTAAGTTAGGCTCAACAACATCAAGGCAATGTATACTGAAACAAATGGAAGCACTGGGTTTTATTTTACGTACTCTTTGCAGCAGCAGTCAGTTGATGTTTCTTGCCTCTTTCTTGTAAAGGAAAGGTGTTTTCCTCTAAGCTGAAACAGAGTAATTACTAGGCGCTCAGTTTTGTAGTTTGACAACATAACATTCTGTTAGTAGCCTTACTAAAGTAGTACAGATCTTCCCGGTGTCCAAGCTTACTGGAAATTAGCCTTTAGGAGAGTCCTACTGACTGTTTTAAAAGAAGTGTTTTTAATACCCACTTTTAATCCATAATAGGTTTTTTTCCATAGTAAGGTACAACATTCGCTCTCTGTACAGACCAAAATATTTAAAATTTTAACTAACTTTTTTTTCTATTACATTAGTGTTATTCACAGGAATTTTTGTATTCAGGCAGTAATACCCTAATTTGGTTTTGGTGAAGGCAGATGGGAGTTTTACTATGGATTTCATATGAAAGCCAGGCTAGGATAATGTTTGAACTCCAACTGTGAAAAATTTTCATGTATACAAATAACAGTCACTGGCTGCTGATATTCTTGTCTCCTCTGCATGCTGACATGAGCAGATCTGCATATCGATGGAGAACAGAATGCTGCAGAAGAGGTCTTTCTAAGTTAAAAATGTTATTTGACGTGTCACACACTTTACATTTCTCAGTTAGCTGGGCTCCTGAACTCAGAATTTATGGATCATGTTTTAAGAAGTGAGGTGACTGATACCATCAGATAGCAAAGGATTAATGGAAGTCCTTGAATGTGACCTTTGAACTGATGCTCTAGAAATTTATTTTCATGTCACATTCTTGTGATCTTAAAGGCCTTAAGTTTTCTTTCTTTTCCTTCTTTTTTGCTGCCTGAATATAGCCATTTTAAGTTTCTTCTTGATTTGACAGCAGGAGAAATGAGTCTTAAATGCCTAACTGATTACCAACCCCTCTGGAAAAAAAAAAGAAAAAAAAAAAGTCCTATGTGCATAAAAATAGATTAACCTTGCAGAACTGTACACCCATGTTTGAGTCAAAGTCAGGTGTGGAAATTTCTAGCCCAATTTTTGTTTTTTGCTAGCGAGCAATAAGGAGCTGAGAAAGAGCTGCTAAAGCTGAAAACATTTTTATCTCAAGTATTGTGTTCCAGACAAGCTGAAGTGACAGCTCAGAGTTGTTCAAGAAGGCTCTCTTAAAGGCTGATCCTGTGTTATGAGGCTGAACAGTTTCTGGATCAGATGACCACCTCTGCCAAATATTTTCAGTCTTTGCTACTGAATATGTGCTGCAAGTGTGTATAAAGTGGTATGGAAGTTAAAAACATTGAGGGAGACCTTTACCTTCTGCAGACCAGCCTCTCAACTCCACTAAAACACAGACCAATAAGCTTTTTTCTTCATCCTCCCCCTCTGCTCCCCAGTGAATGGTAACTTTTAAGAGAAAGAAAGTCCAGAGGTTTACTTTAAAAAGGTTTTAATTTTTGCGTGATGCGTTGTTATTATGTTACCTGATATTTCTCTGAAAGCACCCTACTTTTTACTCACACACCTAAGCTAGAGTCCACATTGTATGCTGTGCCAAACTTCAGAGTTGTTGTGCCTTGACAGACTAGTTGTTGGAGTTATTCCAGCTTTCCTCAAAGGAAAGAACAATAATAATCTTTTTATATGAAGTGAGTTAGTGGGAAAGCGTTGTGCTAGGTAGATAAGGAGGGAGGAGGAAGAAAATTCATTGGTCAGGAGAATAGCGAGCAGAATGAATTCATTTGCAGGGAAATGTTGTTCCAGCCTGTATGGACTGAGTCTAGGTTCTAAAAAGATTTAGAAGTTTAATAGAAGCTTAAATTGGATAGGAACAACATCACAGGTAGAAAAATGAGATAAAGAGAGCCATGCAGTGTCCAGTGTGTTAATACAGGATTTGTTTTGAGGTCTGATTCTATTAAAATTAACTCTCAAATTAAAGAAATGGAAATGCAAGCAAGTAACGGAGAGTCAGAACAAGCTATTCTGGTTTGCCCCAGCATAGATAGTTCTTCTCCTGTCACCAGAAGAAGCCTGCTTATCATTTCCACTACTCTGGGAACTGGGTATCCCAGGAGCTGGTAGTCTCAGTACTGCAGGGGTTTTCCTGTTTTGGTCTCCATAGTCTAATTTCTGTTGTGTTGATCAGCTAGCCTGCTTTAGTAGCTGTGCTGAAAAGCAGAGTGTAAAAAGCAGTAGTAATGATCTTGCCAGTTGTTAATTTCTGTTGTCCCAGGGTTCCAAACAGAAAATCCCATGTAGATCACTCTTTTTTTAAATAAATCTAAATTTAAATTAATTTTGGAATAAAATAATAAACAGCATAATTTGCCATGCCAATAAATACAGATTATAAAGAGAAAAAGGTAAATAATGCTCGTCAGCATCATGTGATGTGCCTTTCTTAGAAATGAACTGATTTGATTGCAAAAGGGTTTTGAGACTGTAATCAGAAAAGGTGAAATTATCTCATATGTATATATTTGTTGGAATAGATGAGAGGTTTCAAACACATACCACTTGGAAAAACAGATTCTAGAGCATAAATGGAAAGGAGGTAGTTAACATACACCCTCTGAGTTCCAGATACCCAAAAAATTTGTCTAAAGACCTTTTTCAAAACCTATCAAGTGTAAACCAAAGAGCTACTGCAATAGCAAGGCATTGGAAAAGATTTAATAACAAAACCAGAATGCAAAATCAGTATCCTCAACAGTCTGAATAAAACCACACCCTTTCTCTTAAATTTTGCATATCAGGATGGAGGATATGTGTGACACTAACAAAATCTTTCAAGTTTGTATATTTGTAAATGTTAAAGCTTCTTTTTTTTCATTTTTTTTTAAACTGTCTGCCTATTCACCTGAAGTCAAGAAAACAGCCACTTACTAGATGGTGTCACATCTTGGGGGAGCCCAGTCGTCTTATCTTTCAAAGGAAATGTGAAAGCAGCAGGTTGCTTTATTTATCAGTGCTGAAGCCAGTGCTGCTGCCTCACAGCTTTCGTAGTTGTTGTTGACCAAAGCAACATGATGTGAAGTTACTCCTTTGTTTTGATTCTTCAGTGACACTACTATAGATACATAGCATGAACAAGCTATGCTCTCGAGATCCAGTTCAAATTCACTTACTTGTGACCATTCATCTGAAATGTCCAGAACCAAACTGATTTTTCAAAAATTATGTGTGGAATTAAAACTTAGTCTGTATTTATCACTTAACCTTTTTCAACCACTCGTGCGTATTTTGTGACAATACTGGATTTTCTAGTTCCTTCGAGTTTTTCTATTTTTACTGGACCAAAAATATTCTAGTGACTACTTTGTCTCAGATTTTTTTTTCCCATCTGAGATGAGCTAGAGGTGGCTAGAAAGATACTGTGTTTGTGAGCATCCCCAAGTTTTACCTTTAAAGCAATCTCAGCCCTAGTTAAAGTTAGTGTGTGTGCTAAATTTTCTTTCAGAGTCAATTAAAGAATCTGGGAGGGCCTTTATATATTTACAAGGGAGCCAGAGGGGGCCTATCCTGTGCAGGAGTGACTGTTTTCAGGGATGGGAATTGACTTGCAGCCTATGGGTGCAAGATCTGGGAGAGAAATAGTTGTGAGGAGGCTCTTGAGAGAGGGCAGGGAAGTGGAGGTGCCTGAGCGACGCAGCTCAATGAAGTGATACTCTGCTGTTGTTTGTTCCTACTGTAATTAGGGACATCTTTTGTTCACTCCTTGTAACTAAACTACATGCCTGGCCATCACCACAACTGAGTGTGAGCTGTAGCTTTCATTTAACCTTTCCTGTGGTATTCGTTCGTAGGAGAAGCCCAGAACCTGCACGTCCCATAAAGTGGTGTCCTGCATGCAGTGCAGGTAACATTTCAGGTTACATTTCTGGATGTGTTTCCTAGCTGTGTTTATCAGCTATGCCCACTTCTCTAGTGAGCATCGCTGCTCTTGATAGCCTTTGGAGACTCATCTTCAGGAGCCGTGATTAGTGTAGAAAAGTAGTAGTCTTACTCATGAACAGATTCTGCAAGAGAGGGAGGCAGAACTCAGAGAAAGAATTCAGTTAGATCTTTGCAGCAGCCTATGGTACAGTAGCTGGAGTGCTTCTGGGACTCTGTCCTGTAGAGCAGTATGCTTGTACCTCTGAGTACCTGAATTTGGTACCTGCAGATGTGGATAAAAAAAACCCAACACAACACCAAATTTGACTTAACCCTACCGCGTCATTTACTGAAAGAAGACTTCTTGCACAAGAAATGCGAGGCCCTGTAATGCTCTTTAAAATTGAGTTCTCTCTTGTGCTTCATTGCGTGTGGTAGTAATTCCTTTGTCTCTGCGAAATAAACCTGCAGCAAGGTCCTAAATTCTCGCAAACCGTTCATGTCAAACAGGGGAACAATAGGTTGCAACAGTCACCAGCTTTTAGCAATTATTTTCAGATGCAGAATAGGTTACGAGGGTGATAAAGCAGTGGCTAAGCTATGTGGTAGTGTATGTACCCTAAGGTGGTGTGAATGTCTGCCTTGAGAAAAGGTAAAAGTTCCTACTGTGTTGCAGAGGGCCAGCAATCAGCCCTCTCTGGCAACGAGGCTCACTGAAATTCCTTTAAACCAGAAAGTGTTCAGGGTCGCTTTTGAAATGTCTTAATCGTGCGTTTATGGAGAGCTCATCCGAGCTACTCTGTCAGCATAGTTCACGGTGACCTCATTGCAACTGCTGCTTCCTCAGTCACCAGAGATGCTCCCTTCTTAGACTGTATGGGCGGGCGTGCCCTTCCCATGGAGACCAGTAGCCTCCTGACATACATTTGCTGTTATCCATACACGAGGAACCCTGGGATCACTTCTTTGTAACTTCTAATAAACCCTTTACCAAGGAAGACTGCAGTATCAGCAGTATTCAACCCTTTGTCTGCAGTTGGGATCAAAAGAAACTGAGCGATACTTTATTTCAGCTTCCTAGCCTAAGTGTAGTTTGACCTTTTTTCCTCCACTGTTTCATAACCTGCGTTTCCGTAAAGTATTTTTTGATGGCCTGCTTGAAGAAGCCCTCTCCGGCACAGGTGAGAGCTGCTGCTGTATGTCTCTGCATACATGTAGCTCTGTAAGACTGGCTTGCCTACCTTGGTTTGCCTGTGGTATACCTGTTCTAGCATGACTGAATCATCACTGTAACCTAGGGATCATGGTAAAAACAGGGGTGAGCTGGGTGAGTTTATCTCAGAGAGAGGGCGGGGAGACTAGCTGTTACTCCTGGATGGGCCAGTCTGAAGCATGTTACATTGTAGAATTGTGAAGCCCCCTGTGTGCAGAAACCGCACTGGCTGCAGGCATCCTGCAGGCTCTGGTATGGACCAGCCTGTGCAGAGGTACAGGCTGGGCGCTGTGGGCTGGGCAGCAGTTCTGCCAAGGAGGCCTGGGGCTCCTGGTGGAGCGTGGTGTAAACCCAAGCCAGAAACTGCCTCTGCTGTACCTTTCCTATGAGTGTGCCTCAGTTTCCCTGCAATAGGCTTTAAAGAATTGTGCAAGGAGAGAATTCAAAGGTATCTAAGAAAAAACAGCTCGATTTTGTGAGCAAATACCTCACGACTGAAAAAAGCTAAAGTTACCCATATTGCTGGCTGTAACCTTGATGAAGTACAGACTGTGCAGTTTAGGACCTTTGCGGCAGCGGCTCGCCAGTATTTCTAGTGTTGCTTCCAATCGCCATCTGTTTGCTGCCTCCTGCTGGGGAAGGGACTTGAAAGCACCCTGGTAGTCCCAAATTGCTTATTTTGAAACCTATTACTGAACCTCTTGCAAATGCAGCATTTGACTGATGACTGTCTTCTCAGAGCCTTTGCCAAACCTCTTCCATATCACCATACTAAAAAAATCTCAAAAGATTTTCATGTTTTCCCTTGGAGCACAGAAATATCCCTTTGTCATGATTGTTTCCCTAGCTTGCTTTCTCTGTATGCATCAGTTGCCTCTGGTCTTACAGATAGAGTGTCACCAATTTTAAGGCAGGCAAGTCCTTTTGGGTTTTGTTAGTTTTTTTCATACAGATGTAGCATCGTTAAATTGTGCATTTTTTTTGAGAAATCGCTGGGATTTCTTATGAACCAGTATGCTGGTCACCCAAAGCACGTGGTGGATCTTCATGTCCGTCCATTTTTTTTTCATCAGCTGTGTGCATGATGCATTCCCATCCCTACATAGGTCAGGGTTTGCCCGTGACCCTTCCATCCCCTTCCCACCTGTACACACTCCTTCATGCAACATACTGTCCGGCACCCTGTTAAAAACTGTGAGCTCTGTATCCTCCGTGCTTCATCCCAAATCATGCCTCTCTTCCTGCCCATGCTGAGGGCTGTCTGTCCATCCTTTCTGATGATCCTTCACCATCCTCTTTCTTTTTTTCTTCCCCTTTGTTGGGCTGGAGAGGACTGCTGGTAACTAAGTTAGGGTCCCTGGCATGGGTCTGTCCTGCTAGGTAACAGCAGGCCCAGGGAATCATTGGTGCATGTCAGCATAACGCCTTCGATTGTTTCTTGGCATTAGAGACATTTGCAGAGGTGCTTGCTGGGCTAAGCAGCTGTGAGGGGCTCCGCACAGCCTCCACTCTCCATTCCAGGTTTCTGGCTTTCACACAGTTCGGTAAGGTTCTGGCCCTGGACGACTGAAGTTCTTCCCAGAAATCATTGCACTGCTGACAGGCAGATGGCTTACGGGATTTCACTGCTCAGCCACATGAAGCTGACACCTGAGATGCATAGCTACAGCTTCCAGAGCTCAGGTGTTTATGAAAACAGAAAATTGTCGAGGGCAGAGTTCAACCAGCTTTCTTCAGGTTTTAATTCTGAAAGGGACTTCTTATTTCTAACTCCCAAAACCATTCATGGTGTTGGTCACAGTATTTTTAGTGCTTTCCATATAGAAGAACAGGCACACTGGACCAGACCATCCAGCTGAGGGACAGTGATGAACATCAGATGCCTGAGGAAGAGCATAAGAACAGGACAAGCATGTAGTAATACTTCCTCAAAGTGCTCCACCAGCGTCCAACAATCTGTGTCTCAAGGATTTGCTGAATCAAAACTGTTCTCTTGCTGTAGTGTCTTTGCCATGCTGCAGTTCTTCCTGCTTTTTAGCCTCACTTCATTTCACTTTTAAAAGAAAAGGAAGAGAAACAGTCCAGACTGTTTTAATAGTTACACCAGAGGGTGCATATTCATAGGCTGGGGACCTGGCAAGCTGCAGGAACGTGCTTTATGGTGCCACCTAGTGTGAATAGGTCATGCAAGAATAGATGCTTCTGTCAGGGGGACAAGAGCTCTAGTCAAACCAGGAGACTGTGTTTCTTATATTTTCCATGTAGGCTAGCAGACCTCAGTTTAGATCGTGGGACTCAATGGGATATCGTAAAGAGAAGGAGGATTTGCTTTGTGATTGCAATGCGCTTGGGTTTAAGAGACAAAATAGGAGACTTAGTGTTCCCTTAGCCTATAGTGAGTAAGTGCGGTGAATTTAATGGTTAGAGCAACCCAGTGGCAAGCTAATCACCTAGCCATGTGCTAGGCTGCAGCAGCAGGAGTAAGGAAAATCACGTGTTAGAGGCGATCAAGGAGAATATATTGGTCCTGGGATTTAATTTACATTTCAGTGTCCCAAAAGAAAGGTGAAATTAATGGATTAAATAAGGAACTCTAATGGCAATGCATAATAAATCATGGAGTTCGACACTTCTGGGAAGCCTGTAGTCCTGTAGTTCTTTTGGTCTGTATGAATTCAAGGCTGTGAAATTAAAGCTGTGTACCTGTGGTGGTGGGAAGGGAGAGTTCTGTGGATCACAGCATGAAGTCTGTTGCTGTTCCCACTGTGCAAGCAAAGTATGTGTAGAGGTTTACAGCTAGAGTGTAGTCTGCTAAGGTTTTTTTTTTTTCTAATCAATTTTCTTATGTAGTTGTATAAAGATAGTTAACAGTAAAATTATTTGTATCACTTGCAAAGTATTTGCACAGATGTTGTATTAACCTTTATGGACCAACATGTAGTATGTAATTCCTACATCTCAGTGGGCAGGTAGTGTTTGGTTATAGCTTAGGTTTTCACGCTTAGTCACGGGTTTGAGCCTTGCCTGCAGGTCACAGCTGTCTCCTCAGGGTATTAACAGTAGTGGTGTGGCTCTGAACTAGTCAAAAGTTATTGAAGAGGCTACAGGAATAAGATCATGTGAATTCTGCAGATTAGAGCGCTTTATGAGTTTGGGAAATGTGTAGACAGTGGGTGCAGTTTAAGTTGTGCTGATAACACCAAATTCTTCCTGTTTCCAACCAATAGTGTCACTCCACTAAACTCACACATGGTTGCATGGGCTGGCACGGTGTATTCAGATGCTGCCAATGACCAGCTGAAGGTGCTGTTACCTGGAGATGTTTTCTTCTGCTGGTCTACGCAGGAGTGCTGCTTGTAGAGCAAGGTCCTATAGGATTTAAAAGAAAATGCTAAACTGTGCATTGGTTTTGAGAACTGGTCTACAGAGTGTGTGGCAATTATGTTTTTGCTACATGATTACACTTGATGATTCAGAAGCACATACAAGTGATACTACATTTCATTAGATTCTGCTCGTTTTTGGAAGGAACCAACCAGTTGGTTCCCTGTATATAAGAATCCTTGGCGTTTTTCTGGGAATGACAGCCTAATTGTCTCAGTTATCAACCTGCTGAGGTGCAGAGAAGCAAAGTAAGCATCAGTTAGAGAAGCTCTAACTTGTAAACTATCAGCATTTGTTTACCAACTCTCAAACTCAGTCTTCTCTCTGTGTCCCGGCCCTGTAATTCATAGCTGGTTCTACTCCAGTGCATGCACCCTTTTTGAGATGAGGAGTGGATGGCAGTTTCTTCCCTCTACTTCCTCTGCTCTCCTGGACACATCATGGTGGGGAGGAGACACACTGCTTTGTCATCCCGTCACAGCTTCTTTGGTGTATTTGTGTTTGAATCATCCAGTATTTCTTGTATGAAAAGAAGATACACGGTAGTGATTTTACAGTGATAAAATATGTTTTGTGTATCATCAAGGAACTGGATAATACATTTGTAAAACACCTCACAGATTAAATCCATGGCAAATGTGGTATCGCTGTGTAAGCTTTGATTAAGGGACAAGTCCAGACTGTTTCGCTTGTGTCTGCCCTCCATCAAGATTTCCATCTGCCAGGGAATCTTTAAAATCTGGCAGCATCTCAATAGGGAATTTATCTTAAGACTGTAGAAGAGATGTTCTGGATGCGTGTATTCCTCTTGGCTTGTGAAACCAGGATAGGAACAGTTTTACATTTGCGCACAGTGGTTAGCAGAAAGGGCTGCAGTTTTGCCCAGACAGTTTTGTCCCTAGAATGCGCAAAATAAGAATTCTAGAATTTGGCATCATGACTATCAAAACATTTCTATTTTAGGAAGGCGTCAGCATGCAGATGGTGTTTGACCACATACTACTCAGAGAATCATGGCTTTCCTTTTTTTCCTTGTCCTAGAAACAGCACGTGTAATTCTTCAACCTTTGATGAATCAGAAGAGTGGCAAGTTGCTCAAGATGCTGAGATATGCTTGTTGAAATCAGGAGAAATCATGTAAGCAGAACAGTTTCGTTACTACCAAGGTGAAAGAATAAACACTCAGCTCAAGTATCAGCTATGTGAGCACAAGTCTTGCAGACTCCTGGAAGAGCTGATGGCTTCTTTCCCACAGTAGAATTTGGTCTGAGAAGGAGCAGAGTGTAGCTCAGCTACGCAGAGCAGCAGCGATGAGCCAGGTCCTCTCTCTTCAGTCCTGCAACACTTCAGTGAAAGTGAGGAATAAGAAGGAAAGATTTGGGTTGACAGCACATCAGAAAACCTTCCTTCTTATTCTTATTGCAGGAGGTGAACAGGAAGGGCGCTCAAAATGAAGGCTGCATAGTTCTAGTAGTCTCCGGAGGAAGCTGCAAGGGCAAGTCATGGAGTGCAGTCCGAGTTAGACCTTTGCCATGTAGAGAGAATTCATGGCCTTTTGTAGCATCTATCTATTATTTACTGGTGGCCTCACAGAAACTGTCTTGCCTGCTCTGGGTGATACATGCCATAGCATAAAATGTTCAGCTGAGCCTCTGCTCAACCTCTGTGAACTGTGTGTGCATACTTCTCTGCATGTATCCTGCTCTGAAATTAACAGCTATGTGCAGTAGTGATAAAGCATGTCATCTGCACAGCCAGGGAGGGAATCTGACATATGAAAATGCCTGCGTCTTGGAGAAATTTCTCTTTGCTCACTCTCCCCTTAAGCCCAGCTTTGAAATTTTGGCTTAGATATGGGGAAGGTTTTAAACTTTTGTCTGCAGGGAGATAAATTAGTCCATGTTTCAGCCTTGCTGCTGTTTAGAGAACCAGGTAAATGAAGCAGTAACTAAAATGATAGCTGGGCTATAGGGCAAAATGAGGAGTGTTTGTTAGTTTGTTAAAATTAAAGACCACCTGAGACAACCCAGCAGTTACTTCAGCAAAGAGGAAAAAGTAAAAGGTAAGCAAAACTTACGATAAAGCTTCCTCTCTGGCCAGAGTGCAACAGTTGTCATAATAAATCAGCTGTGATCCCTAACCGCTGTGTAGTCGTGGTTGGAAACTGAGCTCCTCCTTACTGTGGAGCAGCAAATCATCATGGTGACTGTGTGATATCTTCTGGCAAATGTATTGATTTTTGATAGCTGCTGACAAACAAATCACAGCACTGTGATTTACTGTGAGCTCATTGATTTGGAAGCATTTTATTTGGCCTGAAGAGTGATATGTTAGATTAGTGTTAAGGTAATATAGGTCAGATCCACAGCTCTTAGAAATTCCAAGTTTCCCCTGAAGAAAGCAAGCAGCTTTCTCTTGTTTAAGGGCCTCGCTCTTTGCAGTCTGAAATAGATATCAGAATGAGGTGGACTAATATAATGCTTCAAGACTCAGGATCATCTAGCTGCTAAGAACTTGCTTTTTGACTGGACATACTTTGAGTCAGCTTTTATGCATCTTTCTGGGGTAAAACAGACCAAGCTGTAGCATTAGGTACTTCAGAGTATCTAGACAGAGCTGTTCACCTTCCATCCATCTGTCCCCTCTGTATTCCTGATCCCCATTTCCTGTACAAATGATATCTAGAAAGGTGAATAAATTAGGTGACTATTTTTTGTTAAAATTTGTTTAAAAAGAACAGTAGAGGGCAGCAGACTTTCTTAAACGTAGTAACTGTATTCAAGCACTGTATTTTTCTAGTCAAAATGAAATAAATAAGTGAACAATATCCACATTTGCCAGAGCAGTGAAAGTGCTTGATACCATTATGTTTTCTGTAGTTCTTGGCCTCATCCACGGCTGAATTTACCTGCATCTTGTGGACCTGTCCCAGAGTTGCTGTGGAGTCTGCCTTAAATATGTGGAAAATAAAAAGCAATTATTATTGTTTCTGTCTGACTAATTAGATTGGATCTCTTCAAGTAATTGTATTTTTGTCCTTCACAGGATCAAATTACCACTTACAGTGGAAGAGATCTTAAATTTTGGTGAAAGCAACAGAGAGCTGTTCATTAAATCCAGCACCTACAGTATCATTCCCATCACCGTTACAGAGGTGGGGCTAACAATTAGCTGGATCTTTTCATCAGACCCTAAAAGCATATCCTTCAGCATTGTCTACCAAGAGTCAGAAGAGACGCCACTGGATCAGTGCAAGGTAAGGCCTTTGTTTGCTTACTGCCTTAGAGATTGTGGTACACTGCCATCAGCCACTTAGAGGAATCAGCAAGTATAGCTAGGAGGTCTCCACAAGAGTGCCAGTTGCTACTGCATTTAGGACTTGTTCCTCCAATTAAGCTACAGTTCTGCTGAAGACAGAGCTACATCTTTAACCATTTAATGTTGCCTGCAAAAGTTGAATTGAAAAGCACTATAGTTTCTATTGGTCACATCTGAAATTTACCCACTCTTATTAAGCAAAAAATAAAAGTCCAAGCCTGCAAACTTCTTTTTTCTCTCCTCAATGTTACTTAATTTGTAAGTTGCTTAGGGCTGATCTTGCCTGGCCCTTAAACAGAGGCCACAAGGAGACAGATAAATGGATTGGGTTATCTGCATTTCTTACGGTGAAGCATGTATTTAAGTGCCTTGATGGTATGCAAAATCGCTTTGCCTGTGCCCCAGATACCAGTTTTTATATGTGCTGTCCATGTTTCATGAGGATTATGGATTAAGTGAATCTGTATTACTCAGCTAATTGCAAAGTTTTAATGAAGGCAGCTGTTGGTTTAACCCAGCATTGCAGAGGGAACTCCAAGGCTGTGATTTCACTGGGGGAATAAGACATTTATACAGTATGTGTTAATTCATTCCATGGTTAAATTCATTCCATGGTTACTGACTCCATATAAAACCTTTTTTCTTTTTTAATCTGAAAGCCGAATGAAGAGTGAACATTGCTTCCGTCTTGATACATCTATTTGATATAACTTTGGGTTTTATAGGGCCATCTTTGATCTACAGCAGCTGCTGTTCTGACAACTGTCTCTGCTAGGGTTTTACAGCAAGATAGATGGTTACACACACTTCTGCTGTAAGCTTAGATAAACAATTAAGATTTGCTGAGAAAGCTTATTTTATAATACAGGGAGTATAAAAGCGTATATTAAAACACATTTAGCTAAGTCCTGCTCTTGGATATATTTGTATAGTTTTAAAGTAGGACTGCTGATGTTAGTACACTTGCTTAGATTAACATTAAAAAGATCAGGATTTGATTCTAACTCTAGAGATTTATAGCCATAACTTATCAAAGGAAGACAGATGTCTCGCTGTGAGATTTTAGTTTGGGTGAATTTTTAACGCTAACCAGTGAAAATAAATAGATTTGCAGGCACATATGCACTTTGGGAGTTTCAAGACGGCTCAAGTTTAAATATTTTTCTGAAGGCAAATGTGAATTTATAGGCAAATAGCAAGTTTCATTTTGATTTGTGTTGAATTCCAGGTTCTTATTCCTATGACCCGCTGCAACTCTCATAAGGAAACTATCAGAGGACAGGTGAAAGTCAGAAACTCTGGAATCTACACACTGATATTTGACAACACATTCTCTAGGTAGGTCCTAGCTGGGTGTAAAAGGTGAAATAAGCTTGGTTTTACAGAGTGTGGAACTGATCAGATGTACCGTCATTCTGCTGTTCAGAAGTATGAGAAATTGGTCCAAAGATCTTCAGCCTGAGTTTTGGTTCTTGTTCTTGTTTGGGTTTTTTTCTCCCCCGACAGCAGAATTCCACTCTTCTGTCTCATCCTCTGGGAAGGTAAACAGAAGTCAGTCAGTCATTTGTGACTCCTTCCAAGACAGTTTAGTCAGTATTGTCATCTTATTAACAACAGACTTGACAGCCCTTGAGCAGGCATACTTCTTTTTACACCTGTCCGTTTCTCACCTGAGTATAAACTGAAAAACTGAATACACTTTTAAGGCTTCCTGTTTAGTTGATTTCAGCTAATGTGATCACCCTGCTCTCTTTTTTTCCTTGACAGGTTTATCTCAAAAAGAGTGTTTTATCACTTGGCTGTCGAGCGACCTGTCATCTATGACGGAAGTGATTTTCCATAGCCTTGATTATACTGCGTTGTTTTTAATTATGTTTTTAAGAAATGCTGTTATTTATATACACGTAAGCTTTATGATTACCACTGTGTTTGAAGACTTTGAAACTATGCAATAGCTATAATGCACTTAGAGAACATGTATACACTAAAAAACAGAAGCCTTTTTAGGAACACTAATGGTTCTGTACTGTGTACAGACTGCTGAAAAGCCATGTTGTTTGATTTAGCAGGTCAATAATAACCAAATTTTTTTCAGTGGGGAAAATAGAAGTGTGGGGGTGTCTAAATGTAAACTGAAATTCCCTACTGAAAATTGAATTACTTTTCTTCTAAAACTATCCTTCAAAAGGAAATTTAAAGAAAAACGCATATTTTTGTTGACCTCTTCACTGAGGAGTAGACATAACCATTTCTGTTCTGGTCTGGTGCTCTTACAGTCAGAACAACAACTATGCAACACTTCAGTCTTCACAGGCATATATTGTAATCCATCTAGAACTTTTTATCTTTTCCCAGTTTTGTAAACAGCAACATAAGGAGTTTGTACATTTTGGGCTAAGATTTGGTAAGTCTTAACTGGCTTTTACAAACGCTTTTGTACTGAATACCAGTTACAAAACAATACAACATGAAGCAGCAACTCCTTGCACTTTTGCTCACCATACTCTGTAAGCTGGTCCACTGAAACCAGCTGCTATGGTGAGTACCAGTGGCAGAATAAATAGAAGTACTGCTCACTGTGTGGTATTAGGAAGAGGAGCATTCCTTTTTCCTGCTTTAGCACCTTAGTCATCAGCATTCACAGGAAAGCACAGTTTCTGAGGAGGTCAGCGGTGTCTCTCTCTAGACCATGTGGAAGGTAGCAATAACGTTTGAATTGGCCTCAAAAAGTCCATCCAAAACTGAGTGCATGTCCAGCCCCGCTGAGCTCTCCACCCAGCGTCACCGTGTTCTGCCCCTTTCCTAACCCTTGCCGTTGCCCCAGCCAGCTGCTCACTTTCCATCTCAGATCTGGGGACAGAGCTGGCAGTAAACATTGCCTTTTAGGGGAAGACTGGGTTCTCGTCTATACAAAATTTGCCTGCAAACTGTCTGCTTTCTATATAGCATTTCAACTTCTTGTCAAAATATCTGAAAGTGGATTTTTGCTGTTTAAAAACCCTGTCTTCAGATGGAAAGGCAAAACACTTGGCAGGAGGAAGGAGAAAAGCTCTTTCTCCCAGCCAGCGCTCTGTGTGATTTTGGGTATGTCTGATTTCTCAAGTTGTTCTCCCAAGGAAAGCTCAGACCTGGAATGCTTTAGTGCGGGGGTTGGTAGGAGACCAGCACAGCCTGCCGGGAACCCTGCAGACAGGGTGGCACCTGTAGCTGGTATACAGGGGTCATGGTGGGAGACAGAAAATAAAACATGAGGGGAAAAAAGAAAAGGCCAAGCGGAAGCAAATGATTTAGGAGAGAGGAAAGGGGCAAACTTGTAAATGTGAAAGCAAGGGCAGGGAACTGGAGGGGTCAGCTCGACTAGGGAAGGAAGTCTGGAGAGTCCAGCTGGTGTTTATGTGTTGCTGGTCGGGTCCGTTACCCATGAGGGATCTCTGCAGCAAAAGGCTCATTGTTTAAACGATGGCGATCAAGAGACAAGTGTTGGACATTCACATCGTAGCAGCTGAGGTAGAGGGAAGTTTCTGGTCATAGGAAGGAAAAGAATACTGCAGAATAATCATTCGTTCTGGTTGTTAACAATGTATAAATACAGTGATCTTGAAAAAAGATTGTGAAAAATGACTACTTTTCATGGAGCACCTAGACTTTAGGTGTCTGACTCCCCTGCCAGGCGGAGGGGGTAGTGGGAAGGCACAAGCTGGTTTGCTCCCCCTCTGGAGGGAACCAGCTGCAGTGCAGTTAAACCCCTGCCTGGCTGCGTGCGTGAAGGTGAGATGGACAAGAGGCTGAAGTTGGCAATAAACAGGCAATAAATGGCGCAAAGATCAGTGCAGGAATTATGGCATATTTCAGTGTTGAAGCTATGTTTTATATTTGATTACGCAAGAAGAGATTATTTATTGCTTAAAAATGGAGTAGAGTGTACCATATGCTATGCAATTTCACCGAGCTGTTCCTGAAGTCTGCTGCAGTTTTTCTTTAAGCTTTTAGGCGTGGTTTTTAAAAGCATTTTGCTGTTGTTCTCGTTAGAATACTAATCTTACTAGGATATTGTTCTTAAAATGCCAAATGTAAGGTAACGGGACACTGTCAAATATCTTAGGCCAAAATCTGACGTCTCTGCTCAGAAGTGTTTGAAATATCTCCATTCCAAACTATTTGACAGACTGCTTGCCTCTGGATTTCCTCTCTGCATCCCAGTTCTTAACATTTTTTCGTCCCATGGCAAATACTTTTAAGCCCCTCTTCAAGTAACTCGTGATGTAATTGGCTCCATCTAGGAAGGCAGACTTTTCCCTGCAAGTCTTCCATGCGGACAGTCCCAAGGCTGGCTGAAACATGTGTTTGGGGTGAGGGGGGAAAAAAACCACATCGGGTTTTTTTAGCATTGGAGTCCTTATGGTAGCTTTTCTTCAGGTTTTCCTGCCCCGTGAGAGCAGTTCTGTGGCTTTTTTGCTCTCTGAAAGAGGAGTAAGAGTGGGAGACAGAACCTGTAGTTTGAAGACGAAAAGCTTTGCTTCTAACCAAGGAGAGTATTTAGGAAGGAGAAAAAGATCCAGAAGAGGAAACACCCGAATGGGTAAGGTACAACAAGTGGGCAGAGGTGCAGCTGTTCAAATCAGCTGCTCAGGAACAGGAATCCTATCATGCCACCTAGAAGAGGGAGCCTTTCACTCCCCAGAGGCTGTGCAGAGAAGACAGTAAGGAACCTGTCGTTAGTACCCACCTTTTGTTTCAGTGTCCCGGAAGGTTTAATTACTGGAGCCACGGAAACCCAGGAAAGGGCTTAGCAGAAGTGTAGGTTTGCGCAAGACGGGATTTTGTTCAAGGACCGTACATTCCCATTCATAAAGCACTTGTTCGTGTGAGCTGTGCCAGGGACGCTGGTGAATCTGTTCACCTACAGATTCTCAGGTCATTTGTTGAATTAGACCTTTTGTTAATGGACCATCCTCAGCAATGCAGTTAAGAGAAAATAAATAAATCGATCATGAAATTGAATTAGGGGGATGTCACACTCATGGGACAAAGAGAGTACACATTGTGGCCGGTGTGAGCAATTGGGAGTTTTCCCTGGGTGCTGGAAGAACGGAGGGTAATATTTTTGGTTATGCAGAGGTTTATGTGAAGGAAAGAATGTAGTTGCTGTAAGAAAATGACAGTGTTCCTTTACTCGAGGTTACTCAGTGTTGCTTAACAAAAAATCAGTGAGATGTATTGCACAAGTGTACCACCTTACAAAATGGCAAAGCTAAAAAAGCCTGACTTTGCTCCTTTTTTAAAGTTAAAATTGCACTATAGTTTTAATTATGCTTAATTACTGAGATTGTAACTTGTTCAGAAGCATCTTTTGGTCTTAACTGCCAAAGAACTGCAAACCCCATTCACACCACGCCTTGTGCTCCAGATGGGGGAAAAGAGGTTTCTGTGTACCAGCGTCTGTACAGTTACAGAGGTGTCGACGGTTGTGTACTAGAACGTTTCTTGATGCTTTTTTTCTTCCCTTTTTTAACCTCAGGAATTAAAAAAAATAAAATTCTGTATCGTCTGTCCCTTTTCTGCATCGTAGAGATAGCTTTGTCTGGAAGATAAATCAGATCATTGTATGATCTACTGCTAAGCGGGAAAAAATTTTACGAAATAAGGAAAATAGAAAATAGTTTGTCTTGCTGGTGAAGAAAAGCCACATCTGTACAGCACAACAGAGCAGCAGCAGAGATCCTTAAAGAAGTGCGAAGCGAGAGGTTCCCCAGGCTAGAGGACTCTCCCTGTGTCTGGCTGGCGTGGAGCAGCCAGACCTCCCTCGGCAAGGGCAGAGCCTGCGGCTGAGAAGCACCGTCGTCCGCCTTCGCTTCCCCTCGGAGGTGAAGACAAAGCAGCCTCGAGGACAGCAGCTGCACTCGCTGCCGGCCGCAACACCGAGCAGCGTTGTCCTCAGCTCAGGGCTGCCGGCTGGTTTTCCCCAGCTCCTGGCCAGGTCTGTACGCCCGCGTTACGCTGCACGGCTGTGGGACTGCAAGAAGTTTCTGTTTCCTCACAGGGGTTTCCTGCTGGGGCGAAGGCTGTGACGCCTCCCATCCCCACGCTCCAGCAGCCGCCCCAGCCCCGGCTCCACGCTCAGAGGCTTCTTGCTGGGACAGCGTCTCCAGCGAAGCCTAGCCTGCTGTGCAAGGGACCTGCGATGCACGTGTAAGTGACCGTACCTGGCTGTACAGCGGCTCCGCGGGGGAGGCCGGAGCTGTTGCAAGCCTTTGTGGACATCTCCAGTAATCCAGTTTAGCCATACTGGACAACATCTACTCTCTTTGGTGGCAGGATCAAGGCTCTCCCAGCCCTGGTGCTGCCTTCTGCAGGGTCTTCACCCACGTGTTTCTTGGCCCGTGCCCCGGATACTGACCTTGGCACGTCCAGTGTGACATTTGGCCATGGGGACCATGTGAAATGTCCTGAAACATCACAGAGATGGTCTGAAGTCCAGATACAAGGCTTGAAAACACACAGCCCAGGCCGCTTGGAAAAACCAGGCAGTGCTTGGGGGTGCTGGGACCTCAGCATCTGATCAGTTAAATGATGGATGAGTGATCCGGATCAGCCTTGGAAATGGTGGGTTTGCACACACCAGACTCGGATGGATGCTTCTGGTTTTGGGCTACGTCATCTGCTGTGACTTCAGTGATGCCTGTAGCGCCCATCGCTGCGCTCTCACACCCTTCTGTCATTTTCTGCTGTCTGGAAGAGGCGCCTCTGTAAAGCACGTTGCTCTCAGGCACGAGCAGGCGTCAGCTGGGCAGGTTTGCCAGAAGAGAGCGGAAGTTTCTCATTGGCCTTCCCAGCTTCCTCTCCTCGTGACACAAGCAGGCTGGTGGCATGCTACGTGACAGCCTGCGCTGCGGTCGCGGCTGCCGCCGAGCCCTTCGCCACAGGGAGCTGGCGACAACCCACAGCTCCTGATGTGGCCGTCCCTGCTGCAGCACGGCACCCAGCCTCTGCACAGAGGCACCTCTGGAGGTGTTAGACCTCAGGCAGCGGGCAGGTCCAGCCCGGTTCCCGCCTGGACAAAATCTGGGGTCCTGGCACACTGCTGGCTCTCGGAAGTCTGAGATGGGGACTGGGAGTCGAAATGAAGGGTCTCAGGGTGACAAGGCAACACCTAGGGCAGAGACAAGCTGAGCTGCTCCTTCAAATACAAGGGACAGCAGGGGAGACTGCAACCCAGAACTAGGAACATCTGGGAAAAAAAATGGCCTTAAAGAGAGGGCCTGGGAGCCGTGTGGGAGCTCGGGCCTCTCCCAGGACCTCCAGCAGCTGCTGGGTGACTGCCCTGCTGGAGCTGCCAGGAGGTGTCCCACAGGAGGGGTGGGGGGCCATGGGGCAGGGGAGGCAGCACCCCTCACCTCTGAGGAGCCCTGCCCTCCGGGGAGACAGCATCAGCTGAAGGCTGGGGACACCCCAGTGAGGCACGCGGGGGATTTCGGTGGGATAAATCCACCCAACACTTCAGGGCAGAGGGACGGAAGAGTCCTGGGAGGGCTCGGCCGCAAGGAGCTGGGGGACGGGGCAGGGGGGCAATGGCAGCAGGTGCTTCCAAGACCAAGCCCCTGCGGCGTGGTGGCCGGCGGCGAGGGACCCTGCCAGGGACAAAGCTGCAGGTTGAGGGGCAGCAGGGTGGCAGCTTCCCCGCGAGTTTGGGGGTGCCGGCAGCCCCGGCGGGACAGGCTCCACGAGGGGAAACCCGCCCTGGGAGGGCTGGTCCCCGGCTGCCCCGGCTCAGCCAGCGGAGCAGCCTGACTCAGAGCGGGACGTGCGTGACCCGCGGGTGACCCTGCCGCCCCGAGCTGCTGAAAGTTCATCGCCGTTTCACCTCCCTCAACGGTTTCACTTGCTGACCAAGCATGAAAATTTCCCACCGCATTTTGCAGAGCGAAGAAACTTTTACCTTCTCTGAGAAGGCCCCGAAATTCAAGTTCCCGGGGCCAGCGGGAAACTGTGCAGGGAAGAGGAGCTCTAGGCCAGCTGGCAGGACTGCGGGTCAGCGGCAGCTAAGGTTTGCACGCTTGTTTGTTTGTTTGCATGGCTTGAGGGACTTTTGGGGCTGGGAGGACCCTCTGGGTGGGACCACCCTCGTCCCCATCCCTGGGAAGGGGCGTCGGGGCTCAGCTGCTGCAGGGAAGCGTCTGCTCCGGCATGCTCCCTCCTCCCACAGCCTCAGAAACCTGCCCTCCCTCCCAAAACTGCACCCCACCCATCGCCTTGGGAGCCGAAACCCGCTCCGGCGCCTCGGGGTCCTCAGCTGCAGCTTCCACGCCCCAAGGCTCGCGAACCCTGGTAGCAGGGCTCTCCCCTGGCCTTTCTCGGGAGGGGTAAATCCTGCCATTGGGAACGGGTGGTGTGTACGGATCCCAACCGGGGAATGGCGAGTGGGCAAGAAACGACCAGTTCACCCCCTTCGTGTATGCGGGAATGACTTTATTTAATGGAACTTTAGCTTCCGTTCGCATTGAGCTTGACAAACATCACAAAATCCCCCCCAAAGCCTTCTTACACATATAGTACAAAATACATACATCTTTCACCATTTTTTTCCCTAAGGGAAAAAAAAAAAATCCTAATAAACGTATATGAAACTAGCTAGAAAAGCAGCGCCAGACCTTGCAGAAAGCTCGTGTTTATCAACACGCTTTAATGATTAATACAGAATGAAAACATTTTCTTCATGCAAGAAGTAGCTACCAGGAGGCAAAACGGATTAAATGCAATTATTTGAAAGAAACTCCGCTGAGCGCTGCCACTTGCGACCAACGGCCGGGACGTGAGGGCTGCGGGCGGCAGGACAGGCGATGCCAACTCCCCGGGAGGGGACAAACGAGGGGCCATGGGCATGCAGTGCCCTGCGGCCTCAGGCCCTGCTGCAGCCCCAGCAGTGGGACGCCAAAAGCCCGACAGAAGCTGCGGGGTGTGTTACAGCCCACCGCTCTGGGGAACTGCTACCTCTCCCAACCTGAAGCCTCAATCCAGATTTCATTAACGTTAGGGCCGACACTTAATTACTCTCTGTTTTACTGGCCCCAGGCTAAATATATTTTCTCACCGTTAGCAAAGCTGTCAGCACATCGCCGGAGGGCTGCTGAACCATGGGCTTGGTTTTCGCGTTCTGGTTTACAACGGCTACGCACCACAGTACGACAAATATCGCCAGGACAGACAGCTCAGCATCTCTGACACCCTTGAATTTTTATTGCAAGGTGCAATTTGTCAGTGCAGGGCCCACACAAAATGCCGGTAGCAAAATAGGAGTCGTAGCAAATAAATGATACCAAATTTCACCTTGCATCACACAGCTGAAACACAGGAGAAAGATCAATCTAATTCCGTGACGACCATTTTATGAACATGTAAGATCAGCTTTCCTTTGCAGCACGAACCGCCTGCGCAGCAAAAGACTCACGCCTGCACAGGCACAGAGAGCAGCGTTTGGCCTGGAGGAGCTAAAGGCCGCTCTCCTTGACAGCCGAGGCGATCCGATGCGGGTGCGAGCAGGGCTCCCGAGCCCGGCCACTGCCGTAGGAGCCGCCGGCCGGGCAGCAAACGAAGGCTGAACCCCCTCCTGCTGCTCGCTGTGGGTGGGACGGCGCTTCATCCTGCTTCAGCTGCCTCTTGCCGCTGCGGCTGGGCTTACCGCCTCCCTGCAAGGCTTGTTATTTCAGGTTGTGGTCTGCGCTGCAGATGGGCTGGGTATTTACAGCTGTCACAAAAATAGCTTTTATCCTCTATCAGTTCTGCTTACGACGAGTACGGCTCCAGTTTGCTGCCCTGTGCCAAAGGTTTCCCTGCCTTTCAGCCAGCAAGCCTTGGTTGGGTCTCACACGGCAAGGACAGGTTGCGCGAGGAGCCCCCAGCCCTCCCCGCTCCTCTGGGACAGTCTTTGGGGTATACAGATGGTTTCCAAAGAGTTTGCGGTTCCTCTGGAGGGGAGAGGTGGGGGACTAACTTACAAGAGGACTTGGCAAGGAGGGGATGAAATGGAGGAGGTCAAGTGGGTGCTGAGGATCAGGGAGCTCCTCACGCGCCGCCTCCCCAGCATGGCGAAGGACCAGTTTGAGCTGTGCTCCTGGCTGTCGCAGGCGGAGGAGCACTGCTCTTCACCCTGGCTCCAGCAGCAGCCGCCGCTCTGCATCATCCTACCCAGCGCCGTCCTGAACCGCTCACCAGCAAAGACGTAGAGGAAGGGGTTGAGGCAGCTGTGGAGGAAGGCGATGGTCTGGGTGACCTGCAGCCCGATGTCCAGCCGGTCGTCAGCCTGACAGGTGTACGCCACCCTGGCGTAGGTGTTGATGGCTTTGACCAGCAATACAATATTGTAGGGGAACTGAGAGAGGAGGAAAGCGGTGACGATCAAGGTGATGATCTTCAGCGACTTCTGCTTTTGGGACCTTTTGGTTTGCAGGAGGGTGTTGATGATAAGTGTGTAACAAATAACCATGACAAGGAGCGGGAGGAAGAACCCGATTGTGACTTTCAAGGCCAGGACAGTAACTCGGAAGACCATGCTGATGTCTGGCGGGTACGTAATCTTGCAAACCGTGACATCCCCCACCTGCGTGCTTTGGCTGTACATGATTTCCGGGATGCACAGGCTCACGGATGTCAGCCAGACAGCCAAGCACATGAGTTTGCTGCGCAGGAGCCGCCTTCGCTTAGAAGTTTTAGCTTTCGTCGCCTGGACAATAGTGATGTACCTGTCAAAGCTGATGCAGGTTAGAAACAAGCTGCAGCCATAGAAGTTGATCTTATACATGCTGTTGACGACTTTGCACATGAAGTTCTTGAAGACCCAGCCATCGGAGGCAGCCTTGGCCCAGAAAGGGAGGGTGAAGAGGAGGAGCAGGTCTGCAATGGCCAGGTGCAGCAGGTACCGGTCCATCATGCTCCTCCTGAAGCGGTATTTGCAATAGATGACCACGACTAAGGCGTTTCCCACTGCGCCCACAGAGAAGATGAGCCAGAAACACGCGGGCAGGAAGGCTCGGGCAAACTGCCTGACCTGCCTTTTGTCGCACGTGAAGTCTGTGTCGTTCCCTGGGTTTCCATACAGAGACAGCACTGTGCTGTCATTCCTGTAGTAATCCAGGCAGGTCTTGCCAGGGTGGGTGACCTGCAATGGGACATCAGCTAAATCCGTGTTGAGAGGCGTCTCAGTAAAGCATAGATTTGGCGCTCTCCACCAGGTGCAGCTGAAGATCCCCAATATTTTCCATTTTACATGGGTGAAACACAGCAGATTTCAGAGTACTTAAAACCTGCCCACGCCCGGAAGAAGCGTGTGGCACAGCAAAGACTTACAAAAATGACCCACTGAGTAACAAACCCTTTACAAAAGAGCAGCTCACAGCCTCCAGCCAACTTCAGGTATTAAAAAGGCAGGTGGTGAGAGCATTATTTCTGTCAGATCATTTAAAACACTGTTGGTTTGGCAGCTTTAAATATGTAACAAAATGCAAAATCCCCACCTTGGAAAGAGGCAGGGGAGAGGCTTTGTATTACTGCTACGGTGGGACGGCACCTTTGGCTTGAGAGAGGCAGAAAACTGATGGAGGCAAAGAGGGGGGAACAAAAAATGGAGATGACACAGCAGCGTAGCTTTATACTCACTACACTTGCAATTTCCATCTTCAGCCAGATCCTTCCTCAGTCTTGAAGGAGGCTCCGTAACCTGGAGAGGAGAGATGGGGGGAAAACAACTGATTTGAAACAGCTTTGAAGTAGAACTGTGACTCTCTTCTTTCTTCTTCTTTTAATAAAAACCTCAACCCTTTGAGAGGAGTCTGGCTGGACAATGAACACACCACACAGAAACTGAATTATTTAGCTGTTTCCATTTTACAGAGTCACGTTTAGCCTACATTAGGTCTTCAGCTTCTCTATGGCATTGCACCGATTAAGTCCTTTGACATTCTAGAGTCACTGCGATCTCATTTTTAATAAGATGTAGAGTCCCCAGTGCGCACATTAAAAAAGAAAGTCACCTGAAAGCACCGTATCTTCCAAAACATTAATGAGAATAAATGAAATGTGTCTGTTAAACTGTCTGGCAGCTAACAAGGAAGAGTACCTGCCTTTAGTAGTAGTTTGCGGTGTTAAAGTATTTGTATCTTCTGCAGCAACTGATAATCTCTGCCTGCAACATCTCTTTCTTATTTGTGAGTTTAAGCACGATGCTCACAGCTGTTGACTTGCAAGGCAGGTTATTATGCCCCAGAAAACAAGAAAAAGCTGTTTTTTCCTGCTGTGGATTGCTTTTCATGTCTTTTCAGTCTACTGTCACAAAAGGTAGCTCAGCCGGGTGGGCTCGACGTGAGTCACCGGCTCCTCAGCGTTCAACAGGTTCTGCACCGGCCCGCCTGTGCTGGTGCCTGGCGATGAACCCGGGGACAACGCGAGGTGGGTCCCTGCAGCGCTGCCGGGGACCTTCAGCTGGCACAGACCTCTCCTCCGGGCATCGGTGCCTTCAAAAGCAGGTCACGCAACTCAGAGGTCGTCTCGCAGCGCCAAACCTCCCACTGCACCTTCCTTGGTGTTATTCATCTCCCCAGCCCGCGTTAGGGTTGGCTCTGTTAGCAAGTCTGTCAGAAAAGCTGGTTTACTGTAAGCGGCTGCTTCTAGGGATGGCGTGTTCGCAGCCGTGTCTCGGTGTTTGTGGCACCCTCTGGCCCGAACTGCCTTTATCCCTTCACCCGCTCTTGCTGCCGAAGCCAACACTTGCAGTAAATATTTGTGGGGTTTTGGAATCAGGTAAAAAAAAAATTAATGCAGTTTTTCCCAGCTATTTAGAAACGATCATGTTCAGAAAGCACACATTAAGGGCTAATCATTTTTTTTATCTTTATGAAGCAATGTTCATGGATATGAGTTATTTAAGAGCAAGGCTGGCAGCATGAGATCTTTGCAAAAAAAAAAAAAGAACATTAGTCTAGACACAGAGTATTTGCCTAAAAGTAGATTGAAGAAATAAAAATAGTCATAAGTATGTGCTCTTAGTATTTAAATTTTCTCTTGAGATACAGAACTACATGCAAAATTTTGCTGGTTCTTGGAGTTTCAAGTGCAGCTAAAAATTTAGTACCTGGCTTTTAACGATGCCACTTGTACGCTGTGCATACCAGTTGAATTTCTGATGCACAAAACTCAAAATATATTTGTATCTGACAACCAAGGAAAGTAAACAGCCAAAGCATACCAGCTACAGCTTGGTGCAGAATTTGCACCAGTAAAAATACGTGAGCAGACTGAAAGGAACCGCCTGCGTAACACCTATCAGTCGCATATACCATACATAAATATTAAGCTGCAGAAATTAAGACGAGTTGTAACGATGCACATGCGAATGGTGTTGGATAGGTCTGTGGAAACAAGCACAAAACGCTCCTCTCCCAGCTGCGGTTCTCACGGCGAAGTCTCTGGCAGCAACAGCCCCACCAGGGGTTTTCCTCGTCCCCGTCTGGCTCCAGCCCAGCGCCCAGGCAGCAGTGCGGGATGGCTGACCGACCCTGTCAGGCACCAGCAGCGAGGATGCACCCGCCCTGGACCCCTCGCCACAGACAAGCTCCCACGCACCCTGGTGAATATGGGGAGAGCCAAATCCACGCGAGATTCCTACGGTCCGGGAGGCAAAGAGTCCCAACCACACCTGCGGCGCGGAGGCAGCAGCAGGCTATAACCACAGCGGCTGGCCCGTGCTGGGGTTCTGCTGCGCCGTTACCGCCGCGCTTGTTACGGGTTGTACTCACAACAACAATAACGTGGGGTTAGCTACAATGAGCTTTCATATGTTCTAGCCAGCACCTGGGTATTTTCTACGGTGAACTTCACAGCACACTACAAGCTCATAAGCAACAGACCATCCCTTGAGATGAGGAGGGGTTGCTTATTAATCAAAATTGATTTGATCCCTTTTTGCTTGTTTTCGGGGGGGGG
>Ga0065711_1027328_pt1 | contig 50824 bp, 33 predicted proteins | sample Hoacrofraction12_FD_59098 | JGI IMG/M metagenome (GOLD analysis project Ga0065711, IMG submission 59098) | Hoatzin crop microbial communities from Cojedes, Venezuela - Epithelial fraction 12 v2 (version 2) | ecosystem: Host-associated > Birds > Digestive system > Esophagus > Crop | place... | reverse complement strand
AAAAAAAAAAAAAAAAAAAAGAGAGAGAGAGGAAGACCCAGCACACACACTGGTTGTTTTCTAAGAGAAAGGCAGGACCCTGCGGTGGCATTCACCCAGCTCCGGAGGCTCAACGCACCTGGGACACGACACCATCTTCCCACTGGAAGCCAGGTGCACAGGGTACCAAACCACTTTCTAAAAATGTCTTTCTTACCATGTTTTGAAGTAACGTGGTAAGCACAAGCCTACCTTTGTAATGCAGCAGCCAGACACTACGCACCGCACTGGCATTAGAAGTGCTGGTGAGCTTCATCAAATCCCTGTGTTACATTCAGAAATGGGGCTCTAAATGCAAAGCCATAACAATGGGGCAGAGGGCTTTTTCAGACGACAAAAGGCCAGTCGGGTTTGGACTCTGACACCTCAGGTTTGACCAATTCCCAGGAGCTGAAATAAAAAAAACTGAGTAGCTAGAAATATTCCCCAGTTTCATTCCCATGGAAGAAAAAGTGCTTAAAAGCATTCTAAGGTTAATGGGAATGTGATGAAAGTACCATTTCTGTAAAGCAGCATTTTGAGTAAATGCCTCCTTTAAATGTATTTTCCAAGCATTATAGCAGAGAAATTTGGGATAGCATTCAAATCTCTTAAACTTCTGGAAAGTGAGTGGTGAGGAAGCAATCTATTGCACTTCTGCAGAGATGCTCCAGTTCATGGCTCGAGGGTTTTGCAGTGGCCAAGCTGGGGCTGCTGGCAGCCAGCACCCACATGAGCAAATCACCTGTGGGAAAAAGAGCACCCTTGTTTGCTCTGATAAAAGCCCTGAAACCTAGGGCGACCACCCAAAAGGTGTATGCGCAGTGCCTGCAGGGATTTGTCCCAGAATAAGGTCTTTCCAAAGCTGACTGACACTTTTTGCCTCTGAGGGGAAAGCTGTCGTCCTAAAGCTTCCCTAATTAAGCAATTGGAGAGCATGGGAGCACACTGCACCCCTTATTCTCATCTGGCCATCAGGACAAGAACTGGGGCATGGAAATCCAGTAAATTTGATGAGTAGAGGGTACACTTTTCTCCTGGTGTAAAGCAGCTTATCCCAGGCTTGCTTTAGAAACCCAGCAGTGCACTGGAGCAGTGCGTGGTGCCCCACAGCAGCTCAGAAGCCATTAATTACTAAATGAGCAACAGCAAGGAGTCTCCCTCACCACCAGTGTGTGGTTACCTGCTCCAAAGGGGGCTGGGATTTGCAGAGGGAGTTGCAGCAGCTGCAAGTGCTCATCAGCTACCCAGACTGCACATGCAGTAGCTGTGACCACATGCAAAAGCTGGTCATGCAACTACACACACATCTTGTTGATAATAAGGTGCCACCAAATTTATTTTTTTTTTTTTACAAAAGAGGAAAAACTCTCTAGCATCATAAAGAGTTGAGTATTTCATTATTATTGTAATTTTTGTTGTTTATAAATACTTACATTGGACCAAAGTGGTTGCAAAGATTTTGATAAGAATGTCAAACTCACTAGCGATGTTAGGAGAAAGCCTGTAGAGGCCACTGATTTTTAAACTACTTAAAAGCAGCTTAATGTGCGCTGTGTATTGAGTTTAGTTCTATAATAACTGCCTTGCAAGGCTACCTCTCAGCAAAACTGTGATCAGTAACAATAAACCTTCAAAAGGCTGCAGTACAGATATACATTTCAAACCTGATAGCTCCTGTGCAGTGAGGGATCTGTTTTATGCAGAGCACACGCAGAAGTCTCACAGGTGATGTGCTGAATCAGGACCTTAAAGTGGGAGCTATTTTCTACCACTGCGCAGTGCTTTTGTAAGGCATTGAATTTGAAATGACCCTACCGAAAATGAATGACGATCTCACCATTGATGTGCTCTTGTCCCCTCTGCTCCAGCACAGCCCTGCCTGCCTGTGTCCGAGCCCAGAGGTGAGGGCACAGCAGATCCAATCGATTGCACACTCCCGGGCTACGGATGTTAGCGAACAAGCTCCTCCTGACCCCTCGCTTTTCTGCCATGGGAGAGTGTTGGGAGACTCATTTCACCCTGCTTGCAGGAACAAACAGCAGCAGGTCTGTATCACTGCAAAAAGTGACATTAGTGAGCACGCTTCATGACATAAACTATACTTTGCACTGAGTTAAGCAGTTATGCAAACCACCAAGCTGCCTCAGCAAAGTTCTTGAGATTCATCAGATGACTGAGGAAATAAGACAGAAGTTTTGCATTTCTATTGACTTAGTTTCAGTGCCCCAGAAGGCACTGGGAAGAACGGATGGAAAGAAAGGCTCTGGTGATAGACTGATCGGGCTGAGTTAGTGAGAAGCAAGCAGACCAAAGCAAAGCAAATAAGAACGCTGCCTGCAGGCTGCCGCGGCTGGGAGACTGTGCTTGCCTTCCTGTTTGTGTTTACCAGGACATAGCTCCTGCCATTAACTGCATTGTGCTTGCATGGAGCAGCAGCTCCGGTGATGGATGGCTTCTGTGGAGACCCTTCGTACCTGCCAAGAGGGCTGAGCAATAAACAGCCCGAGGCAGCATCCGCTTCATATCCTCAAGCCGTAAGCGCACTGTGCCCAGCTTTCAGGTCATGCACAGGAGCCAGCTTGCAGCTGCGAAGTGTATGTCTTCTCCAGACTATCACACACCAGCAAGTCCCTGCAGCTCCCTCCATCTTGGGAGAGAGGAGAGTTACAAAGAGCTGAAAGCGAAAAGGAGAAGGCGATGGGTGCTTTATCAATTACCTGTGGATCACCAGCCGTTTGCCTGTGCAGGGTGCATGTGGAGGAAGACAAGCCTCGTCTTGCAGCTTAGCAGTATTCCAAGCATGTGCTTGCATTTAGTTAGGAAGCTGTGTTGATATTCAGACATTGGATCACCTCTGAGAGACACCAGTCACTTATCCTGGCCCATGATGCCAGCACAGAGCACTGCTGGTGCTGGACAAGTCTCCAGGAGGCAGGCACCACCTTGCAGCTCCACATGCTTTGCAGCTCCGCAAGCCCTGTATCGGAGAAAGGGCAGGAAAAGGATTTAGATTAGCTGTGTTCAAGCATTCATTACCAAATCGTCTTAATCCAGAGAAGGGAAGAGGCAATGTACCCCTGATCCTGGTATTCACAGCCACCTCCTCTCTGAGCATCTGCCGCCAATTTGCCTGCTCTGACAAGCAGGCTCTCTTCAGCCTGTAGCCAGCATGGTTGGCTCTGTGCAGAAGCCCATGATTTTTAATTTAGCATTGACCTTGGCCTGCATAACGTCCAGCAGAGAGTATCAAGGTGTGTGACCTCAGCCCATCCTAATTCCTCAGCCACCCCAGCCCCGGGACCCCTGCTGACGGTGGTGGGAGCGCCCTGTGCCGAGCAGCTCTAGCCTCAGCCCTGAGCGCTCCAACTTGCCAGCGTGTTTGCAGAACAGAACGTGTCATACTTCTAAAGAGTGACAAATTACCAGGAAGGGCTCCCCCCGCACCCCAGCTCCGCTGTGCACAGCCAAATTCCCCCATGCCACATTAACAGCTAATAAAACAATAGAGCTTTTAGTGGTGGACTTCAAAGGGATCTTGGGCAGATGAATGAATTTAACATTTCTTCACTTACTGTCAGCACTGAGGGAGAGAAGGGCAGGCTGAGGTCGAAGGCTTCAGCAGGCAGCGGCAAACAAATAGAGCCTGGTATTTGGGCTACTGCAGAAAAATGAGTGGTAAATCAGCTAAGCAGTTGGCAAGTAGCAGGTTTTTCTTCTCCTTTATCACTGCTCATCCACTTCAGCTGCCCTATTTTGTTTTACTGTTGTTGTTTTCTTGTGCTACATGACCACTACAAAAAACTACCATCAAAATTAAAAAGCCACCCATAGTTACACCTGAACCACAGGCCAAGTCACCAACAGCTCATTATAATGTGTAGAATCTTTACGCAGCCTTGCCCAAACTCAGGCAAATGTAATTATTTGCAGACATAGCAACACAATTATATTTGGTAAGTGTGTCTTGAGGTCCCACAGCTGATTTACAACTATGTGTCCATCTACCAAATGATTTCTGCAAACCATTAGCTCATTGTCCTGTGCAGTCACAATCAGCATCTGTATAAATTAAGCTTTGAATCACGCAACTAAGAGTAGATTAAGATTACTTAAAAGGTATCTCACTTTTAGGAGCTGGAGAAGGAAGTACAAGACAGCAGGAAAAGTGGGGAGAATACTATTTGTCTCAGATAACATAGAGCAAATCATACCTCCTTGGCCATGTAGATAATGGCACTCCAGCAGCTTACTCTCACATGGAGAGAGGGAAATGCAGAGCTGACCAACATAAATTGCACCTCAGAGATGCTTGCTGTTGGAGAACACAGTCAGAGCTTCACAGCTCCCACCAGCGAGGCTGTGCCAGCCAAATCTTCACCAGGGATGGAGGCTATGGGGCAGTTTGGAATGGATTAGAGAAGGAAGAGATCTTAAACAGATGAAGCATTATTTTGTAAAACTGCCACAGGTAATATGGTTTAGTTGCTTTCTTATATTTCTCCTCCATTTTCTGACTAGGTCTTGTTAAGTCACAGCCTTTACTCCCACACAGTATTCGAGGAAAAAAAAAAAAAAAATCTGATTGTTCTGTGTGGGGGTGTTTTTATCCTTACGTAGTACATGATACCCAAAACAACAGGAATAAATTATCCTAGTTTTTAAAGTTGGCATGTTTTAGTCTCTTGAATACCATCATCTATACACTACATCATTTCCAAGTCCAGCCCAAATGGCTTGTTCTGGAAAACAACTTTAAAGGTTGCAATCATTTATGTCGCATTCACATCTGCTGCCAAATGTTCAAAGCATTCTCCATTTGGCTGTCCTACAAAACACTTCTGCAGAGGACACTTCCCAAGCATTCACCACCGCCGTGCAGTGACAGCATTTACATGCAGTCAGCTCATGGGGAGCTGTGGCGTTGCTCAAAAGCAGCGAGCTCGCAAGCGCGGAGGGAGACTGCCTCCTGATAACTGAGCTGACAACTTCTAGGTTCTCTAAAACCAGACCCTTCCAAGAATTCCCTTTGTTCAGTAGTTGCTCCATTCAGTCTCTCTCCTTGTTTGCTTGTAATTTATTCCTTCTAAATGTCTTGCCCTAGGCTAGCAGAAAATTAAAACAAGGAGCCAGATTTTCTTTTTTTTTTTCTCCTCACTTCTGCTCTTTCATCAAGAACAGCGAAAATTTGGCACAGTTGAATATTTTGTTCAGCTCTTTGCTTCAGTCTTTGAAGTCCCCTAAAGCCTTGGTAGGAGTCTAGGCTTCCACTCACATCTGCTTTCCATGAAGCCATTTACCGCGCTTTATTTGTGCCATATTAGATTTTTCAGGACAGGGACAGAACTAACGAAGCATTTACATTCCTGGAAAAGTGGCATATATACAACTACCACATTACTCTGATAGAAACAAACTACAACTGACATATTTCAAGTTCTCCAGCAAGCAGCCATGTTACGCTATGGGCAGCCAAGGGTCCAGAGCTGTTTGGATTTTTTTCCTTTTTAACACCCACTTAAAATTAAACACCCTCAGTGAACTTTTAGTTTACATATTTATCAAGTGATGCTCTAGCACCTGTAGGAAAAATGAAGAAAAATGCCTTATAAAAGGGGGAGCTTGGATGAAAGCTTAAAGAAAATAAATCATGGCTGAACAGAAGCTGCATCAGAGACAATATCGATGACACAGAGCACTGTCAACAAGATAATGGCATCATGATGCTAACTAACTACTAAGGCATTTCTTTAACAAGCAGAATACTAGTCCCGTGACAACGCTCCTTTCCAAGGACTTTGTTGTTATCAGAGCAGGGAAAGGGTGTTGACTGAATCTCTTTATCAGATGGATCCTGACAAAGCGCAGGGACTATTGATTATCCTGCTGTTTTCTATTTTCTAGTTCTCCCTTTCATAACAACAAAACACCCAAAGAAATATTTATTCACTTCTCATATTGAGAGTGTTATTGAGATTGTTCTAAGTTAGAGGCGACAAAGTAGCAAAGGAGAAAAAATGCCTTGGAGGAGTCAACATCAAGAGCCCAGCACGCTCATTCTTCGCACACAGTCTCCAGTGGCCCTCTGAGCTTAAAGAGGGGGAGTTCGTTAAAAAGCCAACTGGAACTTGGGAAGTTGATCAGAGGATTGCCTATCCAAGCTCAGCAGAGCTCCAATCACTGAAGCTCACGGAAAAAAACATTCTTTGGAATCCAGCCCTTTGCCATCCAGACAAAAGACCAAATCACAACCAAATGACAAAGTGTGAAACACGTGCTTACATTCATTCAGGCTTGGGAGGAAAAGGACATCTACTGGTTGACCTTGATGACATAGACTGTGCATCAGATCGCAGGCAAAAGTCTTCATAATATTGCTTCACATTACTTAAGGCAGAAATGGCCCCATCAATGTCTTATACGCTGTTTTGAGTACCCAGATACCAGACTTAGATGTCTGAACCCATGTATAGCTATGAACAGCTGCAAGGAAGGTGACAGCACAGCCTCCTACCTCAGTTTCTCTCGCTGTTTAAAAGTGAGAGAATGTGTCTGCAGTGGATGCTATTTACTACATCCTGTCACTGAGAGGTAGGATCATGGCTAGATACAGGGGGATTGTCCTGGGCTTGATGGCAAGCGTGGAGAGAGCACATATGCCCCACGTGTAAAGCTCCATTCAGTTTCCCCCACCCCAAGATGAACACTGCTGGTTCATCATCTGGTTTCCCAGGGCCCCCCCGTCCTTTCTGATACAGCTTTCTTTTTAACAGTCTCTTTCTTCATTTCTTTCATGGAAAATGTTTTCAAAACTGGAGGGTATTGAAATAACCCGCAAGGCAACAGTTGTGGTCCCCGAAAGATGACCATCCCCATATCTCTTAGGTTACAAGAGGTATCACGTACCAATACACCACCTTCACTACTGCCATGGATTTTACTATCAAATTGCACATCCCTTACAAAAATGCTGAGGCATGAATCAGGTGTTTAAAAGCAGAGGGAATCCTGAAGCACTCCCTAACTTGGGCAGGGGATCGGGTGCCCCAACGACATTCGGGTCTCCCCTGTCCACAGGGATGCAGCTCTTGCTGGGAGGCACTTGCAGTCATATAACAGGGGCTGTGGTGGATGTCAGAAGGTAGGGGGCCTGAGAAAGGGATGCTTTTTCCTGCTGCTCAAGTGATTTGAATTATTTCACGATGGCAAAACTAGGAGAGGAAAAAACCACAGCACTATGTTAAAAAAAGAAAAACATGATTTTAAAAAAGTGCTGTGCCAGGTAAAACTCCTCTGTTTTGTTATTATGAGAGTTCCCAGTATTGATAATTTCTCCTAGTTGCTGGTTTGTAAGTTACTTCTGAGTAGAAAATTCAATTACATGGGCCAAGTCAACAATAATGTTTTTCCTGGCAATGGTTCATTTTGCCAGTGGAAACATTTTTCCCCCTTCTTTTCTGGATTCAGCTCTGCAAAGCTGCTAAATTCTTCCAGATCTCTGGTCTGATGTGATCATAAATATCCTGATTGTATTCCACTGATTGACAGACTGGGAATGGATTAAGTGGGGATTACAGCCTGGAATGATCAAAATGTGCTTTCATGGTCAATAACTCTGCAATAAGTCATAGTTCCAATGTACATTAACTATATAATCTAATTAACATGGCTGTTTATGTATTAATATTATTCTTAAAACTTTTTAATAAAAGAGGTTTTAAGGAGAATTATATGTTGTTTAAAATATAAGAACCTGTTCCTTGAATGTACAGTAGTTTGGGGTTTGCACTGTCATTAAGATGAGTAATAAAACTATCTCTTTCAATTAAAATATGATTTGAGCAGTATAACAGGCCTCATTCTGCCCTTATTCATAGGTGGGTAAACTCAGGTTTTCTCTGTTTTATTTAAAGTTACTTTGAGTTTATGTCTTAGTAATTCAGGGCAGAGTTTAGTTCATTAACATTAAAAAACTACTTCTTTAATAAACTGAGACTATTAAATCCATATAGGCACATAACTAAAAGCATCTGAGTTTTCCAAGTTCCTCAGTACTCACAGGTCTCAAGGCTGTCATTATTTACCGAGTAGGAGCAGCAGGAATTAGCCTTCTGGGTGCAAACCTTAGAGGTTTTACTGCACAGGTTCACATACACACAATACATACCTAATGATATCAAACCAAATTAAACAATTCATCAAGGCAAAACTCAAAAAAAACGCAACGTGTTCAGCAGCTGCACTTGTGAATATGAACAGAGCTTTCTCTTTGATTGAAAGGTCAAGGAATTATAGTGGAGGTGTTATGCAGTTATCCATAAAAGCTGAAGTCTGAAACAAGTAAATATTTTGCAGGACTGTGGATTCTCTGCTGTCTCCAATCCACTCGGCCTTGAAGTCAGCATCTCCGAGCTGTGACTCATACTGCTCTGCAGTGATATCTCTACTCCAAGATCATTTTTCAGATTTCAGAAGATTTTGCATTTTTACTTGCTTTTGTGCCTGCTGGAACTGCAGCTGAGAGTCCCTGAGCCTGCAGCTCTCCCTGGGCCACGCTCCTGCAGTGGATGAGGGCATCGCAAACCATGCTGGGCACAGCTGCAGGCTGCAGCTTCTGCTGCAAGGGTTCAGGCAGGCACTCGAGCTCCATCGGGTATCTCGGAACTCTGCACTTGGTGGCCCTGATGATAGGGTTCCAAGAAAGATCAATATGGTGTGAAAGTACTATTGAGCAACACCAGCCTTTCTGCCATGCTCTCTCTCACACCCATGTTGCTGTCCCCCCTCCACCACATGGCCATCCTCTCACCTATATCCTTACAACTTTTTGATGACCTAGGACCTTTTAAAACAAAAAGGAGCTGAAAAGTTTCAGCATGTCCAGCTGTCAGCCTCTGATGTCCCTGCTGCCCTCTTGATTAGAAAATCTGCCTGAGGGACTACTTGTTCTGGTGCACGGACATCGCTAAACAAGGATCAGGACAGACACTGCCTGACTCAGACTTTGGACCTGAACTGGAGATCAGAGGAGGGTTCAGTCCTCTGCTCCCCCAACACCTGGGGTCCTGGTACACAGTTCCAGATCACAGTTCCACTGGCCTGTCACCAGAGATGGGGTGGTGATGGCTTGCCTTGAGACTGACCTTGTGCAGGAGTCAATCCATCAACCCCAGGATCATACTGCCGATCCTTCAAGCCACACAGAAAGCTCTACCCAAAGTCCCTTAAATGAAGTAGGAATGTTTCAATTTAAAGGAATTAGAAGCATCTTTAAAATGTGACGGTTCCCATCATACAAAGTCCCTGCACAGTACACTGCCCGAGAAGCTTGACTATTCCCCAGCTGACCGGGGGCTTAGAAAATATGTCGAGCACTCAAATCATTTTAGATCCTACTGCACTATACATACCGAGAATCTGAGCAGGGTTCACATTCGAGGGCTTATAAAAACTTGAATGCGCTCCAATAACTTAGATCACTCAGTGAGGTTTATAGTGATTTAAAGCCATTGGAACTCTTACGTTTGGTGCGCAAGGGCTCCAGCTTGGAAGAGAATCAAGGCGTGTTCCAGCATGGCAGCTCCAGGCATATTGAATCAATTTCAGCATGTAAAAATAATTAACAATGATAAAAATACATTAATAATGCTGTAATTATAAGGCCAGACCAAAGCTTCAGCCTGAAGAAAATGGAAACAAAAAAAAAATGGCTGCAGAAATTCAGCAAGGTTTGTGAACAGCTTGAACTGGGAGTAATGAGGGATTTCAGTGACAGGAAAATAAATGGAGGCAAATCAAAGGTAAAGAGCAAAGGAAGATCACATTTGTCAGTAGTTAGAAACGTTTTACTGGCCTGAGCTGCAGGACTTGCTAAATTCTGCCCTGGAGCTGTGCCAGCACAGCATTGCTAGGCCTAGGGATCAGGAACAGCCCAAGGTCCAAGATCTTGCAAGCCATCAGGACTAGGATCAAATGCTATATGTCATGGAGCTGGCTCATAAATCTCTGCTTTCTATAGCATATAGTAGGAAGGCCAAATTTAGCACCTGTTTGGAAAGGATGCAACATCGTCTGAAGGATGATTTTCTATGGCTTCCCAGAACCAGCTCAGTCCCCGCAGGGTGATTTCAAACCCCAGGGGACAACAGGGCTTTGGCTATTTCTACACAAGCTTTCCAGCACCTGGTACACCAGCTTCCAGCCTGGCCCAGCACCAGGAAATGTCCAAGGCTGCAGGAATAAATACCAACAGGGACAACACTAAACACCACATGGTTTTGTCACATCAAACGACTCATTTGTTTGCTCAGCAGTCCAGGATGGTTCTCGTTTCATCAAGACTGATTCACCCATCTCAAGTTGTTCTGTACTGCGCCATTATGCAGGTGCCCCCTTGAGCCTTTCAATAATAGCATCCCAGCCTGCAAAAAAGTTCGTAAAATAAACTGATAGCACAAGGTCTGTCCAAAGGCTGTGGGGAAAGAAAATGCCAAATATAATTTCCAGTGCACATGGTGGAGAGAAAAGAGTTGGGCATAGACTGGTGATGCCCCTTTTTGTAGGGAAGACAGTTTGAGTTTGATTCGCCTAGCAGAAGGAGGAGAGGTGTTTTCTCATTGTTCATGTTAGGGTGAGTTTCTGAGCACAGAAGATAGGGACTCTGCTTCCAGAGCTACCAACAGAAAAATAAAGCCTAATATTATGCCATTATATTCACAATTCTGCTGTGGTTTTGAAATGAACCTTTTGCTTTGGCATGAATTCCCTTCTCATTTTCTGTGAAATACAACAGAGCTCAGGACAACTGCAACCAAGAGAGATTTCCATGAAAAAAAGCCTGTAAACCCTTTACTATCTTTAATCATGAAAATAATTCAGTTGCTGCAAACCTGATATTCATGGCTGGGGCCCAAGGACCTTGCAATTCACAAAAGCACTGAAGGGATCCATAAAAAGTGGCTGGCCATGAGGAATTTACACTTGTTTTTTAAAGTGAGTAAAAATGTGGCTATGGCAATTTAGAAGAGTTTATGTATTCAGGCCTTAGAGAGGTTTAAATCACTCAGTTAAGAGAGATGCATTGGTGCATTAGTGAGCCTTCAGGCAACGCAAAGAGCCAGAAGAAATTATATGACAGAAGCATTTCTGGGCAGAGGAAAGTGTTTTGAAGCTTGCTCTGTCCACAAAAGTGGTCCTCAACTCAGCTGTGTGCTGGACACCAGCTCATCACACCCCACATTCAAAGCATCCTCCCAGCTGCCTTCACACCCCTTCCACCGCACACACCGCCAGTTGGGGGCCCTCATGACCCACACTCAGATCCCCCAGCTCCCCATGAGCAGCCTCTTGCATCACTCACCCTCTCCCAGCACCAGGGAGGTCCCTTGCCCAGCACCAGGGAGGTCCCCTGGGATGACCAGGAGCCTTCGGCCTATGGAAACGTCCAGGATGGGGAGGCCCAGGAAGAAAAATGCTTTCAAAGGGCTCAAGATAAGAGGGGGTCTTTGAGAGGTAATGACGATCCCCAGCCTCACAGCATGCAAGACTAATTGCAAAGCCCATCTCCCTGACCCGGGTTTCCTACTCTAAGCCCTTCTCTGTTTCTCATATTCACTCGCTAATTCTGTTCAAGCATTTTAATCCCACCTACTACTGGGACAGAAAAGTAAGAACTTACTATTTGGAAATAAAGCTAATAAAAATACAAGAACACAGTAAGGCAACCAGTGTGATCTCTGGTTTTAGAGAGTCTCAGGGTCCCCAGCCCGGACTTCCCACGTTACCCTCAGGTACCCGGGGGAGATGCTGCCCCTCTCTTCAGTGTGGGGCCAACACCACGACTGTTCAAGCTGCCTTCCAGTGTCACACCGACAATGCTCCCTGCTGACAAAGATTTGCTGGCAGACTGCAAGAATTTGGGGCGCTGCATTTCTGGGGCTTGCAAGGGCTGTCACGCCATAGCAGTGCCCCTTGATGCTGCAGCACAGGGGCCAGCTACACCGTACCTGAAGATGAGATGAACCGAGAAAAAAATGTCTGATGCCAAGACGCTGAACCAGGGACAACGCAACATTGACAGAAGTAGCTGGCTCAAGTGGCACGTGCTTTGCGGCTCAAAGTGCCATAACTCTACCTCTGCCTCTCCTAACACTGCAATCCTAGGAAAAGCCCAGTTGGCTTTGCTGGCTGGTCACGCTCCCAGTCTTGGGAGCAAGTACAGGGAAAAGCACTTTTCTTGCACTAGCGTTGGGTGTGCGTTTTATTTTCCTTGCCTTGGTGCCCTCAGGGTGGTTGTTGGCTGCAGTAGATGGTGGGTTTTATTTTTCTAGCATGTTGTACGCCTCGTGGGAGAAGTTGTTACAGTTGTAGTTGTATTTTTCCAGCTTTTCCAAGCTTACCAGCTCCCCAGAGTGCTGTTTGCCTGAGTGGTTTGGTACAGTTTTATTTTTACAATAACTATTACACTTTTTAATTTTATTTTTGTATGTTAATTAAATACTTTTTTAATCACAATGCAGATGCAGTTGCAGGGGCCAAGAAAAATACATAAACAAGAAGGGAATCCAAACATATATCTGCCCAGCATGGTACAGAAAAACTTTCCAAACCCAAATTCAATCTAGCCCAGTCCTGGATCTCTGCATTAAAATTTTAACACAACTCAGCCACCAGCACTACTCTTCTGTTCACTGCAAATCTTTTCCTTGGATTATCAAGTAGCAAGGTTAAATGCCCAGAGAGCAGCCAGTGTGCATATGCAAGAGAAATGCTGAGCTGGGGCACCAATGCTGCCCACCCCAGGTTCACAGCAGTCCTTGCATTAGAGAAAAATATCCTGAAGTTTTCCTAAACAGAGTTTGTCAGACCACGATGCAGACATGCAAATGCAGCTTGTTCCTCACCCCTGGAGCTGGACACCGGTCAGGTTAGCCTGTTCAGTCTACTGCCCTATAGAGTTTCTCCTACCCCAGTATTTGCAAAATCCACAGAGAATCTGATTGTCCACCTATGCACATGCGACAGAACAGAAGAAAACAGACTACAGATACCTGGAGAGACCTGTCCTTGTCTAGCGTGGTCAAAGCCACCTCTTTAAAGTGCTAGTGCTGTAAAATTCTTGCCATGCCTGAGAAATAAAATGTGAGCTTTAATTTAAAATGAGGGATATTAGAAGGGAGAGCTGCAGGTGATGAGGTGATGGCATTTCTGTGGCTCAGGGCCAGGAGGGTAGGAAAAGAAAACAAGCTAGATGCGTTATATCCTACATACCTTGGCAGCTCAACAAAGTGACACTCATGTAGGGCTCATGAACGAGGCAATTAATGACAGCAAAGTGGCATTAGCTGCAGCATAAGGAGCACCATATGAAATTAGAGCTGAAGTTCATTCAAAGCACAGGAGAGACAAGGCCAATAAAAAAATCCAGCAGCAGTGTGTATGTGAAAAGTCAACATACTAGGCATGCAATGGAAGTGGAGAAGATATTTCTTCTGAGGACCTATGCACGATCCTTGCACACCTGTCGCCTTTAATTTTTAAATGTTTGACTAAGGGCTGATTTCTTTAATACCTCCATGTACCTGAATCATGGTAGTTAAAGACTGGGAGCAATGCAGGGTGGAACAGTGAAGTATGAGGACCCCTTGTCCTCAAAAACAGGTCTTCTGCAATACTCTCAGAATTACATGATGAACTCCATTGCTGAGGTTTTATCCAGATGCACACAAAAACTAAAGAATATTGTTTCAGATATATCCCTGCCTTCCTATTGCACGCACACTGAATGAATGACCATGCCACCTCAACGATAAGTGAATTCTACTGGACAAGTACTGGGTGATTGTTCCCCCGCTTTGGCTTTGCTGGCATGAGCTGTGGCTCTGCTAGTCCCTGGGCTGTGCAGCTACAGGCCATCCTCAGCAAGAGGCTTGCAAAGGATATTTTATTGCTCGCTGTGTCTGTTGTGTGCCCAAGCATCTATTTCTGCAGTCACTTGGAGAACTTTTGGGACTGGGCCGTGTTAGAAGGATGTTTTCCTATTAAGTATTATTACCACCGAAACTACTTCTGTTGCTTATCTTGAACAGTTAATTCTAACAAACGAATCCAGTCTCTCAATTTAAAGCTGGGCAGAAAAATCAAAGCAGTTCAACTCCATAAAACATGTTTTGATTAAAATAGATTACTTCTTGGTATTATAAAGAATATTCAAAGAACATTTGAAAGACAAGATTTGTTTGGAAATGTCTATTTGTAGTGTTTTCCCACAATAAATTTTTTTCAATGTTTCAATGTGCTTATTTTCATGTTGTGGGGAAAAATACAGCTGTGCCTGCCCCTTCAGCAGAAACTCTGAAGTCTGCCTAGCACATGATGAACTTACCAAATTTGTTGTAAAAACTTTTTTCAGCAATTTATAGCAATTTGATTAGAGCATTTCTGAACAGGCAGCAGCTCTTCTGCTCTTGTAATTTGTCCAAAAAGACAACAACAAGGCTCAGCTGCTCGGCTGCCAAGCAGAAAGGTCAAATTACTGACTTCCATTTTGGAGTATCAGTTACAGCCACCTCAGCATTCCCCATCGCCTGCTGCAGTTGTCCATCTTCTAAATATAGCTGCTCTTAGTTGCAGGATACTCTCTCCTTGTATACAATGGCAATATGGTTCATCACTCCCCCAAAAAAGCGTATCACAAGATACTGGCAGTTTTTGTCATTAAAAGTTACAGCCTGTGTGCCATCTTATTTATTGAGTGTTGACAGAGTCTTTGATGCTGCTGGTACATCCAAGAAAAGACAGCACTGTTTGAATTGTTTAAACTTAAACAGCAAAGTGTGGCCATGTAAGTTGGCCCAAATGAAGCTGGATGAGCGGCTTGACAAAATCAAGTCATTTTGAACAGAAAAATTGGGTTCCTAGATACATGCTACACTGAAGATCGGTTTACATTTATTTCAATCGTAGGAGCACGAGCTGACCTGAAAAGCATAGTTCAGATAGACAAGGCAAAGAAATGCACGGCTGGGAAATAAGACCTAGACAAGTCCCCATGGAAGAAAACCAGCTCCCCCATGAGCCTCCCTTTCTCTCCAGTGCAGTGGATAGTGGGGACAAAGCCAGCCCTAGAGCTGCATTCTGGTTTGTTCTATTTTTAGACATAAATATATTATTCATAAGAAACTCCCAGGGTGTCTATTGGTTTGGGAAGTCACAACACAACAGCAGGATACTGATCCATCTTCCTTCAGGGAAAAGCCAGTAGTGTTTGCCAACATCCCACAGCCTGGGGCATCCAGGGTCTGAGGGACATGTTTCTTCCTGGTGGCCTCCCTTTCTCCCCTACTACAGTAACATAAATACACAAAGCTTCTGTCCTTAGAGGATCCCTATCTTTGATTAATGACTAGAAGGATGCCTTAGTACCAACAGTTATCTACAGAGCTCACCCTGCAAGAGTAAACACTAGGCGATTTCACTACCCATCTATCCGAGACTAAGGTTGGACTTGGGGGACAAAGACAAAAGTCTTTCAAAATATGCAAGGGATAAGTGAGAAAGTTTGGCTTGCACAAGGCATTTCTGACATTCCCACACATCTCAAATGTCCACAGCTTAAATACAAACAAAATGAGTGAAGATTAAAAGAACTTTGACCCTATATTCTTCTTGCCTTTCATTTCAAAAACAAGAAGCCAGAAGCCCCTTGTACACATGCTCATCCAGCACCCTGGCTCAGGCCCTCTTTCCATCTCTTCCAGGGGGATGAAACTCCCCCCCATGGAGCCCAGCCAGGCTGCCCAGGGCACGGTGTGCTTGTTCTCATATCTGCAGTCTCAGCAGAGCAGCAAATAAGTGCTGTCAGGAATGTTGAACAAACACCATGCTTGACTTTCACTGGGCTTTTATGAGCCCGGACAAAAGCCTGGATCCCAATCTTTGAAACTTTGGGGCAGTTGAAATCTGGATCCAGAACTGAAGCTTGTGGTTGGACTTCCATCTCTAGGGTTTCAGTTAGGAGTTCAGTTCATAAACACTTCTGCCACAGCTTTTTTCTTCTTTACTCCACCATGAATCAGGAGTTACTGCTATGAAATGAAGTTAGACCTGACCACAAGTGGAAATAGAACAGAGTTTACTTGCATAACCAGCCATACCTTTTTGCTTTTTCATTTCTGGGTGTAATATAAAGTTAGGGACAGTGGCTTATATATATGCACATGGTGCACACGATCCTGGGACAAAGCATGGCAGAGTAGTAGTAGGAGGAAGTGAAATTAAGAAGGACAAAGACTCAGCAGAAGCACACAAACGGAAAGTGCTCAAAAGTGGATGTGAAAATTCATCTGCCTTCTCTGCCAAATGATCGTCACCAGCACCAGTGCAGCAAGCACACAGTGCAGACTCCACTGCCTATTACAAGCCCTCTGCGCATCCACCTCGAAATGTTCTCACTCATGAGCTCCTTACTGAAAACTCAACTCCTGAGCTTTGCTTGTCACTCAGAGCAGGCAGGAGTCACATGTTTGAGATTTCAGCAGGCAAAGTGCTTCTGTGCAGTCAATGAAATAACAACCATTTTAAGGTAAATTAAGAAAAGCTGCCTATGGGCTTGTAATAGAAGATCTCCAAACCTGCACAACCCAGCTCCAAGCATATTGCTTTAAGAACTACTGTAAAGCTTTCCTGCTGCTCAGACACCATGGAGGGGAGCATCTGAACTGGAGGATGCTCCCCAATATGCCACTAAACCACTGTGAAATGGTGAACTCGGAGTACCAACACCCTGTCTCCTGGGCCATGAGGAGCCCAGAGAGCCCAATGGTGTTTTGCCAATGGTTCCACGAGGTGATGCTATGACCCTTCTTTCTCCCCCTGACTTTTTGCTGCTGCTGGTCGTATTCCTGCATTACAAATTCCTCAACCATTGAGGACTCCCTGGCAGAATGTCAAACAAGGACTTCATTACTTGCTTACCATTTTCATGGCATGATTATCTTTTTAAGGTTAAAAATGTCAGGTAGATACTTCCTACAGTTAATGAAAGCAGCTTGTGACTTTCCTCTAGGAACTAATACATTCAGTGCATGCTTCAGTATGACTGTTAATTACCACAAGTGCAGAGTATTATTTTCTGTTCACAGAAGGAAAAAAGGAATGGAGCTGATGGGAAGGGGAGCAATCAGATATAAACCATCATCCAGTTTATCAGCAAACTTTTCGCTAACCCTTTGTATATTCAGTGCTTTAGGGGTTAATAAAGTCTCTTAGAAAGCAAAAGGTTTCCATCTGTAATTGGATCCTTTGTATGTGCTTTCCGCTATAGGAATCAACTTTGCATTGACATCCTCATAAAAATTTCCATTAGATTGAGGACTGAATGCCCGCTAAGGTTCTGTGTGGTTTTGCAATTGATTCACTGAATGAAATCTTATCTAAAATCTTTTTATTTTATGCTATTATGGGCACAGGGGAAAACAGTGATGTAAAAGTTTTCACCGCTTGGTTAATGCACAGTGCCTCTTGGAAATGGCCTTCAGGTTACCTAAAAAGATTGCCATTTCTATTTCCCACTATTTTGTTTCATATTACCAGTAATTGAAAAATGTTTCATTTGTTACAAAGTTACATATTGACACTTTGAATTGAATTCAGAACCTTTATCTTTAATCTTATTAGATAGCTTCAGACAACAGTTCTTGCTGTCGGGGGGGTGGGGGTGTGGAACACAGTTCGTCAGTTTGCATTTTTTTTTTCAAAAAGACATAATTTTCACAACACATAGGTAAATCTGTTCCTGTGCTTTAAAGATGTGAAGAGCAGTCTGGCCACATAGAAGCTACAAATCAGACTTCCTATTGCTAGTGTCCCTGTAGTGGTGGTCCTCTCAGTGGCTCTCCAGAGAAAACACAGGGATAGGTCAGAATATCACTTACAAAAATGTCAAATCTTTTACTTCTTTGAAACAATGCCCAATCAAGAACAGGAAGAACTGAAGAGGAGGAACATTTTGGTTTTGCCTAAGATCTGCAGGCCAATTAGTAGATTAGCTACTACATGTTTTCCTTCTTTACATGCTGTGAAGAACAGTCTCCCAAACCGAATTCAGAAGTTGAAGCCAGAATGAAGGCTGAAATGAGAAATTATCAGAATACTTTGCCAATATTTTTAATGTCCTCTCAGCCATACAGATTGGACTTTCCCTTCCATCTGCTGCAGCTGCAAAAAGAACCATATACTTACACCATGTACTTACAGTGCACACAGCCATAACCTCAACCAACCACACAAACCCAGGACAGAAGCACGTGTACAACACCTGCACACTCACACCCTGCGCCCAAGCGTTCAGAGATATGCTGAATGCAAGCACATGGGTTGCACAGAAATACATGCACTCAGACACTGCACATAGACATATGGTACGCATGTGGTGTGTACCCACAAAGTATGTATTTTAACAGGTTTATTTTCTCTTTACTGGTCCTGGCCTGGGAACTTCCAATGTCCCAGCAGCAGATGCAGTGTCCCTTACTCCAAGTAGGACATTTCTGTCACTGAGTAACACCATCCTGATTTAATTAGAAGATTGTAAGGTGGCTCTTGCCATCAGTGTGAACATTTTGGCCAGCACAAGCCCGGACTGCCAGAATTGTGGGCCAGGTGCTGTCAGGGCTACAGCCTCTGCAGCCTCCTGGTTCCCTGCATCAGCTCAGGGTGAAGGCTCCAGAAGCCGGTGCTCCTCTGGCAGGGACTGCTGAGCCCAGGTCAGGCGAGCGGCAGGCGTATGAAACTTGGCATGTGACCCTGCTCCTCTGGAGTTCGGGAACAACAGCCTTCCGTTTGATTTTGACAAATCATCCCGAGACCAGGTGCTGCAGCACCTTGAGCATCCATGGACATTGGCTAAGAGCTGGGAGGCTGCAGGAGAAACCTAATATTCTGGAGAATCATCTCCCTGGTACAGACATGATACCTAAGTGGGATATCACGTGTTTAGGTCCTCCAGTTTCCAAGAAGCTAGGATATGCAGATACTCTGACTCGCTATAAGAAAATTTACTTCTAGTGACTCAAAGGCTTGGGTGCTGTTGTTTCCTAGTTAATTGCTGTGCTCCACCGTGGGTCCAAAATCCTCTGTTGTGGACTGGAGAAAGTTTGTGGCCTTGAGGATCGTTCCTGCTCTGGTGCAGCTACCTGGGTGGAGAGATTAATCTCTTGCTGCCTATCAGTACCTACTTTAGTAGGCATGGTGGTGATGGGTTGACAGTTGGACTTGATGATCTTAGAGGTCTTTTCCAACTTTAATGATTATGTATGATTCTCGTGGTCTGCTCTTGTGCACATCACAAAGCAGACAGCAATAATAATAAAGTTTGCATTTGCTTTCCTGTCTCTCTCTTCAGTTGTGGGAGGTCTTTGCAGTGCATATGAATAAAAATGAGGCAAACCCTTACCCTACTGTTAGAGGGAAGGCAAGGCAGTGCTAGAGCACCCGGGAGCAGTGTTAAGACTGTGCCAGCCTGGAAAACACTGCATATCCCAGGATGCAGAACGTGCTCCATCCCTTGGGCTGGAGGCCATCAAAGGAAAGGGAACAGCCTCAAGCCGTGTTCATGGTGTCTGGATGATCTCTGCCTGCCCAAGTTTCTCCACAGGAGGAATCTCCACTTTCTATGATATATGGTTCTCTACACAACACAATGATAATTTGGAAACATCAATTCAGCTTACCCTACTGAAGTTGTACTGTCAACTTTCCAAGCATTTATTTCAAGCTGAGCTGGCTGGCAATTTTCTAAACTTTTCTGAGAAAGCCATTTTCCTAAAATTTTTTAGATAACCTAATTTTTTTTCTTTAAAAAAATAATCTCATATTTCAAAATTAAAATGTATAGCTTTTGCTCTGAGTGTGATGAGTACTCTACCCTTTCCTCTGCCTTCCCTCACCTCTTCAGTGCAAAAACATGAGAAAGTAGAAGAACAAAACAGAAGAAAAGAAAGGATACAAAAACAACCAAAAGCAGAACCAAAACCTGTCATTTCAAAATAATTTTTTTCTTATTTTTATGTGTTTTCTACTGAATATGCCAAAAACAGTTCTTTTGCACAAAACAATTTTTAAATTAATATTAACGAAAATAGTAATTTTTCCTAACAACCCACATCTGGCCTGGCTAATCCTGAAGGCACCTGACATTAGACAAGCCATGGGACCAGACAAGCCATGGGACCATTGGCTCAGCAGTGATATTTGTCATTAGTCAAGGAAGAAACCTCAAACTGGCAGAATTTTCATTCTCTGCATACACGAACACACACAGTGTGACCACAGCCTGGAAACTCCTCAAGACAACAAATGAGCTGAATCCCAGATTTCATTTCAAAGTCAACCTCAGAATTTCCATGGTGCATTGAGCCCTCCAGCCTTACATTCAGAAATCAATGAGGTGACACTGGCATAGAATAAAAATAATGTAGTGACAAAACAGAGCTCTGAAGTACTTCACAATGACATTTTAAAAACAAAATACCATGTGAAAAAAATAAAATCAAATGCCCTTTAATCTCCATGACTCTGTAGTGTCACAGTCTAAGTAAACCCTCAGCCTTCTGCCGAGTTAGAGCTACACTCACTGAAAAAGGAGGCCCTCTGATAGACATTATGAGTTGATCTCCTCCATCCCAACATCTGTATAATTGCCCTTAGCTCTAATGAGTGCAAGTGCTGGAAGAATGACAGGATTTCCTACAAGCTCAAATTCACCCTATAAACTGCAAAGCATTGCTAATGTTTCTTTCTGTCCTGCTAAAATCCTGTCCCTGGATCAGAAATGCAGGAAGAATGAGCTAGACCCCTCCACTGAAGTTCCTTGTAATTCCCTTAATTTAAATCTAATGCAGAAATAAAGACCCAGGCAGACAGAAAGCAGTGAAATAAAGCAAGTGGCCAATTTATAGCCTCAACAGTGCTTCTGAGACTGAAATTCAATTTCTGGACCCAGAGGGCAGTTTTGGGAGAGCGATACCACCTTGCACACATTCCTGCTTTGCACTGTTCCCAGCCCCAGCACACAGACCTGCTGAGGCTCACAGTCTGAGCGCAAAACTCTTTCTCTTGGCTGTGGGCTCTTCCCCATCCACCTGAGCAAACTCATTCTGCGTATTCACAGTGGGCTGCTGCCTCCTTTACTGGGACACCAGTGACACCAGTGACAGCATAGATGGTCACCCACAAGTTGCAGGGAGGTGCTCAGGAGAGCTGCCATAGAGCAGGGTACCACACTGCTGAAATCTCTGTCCGAGGCAGCAGCTTCATCCAGTGCCATCTCTCCCGTCACTGGGTTCAGCACATCTGGTTACACCTCTGTCACACAATTTGATACCATTTCCCCTCTATCCCCACCCATGTCTCTGTGCAGCATAACAATAGCAATATTACATTTTAACAGACCAGTAACACTAATGAACTAGATGACTAGAATGACCATCTCTCTCCCAAAGAACCCCTTGCCAGTAAGAATTAAATGCCCACCTGGTCTTACTGGGTATAATACCAATAGGAAACAACTCCACTTGTTTCAGTCAGAAAAGAGTAAGGACAGATTTGTCCTTCTCTCATGTATTTACTGTTGAACAGTTCTATGACTCTGCTTTCTTACTTCACATCCAGACCACAAATGCCCCACTTCATGCTAGACATCATTCAAATACCTTGCATAGAAACCTTAGAAAAAATAAACAATAAGAAAAGTGTATTAAAAGATAGCCCTGCTTGCAATAAAGATCCATAATCACAGACCACCCCAACACAAAATCTTGCAATCCAGCCTGAGATGTTTCACAGGTCACATAGCAAGTCAAGTATGGACTAGAGAAGACTTGCCTCCTTCAAGTCAATCCTACTACAACTACTTGCCCCTCCTGAGGCCAAGCTGCCTCTCCCAGGAGGTGAATACAGGCAGCCCATGTTGTTGGTAGCTGTCAAAAAGTCAGGTTTCCTGCACCTTTTTGAGGAAGATCTAGTCTGGCAGCAAGTAAAGATGGGGGCAACAAAACAGCAAAGAAGCAGCAAAGGGGAAAGCTGACTGGAGTGGCTGCACACACAGATGGGATCATTCATTGATAGGCACGCCAAATGGTTTGCTATGCTAGGAATATTTTTGAGTACAGATAGATTTTCAAAGCTGTTTTGGAGGCTTGAGCTCCAAGTCTCCTATTTAAGGCGAACATCCACACCTGGGTTGGCAAAATGAATGTGTTTCACAGGTAGGTGCTCCTGGCTTCCTCCTCCGTGTGCCTCTTGGGGAAAGTGGGCAATGGGGGGCTGCAGCAGGAAACAGCAGCCCACAGTACTCAGCCAGGTTGTCTTGTTGCCAGGAGCGGGGCACTGGGACAGTGCCCTGTGGCTGGCAAGGTGGAAACCTGTAGCAAGAAAGCAGCAAAGAGCAGCCACCTTCTGTGCTGGCATCACTTAAGCAAGAAGAGAACACATGTCCACAACCCACATTGCTCATGATTTACACCGACATGAAGAAGATCAGAACCAGGCCCTCGTGCTTTGTTACAACAGTAAACACAACAGGGAGCTTCGCCTCTCCTCCTCAGGGTATATGCCTTCCCTACCCCTTTGTGGTACCAGCACAATAAATAATGCGTTCCTGGAAAAGGAGATCCAAGGAGGTTTCCATAAACAATTCAGGACTTCTCCTTTAAAAAAACCTCTGAAATATTTTCTTAATGGCTGAGCCATGTAAGTCATTAGGTTTCTGTCAGTATGCTCAATACATATGTGTGTGCCAGAGACCAGAATCCTGGTGGAGTCTGTACTGCAGGACATCTATAAAAGAAAATTACAGTTTAAGTGTCCAAAACAATGATCTGTGGGTGGTCCTCTGGATAACAGATGGGTTTCTACATTGCACATATAGCTATTAGTAACAAACACCTCCTTGTTTTTGTCTTAGTAGCCTCTGTATATGAAGAAAGATCAGTGCACAGAGGATTCACTGCTTACAGATTAGCAGTTCATATTCTTTGCTGCATAAAATCTGCAATCCTACCTGTGCAGGTCTGATAGGTCTAATGGCATTTTCAGTCAAAATGGAGCTACTTGTAGAATTTATCAGTGTAAAATAACAAATAAAAACTGACACCTTCTGCTCTCACATAGCATTATGTCTTCCAGGTGAAGGCAAACCAGAACAGGGTACGGGGGAAAAGGTGGTTAAAACACCTTTTCCTTTGATGCATGGAGACACCCATACAGCCAGTTGGATGAATTGTGTTCTACTTACCAGCTTTGACCACAAATGAAGTGCAGAGCCTCTTCAGCCTAAGGTTTCTTTCAAAAAGCCACGAAATATCACCTTGAACATCCCAGTTGCAGCTTAACCTGAACAATAGCACAATTGATTTGGAGTGTGGCCCAAGGGACAGTTGCATAAAGCACATCAAGGTAGAGAGAAGCATGAGGGATGGGGACAAGGAAAGGGCCCTCAGGAAAGTCAGAAACCTTTTAAACTAGTTTTGCATCTGCAGAAACTGCATAGTGGAACCACGCCCTGAGGGTAACTAAGGTGCCTGTGTCCTTCCACACCTGTGGGGAATCTGAAGTTTGGCTTCCCTACCTTATTCAGCAAAGTGCTAACTCAAAGCCTGCTCACAAGTGTTATGACTATCAGGAGCAGCCCAGTAATTTAAGAACACCATATACTAACTGGCTATTGGGATGAGTAGTGATGTATGCATATGCTAAGTTTAATACAGACTTTTGGAGAAACTAAAAAGTGGCAGGATATGTCACTTCTCAGCAAACGTTTGGGAGCTGTTAAGTGATAAGGTCAGGATAAGGAAAGACCTGCAGCTATGGGAGACCATCAGTTTTAAGGAAGCCACTGTGACTCTTGGTCCTAGTCTCTGAGAGGGAAGACCCACCAGCAGAGTGGGAGTAATAGAAAAACCTAAAAATTTGGGGTCCTGAGTCCAGAGCCTGCCCCATGAGTGGGAAGAAACAAACTGCACCCTTCAAAAAGAGAAAAAAGGATTCTAAGGCAATCAAGGCTGAGGGGAGGCATGCAGCCTGGCCAGAGGGAGCAGATGCACAGCTGGCACCGTGACCAGGAGCACAGTAATCTGTTACCATCAATTATTTCGCCCTTGCTCCCTCTGGCAGACACTTTGGGAACAGGAGGTGCATTGGGAGCAATTAAGATGTAAAGGTGTACTGGTAGGAGAGACTAGCTAATGTGGTCCAAGGCACACGGAGGCGGTGTCCATGCATCAGACGGCCAACGGCGCAGGGATACTTGCTCGCTTTGAGTGAGCGAGCTCAGATTTCAGCAACGGGCTGGCCATCACCAGCACTGTGCTCAGCGGGGCCTGATGGATAAACTGAAACCCAGGATAAATTAGCCTCCGCTGAGCACTCTGTTGTGCTAACTAGACCGCTACCAGCATCTGCAGGGTTAACAGCCTACATTACACTGCCAACTCTGCTGTTACTCCCTATGGACAAGTTTCCACCACAAAAACGTCACTAGACAGTGCAAGGGGTAACAAAGAGTTTGGTGCTGAAGCTCTGCTAATCCCCTGAGAAAGCACTGCTGTTTTATAGCTCTTACCTAATAGAGCGATGGCTTGAATAGATCACCATAAAGAGCCGATCGTCTCCAGGTCCAGGAGCTGGCTGTGCTGTATCACTTTTCTGACCATAATTACACATTAAAGAAAATATAATGAAAGATATTTTGGAAAAGCTTAAAAATATCAAGCAGAGCACAGGCTTCTGGAGGAAGTGGAGCTTCCTGCCTATGAAGGCTCATACCTGCTGGGGAGAGCCAGGGGGGAGGAATAAAGCTTTAACCCACACGTGCTCCCAGCTACACGGCCAGCAAATGGCCACAGCATCCGCCAAATCCACTGCATGCCTCGATATAGCCTGGACTTTTCTGTATGTGAACAGGGATCACCAATGATGAAAAGACACCACGCAGTGTTGTTCTGTGATTCCACAAAGAAATGTTGCCTTTCTCAGGGCTTTCAAAAACTCAGCTGAAATGACCAACTGGCCCCTTGAATCTCCCTTTCCTGCCTCCATGGTGCTTTGAAGTGTGAAAATTAACAGATTCTAGTGTACAGTTCACTGTATGGACTATCAGAGATTTCTCTGCCTCTCTTGGCTTTAATAATTAAGTAGGCCACAAGGACCATTGTTGGAAGGGGACATTTTGGCCAAAAATTACTGAAATTATGAATGTTCTGAAACACTCGTTCCAAAGTGAATCGGTTCATAAGCACTTCCAGGGCATGCGATGTCTCAGCCTGCAGAGCATTTCTTAAATTTTCCTTCTGGGACTAAATCCTAGAAGAAGATGTCACTAGTTAGTTCTGAGAAGTGAGGATGTCATTAACATGTTGCTTTAATTGTGTTTTAAATATTATATTAAACAATTTTTTGTACATTTCCTAGGAAGAGTCTTCTTTCACGAGGTGTACCAAGTCTCACATCAGCTTATTGTGGCTCAGATGTGTACATGAAATCAAATTAGCACATTCCAAACTTCATTTCCACTGAAACACAATCAATTGTAACTTATTTTCGAATCACGCTGCTTTCTCTAATTGTTAGCTCCAGCCTCTGCTGAATAGCTGGTTAAGCAAATTATTCCATCTCACATATGAAAATTGTGCTATTTATGCTGGCAGCTTTCATGGTTACTGATGAGGTTTCTTGAGCTAATGAAATAATGAAAACACAAAACAGATTTACCTTTCTTAATAAGGAAAAAGATAATGAACTAAAATTAAAATTGGAACTCTCATTATACACAGAGTTACTGTAATATCGTTTATGTTTTAAATTAATGCCTGTACTTTTTTATTTTATTTTTTACATGCCAGTAACAAAGCATCGTAAGGATGCTTTTACTTTATTGCATTTTTTGTAATAGAATTATGGGACATACAGTTTTGGTGACATTTCTCTTCCGTGTGATTCGGCACACATAAAAGTGCAACACTTCAGTTGGACTGGGGCTGTTTAGTCTGGAGAAGAGGAGGGTGAGGGGGGACCTTATCGCTCTCTACAACTACCTGACAGGAGGGTGCAGTGAGGTGGGTGTTGTCTCTTCTCCCAACTAACTAGCAATAGGACAAGAGGAAGTGGCCTCAAGTTGTGTCAGGGGAGGTTTAGATTGGATATTAGGAAAAATGTCTTTATTGAAAGAGTGGTCAGGCATTGGAACAGGCTGCCCAGGGTAGTGGTGGAGTCACCATCCCTGAAGGTGTTCAAAAAATGTGTAGACATGGCACTTCAGGACATGGTTTAGCAGGCATAGTGGTGTTGGGTTGACGGTTGAACTTGATGATCTTAGAGGTCTTTTCCAACCTTAATGATTCTATGATTCTGACTCTGTGCTGGGCTTCAAGGATATCCATCATTGAAGGGGAAAGGGGAGGATGGATGAAGGTAGCTTTGGGTCACCTTTGCATCCTTCTATCCATGACTTGATGCTTGATCCTTCCTGGTGCAAACCTGCTGGGATTTGCGTTGCTGGAGCCATGCAAAGCACCCTGGCTCCTCGCTTGCCCACTGCCCTGCTCTGCTTCCCAGCTTTTGCTGGTGATACAGCTCACGAGGAAGCTTTGCCAAGCAGAAAATACAGCTACACTGTGTTTAAAAAGGCCATCCTCTCACCCCAGGGCCAAAAAGGGGAGGAAACCTCAATGTGCCTGTGTCATCTGTCTGGCAAAGCCTTCTTGCTTCCTCTAGTTTGCATATACTGAGTCTGAAATGGAGTTGCAGCTGCGCAGGATTAACAGGAGAGAACCCCATGGCATTGCTTCAGAGCTGGGAGCCTACAAGTATGCAGTCCCACTGTTTTTTAAATATGTATTTCCAGAGCTGAGAGACATCATTTTGCAGCCTAGAGAGGTCTTGACTGGAAATACAAAATCTGAGAAATCCAGTATGGGGCATCAGTATTTCTGTCAAATAACCTGGACAACAGGTCCGGGAGATGCTGCACAGGTCTATGCCATGCATGTTCAGGTTTTGCAGGGTTACTAGCTGGATCCTGAAGTTGTTCCTCAAACTGCTCTCAAAGTCAGTGAAGTTTTCTGAAGCAAGGACAATGAAGAAGAATAATAGTCAAGCCCAGTGCGAGTGCTCCTAGGATTCCCAGCGCTGGCACATCATGCAGTACCTCTGATCTGCTGTATTATGAAATTGCTGTAAAAGCCCTTCAGGGTCCCCTTCTCTCACTGAGCTCCCAGCTCACTCATCCCTTCCCCATGCCACAGCACCCACAGTTTTCTCCTCAGTGTAAAACGATTATACATTTCTGTCAATAAATACCATGCCATAAATTAGAGGGCCTGCTGGCTCTCTGCCTGCCACTGGGGGAGGAAATGGCCCCATAAATATTTGTGCAAGACATCAATAAATTTGAAGTGTTGACTCGAGTACTCAGCTTCCCTATCTGAGACCTGGAGCAGAGCTTCCGGAGTTCACGTGTTTCTGCCGCGAGAGGCCAGTGCGGAGGCTAGCGATATCCCCAAGATGCTGAAACTGGAGATGGAGAGAGAAAACCCTTATAAACCCCTTTGCAAGGTCCCTTCATGTTACTGATCCAGGTGGAAAAGGTTCTTGCAATTCAGACAGGAACAGTTTTAGGAAGGAAAGCATTCCTCTGGCCCATTGCTGCTCTTCTTTTTACTGACTCTTTTGATTTCTCAGTTTGTACTGGTCCTTACTACAAAAACACCATTGCTGTAGTGCTTCATGTGGCTGGACAGCTGGACAACCCCGTCCTGCAAAGCTGCTTTACGGGAAGCTCAGTCAATGTGATCCTGCCCCGTGCCACAGGGACTTCAGCATCAGAAGCCCCCCATGTGCTTCTGTGATTAGTGCAATTTAACCTGGGTTAAAAATATTATTTTGAACTGGCTCTACTTTCATAATGTTTGAATGACACTGCTTCAAACTGGAGGCTGTTTTGCTAGCATTGCTGTATTATTCCCTGTCTAGGCAAATTTAGAAGATTTTTGACTTCAGTACTGACTTCTCCAGGTTTGCAATCCTTCTTCTGGGAGGAATAACTCCATTCTGTAACGCTCGCACACTTCCATTAGTGCTGGATCACACACATTAACACTGAATGCTCTTCTCCAGCTGAACAGTTTTCATTTAGAGCAGAAAATGTGATCCAGTCAATACATACGTTTTATTTTTCTTGCTGCTTTGTGTCGATGCATGTACGTACACATATGGACCAATCTGGGGAGCATGCCCTGGGGAACAGCTCCACTCCATCCTCAGGAGATGGTCCAAGTGGTTTACTGAGTCTTTCACTTCTTGTAAATCAAATATTTGGGAGTCTCATCTAGAAGTGCTCTCTTGCTACTAATGTAAAATCTAAGGGAAAAAAATGAGCATGAGGATGTAAGGAGAGGAGACGAGGGTCAGGAGGTTCCCCCAGCTCTGCATGGGACTCCTCTCTTCTACCCCAGGAGATAAGCACGAGCCAACAGCACCATTCAAATGAAGCAACATTTTTTGCAGAGACAAAAGGGATTTCTTTGTTTCTATACAGGCAACCAACTCTCCTAGATTCTCAGTCTATAAGGCCTCTGATTGTGACAACTAATTAGAAATAATTGTGAGTAAAGCACATGTGCAAAACTTGGACTACAGGGTGGAGCAGATGTACTAGGAAGGTACTCTCTCTGCCTCATTTTCTCCGGTGTTCCCAGCTCACCGTCTAGACTCAGCTCTCCCGGGAAGAAAGAAGGTGAGAAGGCTCAAAGAAAAAAAAGAAATAATGAAACTCCAGCTAGCAATTGTCAGATTTGTGATAATGCTAAATTCCATAATTATTATCCAGGCTACTCAGGAAACCATTTTACAAGGCTTAGTAGACATCTGGGATTGAAGTAAAAGATGTATTTATTAGGCCACTCAAGTTTCCAGGTTTGCTAAAACAATTGCTTTATCTCTTTATTTTGTATGTATGAAGACGTGGTTACTGAAACACAGACCGGGAGACACTCCCTGTGAGTACCGCATCGCACTGGGAACCACAGGTTAGCAGTGGCACAGCACAGACTGCACTTCAACACACCATTTGCTGGCATCCAGGGTAGTCCATGCACCAGCCCTCTCCCTTCAGTGCCATGCTGCTGGTCCAGCAGCTCACATTGGCGCTGCTCCCGGCAGCACACAGCCGCTTCTCCTGCCAACAGAAAATTCCTGTGTAACAGGGGCCCCGGGTACTCGCTGGCTCTGTGGTCAGATTGTTCACGGTTCGGCATTTTCCGCAGTCCGGCCTAGCATCCCCAGCTTCTGCACTGGAATTTGCCATTTCACTGCAGCCAGGAGCTCAACATCATGTTCCCTCTTCCCTGGTGGGACCTGGCTGCAGAATATTCTTTCCGTGCTGTTTTCAACAGAAGAAAGAGCACTTTTTTCCCACCCTGCTGCCCATAAAAGAGGAAACCAGGAAGCAGGACAAGAATTCTTCTAAGTTTTGGGGGGGTCTTTTTGTTATTTTGCGACAGGGAACAAGGGCTGGCAGGCAGCAATTGGGTTTATTCCGCAAGTTATGTTTCATGAAATGAATGTTTTAGAGAAAAGACAAAGCACTGCTAGGGAACTGAGGCCCCTGAAGAGGCTGTAGAACTGCTGCTTGTGTAGATGCGTGTATCAGTTGTGTGGATGTGCGTATCAGTTGTGTCAATCAGTTGGGTTCACAGCTAAGGTTTCACCATCAGTAACCTTGTTCTCAGCATTTACCTGCCTTCATCGGCAAGAGATTCAAGCTCAACCCCACCAGGCAGTCCTCCTGGCTATTAGAACATGAATCATTATGATCCTTGCCCAGGTAAATGTTACAACAAATTGGAGAGCTACATTGAAATTACAACTATAATAAAATCAAACTAATACAACTACGGAAAAGTGGCTGCAGGGAACAGACACAAGTGAGAATTCCCCAAAAGCATTTGCCTTTAAGTCTGTAAACAGCCACTGAGCATCATCAAACTATTCAGAGAAGATGGCGTTTGTTTTGTTTACTATCACATCTGCTTGTCCTAGGTACCACCTACTGCCTTCGTTACGCTGGTTTTCTTTCTCTTGCTAAACATTTTTAATTTGTTATCTTCAGAAAAGCAATGTTGGAGAACAACAAAATGAACATATAGAGGGAGAAATGCTAAGAGGCTTAATGCTGTCAGCATTATACACAGAAGCTGTTTTTCACAGCGAAAAATTTATGCCAGTCTTCCTTGGCCATCAGAGATCACTCAATTGAAAGCGAATTTTTTCAGGCAAGCTGATGGGAAAGACTCTTGCTATCAGCTGCTCAGAGGAGATACTGGCACCGCACCTGCAGCAACTTTCTGAAGTTCACAACTTGGAACCCAGCACCAGACCACAGAAAAAAACAGAAAAGGGAAAGAACAGCCAGATATTATGTCTAACCATCTTGACTCACTAGGGCTCCTATTCTCAATTTGCTGTGACCTTTAGAGTGGTAGAGCTGATACTGAGAAAACAATACAGCTCCATCCTCTTTGGGAAGGCTCCGCTCCTGCCCTCCGCCTGCCTCCGAGCGGTCTGCTCAGCGCTGCCAGCCACACGCACTGCACGGCCCGGCTGGAGGAGCGGGGATGACGCACCAAGTCATTTTGATTTGTGGCGTCTCCCTGAGTAGGATGTGCGGAATAGAGACAGCTAGTAATGGATGAACTCCAGCAACTGTGAAGCTGCCATGAGCGGTAGCTCTCACACTGTGCAGAGCGCCCTCGAATGAACTTCCCTGTGGCCCAAAGTCCCTGGGGACACACAGAGAAACTGCAGCTCATCTTTTAGTAAGAACTTCTGTGCCTTTTACTATTTGATCATCTTGTTTTGCTTTTTTAAAATTTTGATTTCAGCCTCCTGATGTTCCTCTTACAAGCCACCATTTTCTCATGGCTGCTCCTGCACCCATGCTGTCCAAGTTCATGGTGGTACCTTGGCAAAGCAGGGAGGCCTTTCACCTTCAGGGTCTACCTGGGAAACCTACTCCCAAATAAAAGCTTCAAAATGCCCTGGGAGCTGTGGTGTTTTTCATGTGTTCCTATCACAAAGCTAATTCCTTCACACCTTTTTCTCCCGGGATTTCTGCAGGGTTACCAAACCATGCTGAACCTCAGCACGACAACCCAGGTGATCATCCAGGCGCCTTTCTGCCACGAGGGCAGTTTGGCTTCTCTCTTCATTCTTCATGTTACCTCCAAGTTCAGATGCCTGAAGTCTGCAGCTGACATGCATGTTATTTCATCCAAAATAAATGCAGGCACATTAGTGTTTTATGATATCTTTTTCCTTAAATATATCAATAGAAGTTGATTGCTGGGGGTCTCTTCCAGGAATGAAAATAAGAGGCAAAAATAACCAAAAAGCAAAAACCATTCTGGGGTAGCATTTTTATGAGGCACCTCTGTGGTTCTGGAGACTATCTCCCATTTTCAAAAGTAATATTTTCCACCATGGATTCAGATCAGTTTTGAAGAAGAATCCCGTCTCGCTTACCTGCTTTTGCAATTGTTCCCTTCAATTTTCAAAGGTCAGCTGGCTCTGCATCCTGCAACGTACCGCTGTCCACAGACAGCCAGAGCCGGCTGAGAAACTGCTGGTGAACATGCACTGGGGCTTTACAAGCAGCATTTGCTGGTGGGGTCATGCTGTGAGCAAAGATGTATTTTATCTTACAGCAAATAGGTTCTCCATTCGGCAAAGTCCACACCATGTGGTAGCACAGGTACATGAGGAAAACTGTGGGATGGTTTGAAGTAAGTTATAAAATCTGAGCCTTTCAAGAAAAAAAACAATAAAATGAATGATACAATGAGCACAATAACCTTCCTGGGGTTTAGTCTGTTATTATTAACATAGAAGACATGACAAAGGAAACCCCACACATATTTTTTAAAGTCTAACTGAGAGTGAACTGGGTCTCCCCAAGTCAGCTCCCCAGTTCACCAGAGGCTCAGTTAAAGCCTCTAGTAGTCTGAACAGCAGATTTCCAAGCCACTCTGTTGAAAGCAAAGAATTTTCTCATATGTGTGAACATACCTGATGATTGGCATAATCCCAACAAACACACATTAGGTCAGTTAAATTATTCCAGTGCATTGACATTAATTCCACATCTCAGGCCCAAGATCATGTTCTCATTTGTCTGAATAACAGAGTATTTAAATATTTAGTTCAAATATAAAGACTTGTGACTTATATACAGGGGGTGGGGGGTAGGAATTCAGAGGACAAAAGTTTTCCTTGTAGTGTGCACTGTGCTGATTTCCAAACCTTGGCAGCCATGAGCACAACGCAGCAACGGCAAAAGTTTGGCCAAGACAAATCTATAAAATTTGCACTGTACGTACACCTTCTTCATGCATCAAGGTCTAATAAGCCCAGATACTTTCTGCCTCTCTGAACAGTCAAGCTACAGTGGTGTCCCCACGGATTCTAGCGGGGCCAGGAGCATGGAGACTTTATTATGTAACAACCCACATTATTCAGTGAAAATCTGGAATACGCTTTATTAGTTGGGCCATTGTTTGGTCAGGAAATACCTCCAGACAAATGTGATGACACAGGCATTTTTAATTTGCCACTTCAAGTTCATAGCAAATTTGGTGATTTTACTTGTAATTCCCTCCATTAAAAATGACAGGCTGCAAGGTTAGCAGTTTCCCTCAGAAGCTCTCGATGACATTACAGACACACATAGAAAGCACGAGCACATCAGAATGAATTAAGATCACCTCCCTTGCCCATAATCTGAAACACTCTATGTGGTCTCTCTTAGCATCAGTCCCAAATGCCAACACACTGGAACAGCATGTGCAAGTGGTTGGAGGTAGGGGAAGGGAGAGGTCAAATTCTATGTGCTCCGTATGATCAAATTTGTGGTATAAAACCAACAATTACCAGCGAAGTGGTGAGTGAAAAACAAACGTCCTATCCATTACCCAATTCCAAATGCCAATGCGATGCCCCCAGGACCCTCAGTCCTCAGTTATTTTTTTGACATACTTGGTAACGTGTCAAGCCTTAATACCTGCTCTCAAATGAAGTTGTTGGGATTTTCCATTTGTGAGCTCAAAGCAATTTTCATTTCAGAAAAGACTTAGAGAAAGGCCAGCTAGGCTGCTGCTGAAGTAGAATCTGAGGATGTATTCCTCCGTGAATTACACTTCTGCTTAGGATAAAAAGGAAAAAAATGTAGCAGAAGTGATGTTGAGTGCAAAATATTTAATCTTGACTGAATATCACTGCTCAATGCAGACCCAAAGGAAACACTGATAAAGAAAAAAAAAAAAGAGGAAAAAAAAAGAAATCCTAGCTTTCTGTACAGTGAGGATTAGTAACTGAATTGCAGCCAGTGTAGAAACATCCACTTTTGCTGGACTTCAGTCTAGATAATATAAAAAAAAAAAAATTACAGATTATGTAGGGCTGGGTAATAAAAGAGGTAGCCGTGGTGAGTCTGCAACTGCACGTTTTTTGGCTGGAGGTTTAATGAACGAGGCTGAAGTTCTGCCAAACAACGCTGAATGAGTCTGATGCGGCTCCTGGGGTTTGCTTAAAGAGGGGAAGCGTCAGCGGAGGTCTGCGGGCCGGCCGCGGCAAGTGGGTGGGAGTTTTACAGAGGGGTTGCTGCTCGAACCATTAGCAGCGTGGGACACCTCACCTGCGCACCGACGTCTTCTCGGGAAGCACCAGGCTTAGGGCTGTTTGTGTAGGCTGGCGGACACTGTGTGATCCCTCCTCAGTTGCACATAGCTATTTTATGGCCAGGCCATGAGGTACAGCTAGGATTTTGAGGAATACCAGGTGTGTGTTGGAGAAACCAATTTCCACATCAGGAAAGCCTCCTGCACTCAGGCCCCTCAGCCTGGCCAGTTGGGTGGGCCTCTGCCTGCCACCAGCATCCCCAGAAGAGCATGAGTGCTTCCCGACCAGCCAACGGAGCCAAATGCCACCAACACACTTTGGTGTGATGGTGCAGGGAGCAAGGAGGAGGAAGAGTGCAGAGCTTCACATAGAATTTGTCTCCCAGAGCCAGGAGCTGCAGACTTCTATCTCTTCCCACCTCCTAACTGGGCTCAGAGCCCAAGTATAACCTTTTTTCCCCAAACTGCTCTGAAATTAGGCATCTAAAACTGTCAGTGAAACTCAGGCTCCAACGCATGAGGAATAATAAGGCTGCTCTCTACACACACACTCTTGAGAAATACTTCCATGGTCAGTTTTGGGTGCATTTTTGCACAATGGCTTTGTATGCTGTTATCACAAACACCCCAGCATGTGACTGGGCAGAGGTGAAAAGTCAGAGAAAGCCTTTTTCCTTCAGGTCAAGTGAATTTGGGCCATGTTTGTAATCACTACATGCAGTTTCCAGGTGCTGGATGGTCACTAGCACTAGCAAGAAAAATGTCCTTTCAGAATTCATTTGCATCCCAAAAAGATAATCCCACGATATAAGCATCACCTCGCTAGCAAGGCACGCTTCCTTGGAATCCACCTCAGCGGACGAGATGTGGGCGGCTTGCAAATACTTATCTTCGGCTCTCAGAGATGCATGGTCTGCAGGTCAGTGATGTGTGAGAGCAGCAGCAGCGAGTACTTGCTCCTCTTGCTTCTGCTAAACAAGGCTGAAATGCAGGAAATCCCATTCCTTCATTTTTTTCCCAGCTTCAGATGAATAACCTGTATTTTTAAAGCAAGAAGAAGTGCCAGATGAATTTTCAGACGTATCTGCCCTGCTACCGCCATGCCTCGCCCTTGCCACCTCCGCCCTGCTGACCGGCATGCAATAAGCACTCCCTGTGGACTTTGTCTGCCCTGCAGTGTTTTAAGCCCATGTATAATTGCTGAGAAACCCTCTCTACCTAAGAGGCAGAGGAGACTATTTCTTTGTGTTTCTTTTTGCTCAGAAGGGGCTGAAGAAGCAATCCTGACTTAAAGGCTGACTCTGATTGGAAAATAAACAACTATAAAGTACAATAAATCCCATTGAAGAGTCCAGTCAAAACATCCCAATGAACAGCTAATGCTCTACTAACCAAATCCAGATGTCACTGCCTTGTCTGGCACTAATTGGTTGACTGGAGAGTAACTGAAGGAAATCTCTATTTCTTGCACTTGGGATGAGTTGCTAAGGCAGAAAATGGTTTAGTTTTGTTGTGCTGCTTAATTTCCTAACTACAGAGAAGTCACAGGCACCCGTGCTCATTAGGACCTCTGCTAACAGGCTCCCTCTGGCAGGACATGCTCCTATTTTAGGCTCCTTAAGGCAACTCACAAAGTTTCTCAAGAGCATGGAGCCTTTGACGTTCCTTCATTCCCAAATGTTTCCGGGTTTATTTGTTTAACCAAAGGACATGCCCTAGCAGATTGCAGCTAAGTTCTTAGATAAAGGTAGTTACATAGTCCAGCTGGAAGTATTTGAAACACCAAGGAGAACACCAAATATAATTAAAAAAAATAACATCAGGAGACTGGAGATGAGCTTGGAAATAGAAAGTGGATTTTAAAAAGTAAGATTAGTCTGGTGCACCCTAACTCCTACAGCCTGGAAATTCCATGTCTCCCTGCACAACTCTGCATTGGCAAAGGACACACAAAGTGATTAACCAGGATTTTCCAATTATTTTTTTAAGTATATTTGACAGGATCATATAATATATTAGTATTTTAGAAACAATTCTGTGTAATACTACAAAGCAACATGTGTGCCTGGAAGGATCTTCTTTGTTTTACCAGAATACTTCCCAGTGCCATGAATCTGCACACACTTACTGACATTGTTTACCCTCAAGAAAAGATATCTCTTTGGCTTTAGTAACTTCTATGACATTAAGAATTGCTATTCATAATTCATTATTCAGGGTCTAGTCATATGCTGAGCACATAGAAGGAGGTTCTGTGAAAGACCTTCCTAGGAAGTTAGTTAATAAGATTCTGTTAAAAAAAATACTGTTCATACTCCTTCCCATTTTAGATCAGTCAGTAATATTAATTTTACATTTAATTAACTTTAATTTTATCAAATAACTTACGAACATGAATTTTAATACAAATTTCCCTTGGCATCACTTGAATGTTGTTCATACTTTATAAGGGCATTTTAGAACTACATAAATTTGCACACCAAAATCTAATGTTGAGCTTCTGCTCACTTATCTGGAACTGATTGTTTAGTGCTTGTAAAAAAGTAAAAAGCCTATAATCTGACCCTCAAGTGTCAAAGTCATTTTTTCAGTGGAGCAGTGTACAGTGGAGCATCTGTCCAGGCACATCCAGCCATATCTTTCACTCATGATCTGCAAGTGGATAAGACAGGATTTGAAATACAGTAGACAGTTGTGCAAAGTATGAACAGTGAAAATTATATCCAGCCTTTAATCCAGGGGATTCTGCGCTGAGCTCAGCCTCCATGGGTATACATATCCACTATGCATTTAGTTCCACGTATTCAAAAGCTGGACATTCCCCTAGAAGAGTCACATGGGAGCAAAGTGGGATTAAGTAGCTTTCTCTCCATGTTTTGTTATTAGTATTACATATGTAATATGCAGTCACATAAGCAACTGTGCTGCACAATCATCAGCAAAGAAACGAAATTCTTCCAAGATACCAGAAGGTTTCACATTTCATGTATCTTCTTTATTTTGTTGTTAGCCTTGGGAGAGAAGGGACGGAAAAAAAGCGGGAGGTTATTCATACACCATGCATTTGGAATCAGAAAAATTCTGATAAACCTTCCTCCTCCAAGCCTAAATGAGGGACTATTTCCTGCCAACAGGATTCTGAATGCAAAACCATCTCCCTCACCCAGCTTCTTCTTCTATCCTTTCAAAACTGCCAGAAGCTTACCTGGCTTTGGCAATGGTTAATACAAGGGAGAACTTCTCTGCTGTGGATGCTGGACATATGTCAACATAAAAAAACCTATCATCTTGCCAGTACAAAGTGGCACCTGTTTGCAACCTCATAAAAAGGCCAAGGGCAAAGCAGGGTCCTCCAAGGATTACCATCTCTACCTGTTTTTCAATTTGCAGCTCCTTGAAGGTCTTAAGCTGGGGCGTCTCACCAGCAGGAATTAGATGTGTAGCTTGAACACCAACAGCGAATTTTTACAATGTGTAACGCATGAAAGTACCAAATTTAAGCAGACAGGTATTGAACTGCTCATAATAGGGGCAGGGGATTAAATTTTCTGTTCAATTTTATCTCAAAAATTCCTACGAAGAAATTGTGGGATATTAGGAAGAAAATGCCTATAGGAGTTGAATAGTTAAATTTCTGTTTCCATTGAGCTAATTAGATAAAATGGATAAATTCTGAAATGGGTATTTTACAGAGTGCAGAGCATCAGTTCTTACTGGCATTTAACATTAAATATCTCTCCTTATCACTAACCACTTCAGAGCACTAAAATATATCTTTAAAAAACAGTCTTTGACTTTGGCAGCAAAGCTGACTTTAAAAGAAACTGTTAACATTCAGTTGAGTGGCATGTGGAGGAAAACAGGCAAAGTAAACTCACGGGTTAATGAAAGTAAATGAGATAATCCTCATTGATCCCCCATAATCCCCACAGTCTGAGTGCAACTGTCAATCACTGGGAGAAACTTTTTTCTAATCTGTCCCTCTGTGAATAGGTCATTCCAAACTGAATATACTTTATACACAGACATGTAGACAAACATACACATACGCTGAACATAAAACAAAAATTTTAGCAGGGTAAATTCCAAAACGAAGGGGAAAGTAAAGCATAGCTAAAATATGATATGTAAATTTTAAAAATATGAACTTTCTTTTACCAGTCAAAAGATGTTCAGGGTGTCTGTTCATACTAACTCACTGCTTCCCTTGTAAGCTGGTAGCAAATAATGAATCTGTTAAACCTCTGCTCCGTAAAGGAAGAAAGACTGTTCCCTTGAAATTAAAACTTACTGTTCAACAGATTGACCTAAGCAACATATGGTCTGGAACATAAAAGAAATTACTGGCATAAGAACTGCTAGCATAAGAAATGCATTAAATCAAAGGATGGTGTATCTGAGGCTTATAGAACCCCAACATGTTGCTCTCCCTCCCAAGCACTGCACCGGATTCACAGGTGACCTGAGGCATGAGTCTCTGTCTTGAGCTCTTGTTTCACTTTGGTCCATAGCCACTTGAGCAGTGCTGTGCTCCTCCTGCACTGGCACAGCCGGGAGGGGTGCGTGTGGAGGCACCACGATCCGGGAAGGACAACACATCTGGATTACAAGGGCACCAGCTCTATAGTCCAGATTTTATCACAGAAGCTCAGCTCTAAACCCTTGCTTGATTTTGTGAGAAGTTCATCCAAGATGCCCAGTGCATAAAGACACTGTTATTTACAACATTTATAAGTACCTGCTTATTCTGAGAAATTTCCATCTAATACCTTGCCTCTGGAATTGTTGATGGTGTAGACATGCTGTTTAGTGGCGGACTTGGCGGTGTTAGGTTTACAGTTGCACTCAATGATCTTACGGGTCTTTTCCAACCTAAATGTTTCTACGATTCTGTATTACAGCAATTGCTTACAGAGAAAGTCTACAGGATTTAAAAGAAAGACAGTCTTTCTACCTAGCATTCATACCCACTTGTAAAAATGTTATTGCACGCTGCAGCGGAAAAGGAAAATGTCTGTCAAAGGTTTGGGATAGAAATGCTTCACACCACCCAAAGGTACCTCTTGACAACACAGTGCAACAGCCATTTGCCTCCTGTAAACATTCAGAGCAAACTGCTGCCTAAGCCACCACTTCCAACCTGAGGCTGAGCTGGAAATAAGTGCCCCACTCTCAGGTTTAAAGAAAAACCAGCTTGGTAGCCATTTGGCCTGCAGCCAGGATTAAAGTGTTAACTCCATGTCTGTCAACCTGTCACTTAAATGTTTACCAAACTACTGACCACTTCTATTAAAAGACCATTAAACCAGGATTAAGCTTTTCCAGGGTTAAGCTGATGTAAAAATGCAAGGAATGTCACACCAAGGGCAGCTTATTTTATTTGTATTGTAAACAGCTAGAAGATGGAGGATAAAATGTTACATGTTTATTAAATATGGGAATATACCCCTGCTTTGCATTTTCCCTTCTTTCAGCTTCCTAAACCCAAATCCCATTACTCAGTGCTCTGATAGCTGCAGAGCATCACCCAGCAAACACGGAAAGCTCCAACTCCCTTAAAACCAGCACTGGCTGCTTTACAGCAGGTCAGGGCTGCTCTGCCTGGAGGGGGGACGCGATACAGAGTCCAGCCATAGTGTGGGAAAAGCCATGATTACAAACACAACATTTGCTTAATGTGTCGCGTCATAACCAGAGACTAGTTGTTAAAAAAAGGCCAGCCTCATCAAAAGCAAGAGTCTATTTTCAGCAGTCTGTGAACTTCTTTTGCGGCAGTGTTTGCAGCCAAAGACGGGAGGTGTGTGCACAGGCAGGGCATGGGTGCTGCTGCACCTTTCAGATTGTTCTGTTACCTCAGGTAAAATAAGTCTTACAGGAAAAGGCACAAAGCTCTACAAATCATCATTTCATCAACTAGGGGAGTATTACTTCTGAAAATGGTCAAAGGAAGAGAAAAATGACCCATAAATGAAGCGTATCGTCTCATTTTTCCCTTTGTCAATTCCTAGCAACTCAGTGATGTATCACCTAAGAACAAAATCCTGGAAGACACCACCCGAGCCAGTCTGTACTTACGGTCAAAACGGACTGTCCAGCCTTTCTGTCTCTGATGTATGGGCTCACACGAAGCTGTTCAACACTGTTGTAGGCTCTGGGTTACTCCATCCAGGTCAGCACACACACGCATGTATGTATGTAGTACCAGGAAGCAGCTTTTGGACTGTGCAGATCTAGTGGGTCTGTAGATGATGCTTTCTTGAGAGATACATAGATTCCTAAAAGCTATCCATGGATAACATCTGAGCTAAATAACCTGGTCTGCAGATAACTACAAGCCCAAAACCTTAACAAAGAGAATTAGGAAGTTGATATCCTAGTTATCCAGGCTGACTACTGTGAACAATGTGTCTTCCTTTTGACTTGACGCTCACTTAATGCTCTGAGTTTCATACAGTTCTAGATGTAAAAGAAACAAACAAGTCTACCAAGGGGTACCAAGCACCTCAGTGGAAGTCTTTCCAGCTTAGCTTGCCAGGTGCTGTGATGGGACTCGTGAGGTTGCTCCTGTTGTCTTACATTTACCCACTACCAGCCTTTGGTAAAGACAGGGTGCAAGGCTAGATGGCCTTACAGCCTGATCCACTTTGGGTGTTTGTATCTGCCACCTAATTAGTTCTGAATAAAAGCATGCTGGTTTGTCTGAATATTAGTGCAAAAACATGACTCACAGAACTGTTGGTCTCTACCTTTACTAACTACTATTCTTTCAAATATAAGCCATTGAGAAATTCTGCCTACATCAAGACCACAGAATTTGCCATTCCCAAACAAAGGAGGTGCATATATTTAATGAGATTCCTCCCCTTCCCCTTAGCCCTCGCCCCTTCTCTAGCCCGTTATCTATATTAAATATAATTTTGCTTTCAGGAAGTATCTATGACATTTCCATCTGAAGCAGGACTTCCAGTATTTACAGATATCAAAGAAGTGGTCTTAATTTCATCTGATACTTTAAAAAGCCTTTTATTCTAAAATAAATTATTGAAATGTGGTATTGGTAAAATGGGTTGCTCCAGTAATGGATTTACTCTGATGGTGCAATCAATTTCAGAGATTGGATTTCAGGATAGAAACTATTCATCACTCTCTATGTCAATGCAAGGTTTACCTTCACACTGCGGTCGCCCACCGTAGCTTGCAGATACCAAGGGCAGAGGAGGATCTATTGGAAGAACAGTCTTTCTGTTGCTTTTTTTTCCATTGTCACTGAGGTCAAAGCCTCAGGAGTTTGCACAGTTACAGCAGCTCCACAGTATCATGGTGCTATGCAAGGAGATGCAGAGGGACTCATCCCCGTGCAATAGCAGACATGCTTAAATATCCCGCTGGTCTACTCTGCCATGATTCAAATACAGACTTTCTTATCAGTGTTTTCCCACTTCTCCATCTTATTTCAGGATCAGCAGAGACTTTTAGTAGCTAAAGGCCTTCAGGGGTAGGGACTGCGATGGTTTTCATAGGAATGATGGGGAGACACCTTGGAGAAGCACAACTTCTTCCCATCCTGTAACATAAAGCACCCAGCACATGAGTGATGCTAATGTGGGAAGAAGAGGAGCTGTGACATTAACTGTCCCTCCTTCCCCCTGCACTGACCCTTCCTTTCGGCAATTTCACATCTGAGGTTTTTCACAAGCTGGAGATCCCAATAACTGCAGGTACACCTGCCCTGCCATAACTACCAACATAGTTCCTGGACCTCTGCAGCAAAGGAGGAGGCTGAGAATGGGAGCAGTTTAGTCCTGGAGATCAACAATGACAGGATTTTACACCATTTATTTTTGCTCCATAGAGGCCCATGTGCCTCTGTTGGCATATACACATATTCACAGCCTCATTAGTCCCTCTTGCTCCTTGCTCTCTGCCTGGTGGAGCTGCTTCAGTCCTGCCAGGGCCACAGCCCATGGAGGCTCCACGAACCACCACAAAACACAGCTTGTCTGCAGTGTCCTGAACTGCCAGTGGCAGGAACAAACAGCAAAACTAAGCCCTGTGATATGAAAAACATGAAAGCTCTTTTTCCATCCTCATCTCTAATGAATCTTGTTCTTTGTTCCCCGAAAGCAAAGTCAGCTCCGTAAATCAAGTCTGTGGATTTGGGGTTTTACATTAACACCTTCATTCATGCTTTGCTGTGACCTCTTGGACTGGGGTGAACTATTCTACTGTGCTGGGAAATGGCAGCTCCAGAGCCAAATTTAGCACCTAGAAAATATCCCTTGGCTCTTAGGTGCCATAATTTTAAACCTGACTCCCTGCTTAAAGACAAAGTCATGTCTACATTTGATTTCAGGTGTTACATACAATAATTTAAGAAGTTAAGTGGGGATCTGGCAAGTCTCTGACTACGGAGGGGGTTGGAAAATATTATTTGGAGCCAGAAATGCAGCTTTCTTGGCTATGATCTGTACTCTGTCTACCAACATCAGCTCTGCATTTAGTCTTTCACTAACTTTCTCAAGTATTACAAATGGTGAAGTTTTGCTCAGCTGGAGAATCATGATAAATAAATACAGCTGGTTTGGAATACCTAATGAAGGGTGAAAAACTGGGCTTGTGATAGTTATTTTTAATGCCACTTAGGACAGTTAAAAGTGACTGAAAGGTCTCAGGAGTTTTAGAGCTTTCTTCTCACTCCACTTCACTGCTTCCACTCTTTCTTTTGCTCTTTTTTTCGTATGAAATATGGCCTATCCTGGGAATGAAATTTTAAAAATCGAAACTCTGAAGAATCTCACAAAAGGCACCTTGTAATGGTGAAGACACAGCAAGCCACAGCAAGAAAGCTACTGATGATGCCACCACAATGCCTGCAAAGGAAGGGCTCCTGGAAGGGCAAGGTCTTCCAGAGACAACTAACTTTAACTTTGGTCACAGCAAACAGGTGGTTAAGGTTCCTCTTCATGCTGCACTTAAATACACAAATCCTTCCAGTCATCCAACACAGAGCTTATGCTTTACTTACTGTCACTCCTGCCCACAGCCTCAACAAGTCTATAAGCAAGGTTCTCGCTGCCTCAGCCTCTGTTCAGAGCTTTTAATTTTGCTCAGGGACAAGATTAGGCTGCTGTATCTGTGCCAGAGACTCAATATTTTCCACCTGTGGTAACCACACTTGAAACACTATAAATGAGCTCTTGGAGTGCTTCATCTTCTGCAATCTGGTGCTGACCAGTAGATCCATATAACTTGGTGGTCACCAACACTAGCACATCTACTTTGGAGGTGCTTTTGGAAGGGGAAGTGCTGGAAGGGTTCAGAAAGAAGAGGCAATACTAAAGGGGGAATGAAACTGTACCATAAATTAGACTTTTACTCAGAATTTCTAATCTTTTAGTTTTATAATTTCAAAACAGCAGTAGTCACTCCAGTGAAGAATGAAGAATTTCTTTATTAAAGATGCAGCACTCCTCACTGCTCAGATAAGAGGTAAGCACTTCAGGTACTCTAAAAAGAAATAAAAGATCTATTCCCAAGTATGACCATCATGGTACAAAGGTCTGTTCCTGCAATTGTTTTGTGTTTCTTAACTTCGAAATATCAATGGACAGAAAATAAATTAAACCCAGAATACTCCTGCAGCCTTCTTAATCAACTGTAAAAAGAGAAAAGAAAAAATAAATTACCCGAAGATACAACCACATTCAGCAATACCGTGTAGAAATCACAGTTAATGTCAACAGGAGTGCAGGATGCTAAGAGGTTATCTGTGCTATGATATTAGACATACACGTATCTAAGCACAATCAAGCACTTTCCATGGAATCTTTAAGAGCTGCGGATCTAAGTTTACCATCTGACTCCAGTATAGTGCCACAAACTCACTCGGGCTCTCACACACCATATACCTAGTTCATCTATAAAGAGATAAGGTCTCAGACCTCCGATCTTCCCTCAACGAGACAGCAGTGCCTCCTGCTGTACTCTGCACTGCATCTGTTCCCAGACTTCCAGCTTGGTCTGGAACCGAGTTACCAGTTCCAGTTACCAGTGAAGCTATGGTTGGCATTTTGAGAACTGAGATGAGTCATGGAAGATGTGTCTAACTGGCCTCAACACCTCTGGAAACATCAGCCTGTGTCACAGAAATACACTCTGCACAACCCAGCATGGGACAACAGTGAGCTCTGCAGAGGGTGAGGCAGTCCGAAATACCCGACAGCTATTCTGTTCACAAACCAGATTTTAATACACTTCTGAGTCTGTTCGAGTATCACAGCAAATCAGGGCTGGTCTGTGGCACCCACAGTGTTTCAGCCTACTCAGACACGCTCCCCTCCGCTTGCTTTAACACATTTCAGCGCTAGTCTGCAGGAAGCCCTGCTGCAGCACTGCGACCTTCTGCTGAACAGACTTTCACTTGCGCTGACCCATAACAAACTATCACAGTTGGGGGAATGCTGACTGTATCATAGCCCATGTGATTGCCAAGTCTGGCTTAATACAAAAACATTAGAAAAAGGAACTTGGGGTCAATCTTACTTAAGGAATGGGCCAAACTTCCTGAAGGTCACAGCAAGAGAGCAAGCCCAATGTTTTACCTCTGAAATGGAGAGACAGAGGGGGTTTAAATGCTTTTGAGTCATCAGCCTATAAAGCAGGTAGACTAGCAAAATAAGAGAGGGGCTTGTCTCTGCTCTGGGCCATAACTGGGAGCCTTTCACTGGAGAGGGCTCTTCCTGCCCCTCAGGGTGGTTGGTTCTTCCTCCCCCTTGGGGTGGTTTTCTGCATATCAGGTAGAAAATCAGCAAGTCAAATCTTTCAAAACAATCATTATGATAACAAAAAAGAATAATAATGTTAAAGACTACTCTGCCGCCACTGCTTCCACCCAAAACATTTCTGAAGGCTTTGCAGAAACTATTTATCAAACCTCAGTGCAGGGCAGCCGGCTCTGGGGAAGAACACTAACAGGCACCTCCATGACTTTATGAGCTCATTTCTCACCGCAGTCAGCAGAGCTTTGCTGGTGAGGCTGCGCGAGCCACAGGATGAGGCTCTGGGCTGTTTCTCAGAGCACACAGGCCCTAGCAGCCCACCACTCTTCCCCTTCTCAGGGCAATGCTAATTCCAGTAACAGGGCCCCAGGACTTCATGTTTAGTTCAGGTGACGGTACCATGGAGAAGGATGTCTGTTCCACTCTCACACCATTTGAATCAATCTTGTTCACCTGACTTCCAGGTTTGGGGCTACATAGTATCTGCAAATCAGTTTGAGACCTTTGACTCAAAAGATGCCATGGGTGCAAAGGATAGTCTTTTCATTTTTAGGTAAGTTTTGGACAACCAGTAAGTTTCACAGCACATCTGGGAGACTTCTACATCTTAGGTTTGGAGGAAATGAGGCAGGAGGTTACATGGTTTCTAAAGATCACCAGAAGAAACTGCAGGAGTGCCAGGAACTACGTGTAGATAACTAGAGCTCTTCAAATGACCTGTTCCGTTAGATAAATCTCTTTTCTATTCTTGTTCCACTAAGGATTGAGAAATATCCTAATAGTCCAGCTAAGAGAAAGTAGAGAAAGGCATTTATACCTGAAACAAGTTTCATCAGTGAACAGGGTTCCTAAATAACCTTCTTCAAGCAAGTCCCAGTTCAGTGACAGGGTAGGAAGGGTTAGTGGACCTGGAAGCCATGATCCCTCCCTTGCCAGGACCACCTGCAGCCACAGTGCTCCTGCCAGCCTGGCTCTGCAGGCTCGTGCCAAGTCCAGCTCTGCTGCAGTAATCCCCTATCATCAGCACGGCCAGGAAAAATGTAGTCTGCAAGCTGTGATGCCAACATCACTGCAATGATGAAGCCTAGGAAGGAGTGCCAGGATGAGTGTTAGTTCTCCTGTAGCTAGAAGTTGCAGAATTAGTAGCCAAAGGCCCAACTGAGCTGTGGCAAAATGCCTTGCAAGGATGGCCTCAGCTGAGGAGAAGGTCAAAAAAGCAAGGAGGGACTGGTTTGGAGGCAAGACAGTCCCTGTGAATAATAGCAGAGTCACTCCAGACTTACCCCGGGATAAATAAGAGAAAAAACTTGGTCTTGTTCATGTACAGCCAAAAGTGAATGTATGCAAAACCCAAGCACCGTGAGGGAAGTATTTCTCCTCACCTCTTGCCCCCTTTAACCATTTCATACTTCTTTTCTTCCTCATCCCAGAGGATACCTGATCAATCAGCTGACAGGCAATCCACACACGATTTCAAGTTTTCTTGAAACACTCCTTAGAAAATGATCTGCTCCCTCTGCAGACCAAAGAGAGCATCATCTGCTGAGCATCTCTGCAAACCAAGCCAAACTTCTAAATCTTTGCCAATTCAAAACTCATAGCATAAAACTGGGAGATTTCAGGAGTTCTTCCTAGCTGTTACTGAATTCTTACAACAGAGCAAACACTGCATTTGGACAGTCACGCAAAAATACTAGTTTGCATTATTAAGACAGTTTTCTTCAGCTTCATTGCAGGTCTTCTTTCCAAAATTGTCCTTGAGAGTAAGTAGGAGTAATCAGAAAGGTAAGCCTTCTGTCATCAACAGGGATGTGAGCATACACCACCCTTTCTCAAATGAAATAGATGATGCTCCTTGTCAGCCAGAGGAAGGAAGATGTGACCACTGCATCTATCTGCATTCTTGTCACAGATGTTTTGTGCACAGTAGCAAGAAACGCTCCAAGTGAAAGTTTTTATAAGGAAAGGGGGGAAAAAACTTCTCTACTTCACACACCAAGATCTATCAAAGAACGTTTGCAGAAAGGGAATTTTGAATTAATTTAGGGAGAGCTTAAGAAGAAAATACAACACCAAAGATTGAGCTCTTCAGAGATTAAAGAGACTGGGCCTTTATCAACCACCTAGTACCAAACTCTGCAAGTTCACAAATGAACTATACCTGCAAGTGATGGAAGCAATGAGCACGCATCAGGCTGCTGCAAGGCAATTCAAGAGTATAACTTGGAATATGTTGATTTTGTGATCTGCTTTATCTGTTCCACTATCTTTTTGCTTAATTGATTTTCACTTTCTTATCTGTTGAGATCAAGCATCCCAGTTTTGTTTCCCCCATCACCAGCTAAAGGGACTTACCAGGCTAGGCTTCTTTGGTTCGAACAGTGAGACGGGTCCAGGTATGATTGGAGAACTTCATTTACCCTGCCCAGCCAGCAATTACATCTGACGGACTTTCTGGCTGCCACAAGTCTTTCAGAGCCTCCCCATCCTAGCAGAGCAGCAGCTTCCATGCTAACCCGAAAAGGCTGGGCCAGACAGCCAAGAACTCATGCTTTTATCATCTCCTGCATTTCTTTTAGTTGAAATAGACCAGTTTTGGTTTTTGCTGCAGAAAAACCTCTTAGGAAAGGTCTTTTCTTTCATGCATATTCACAGCTTTGTGCCAGGATCTAATGAGACTCTGAACCAAAGCTGACACAGTCGGTCTCAGACAGAATAATCTCTTCTCGCAGTGCACTCGAGTGCTTTTTGGACTGGTTTCCTTTCTCTCTATAGGTGATCTTAATGAGACAGATGTTGTCAGATTCCTCCTTTGTCTGACAGGCTTTTTTTTTTTTCTTGGCGCTCTGTTTTCTGAACAATAATTCAAAAGTTGGCATTTCTGGGGGACTTCCCAAATTTCTGACCACACTCCCCACAGGACTGCATTCCAGCATAAAATCCCAGCCATTTCCTGTTCTTCTGCCACAACGAGTAAACAAGCCCCCTAAAAGATCAGCATTTATAGGGAGGAGCTGTGGGTAATCTGCTGGCAAATGACTGCAGTTAAGTGCAATTTTATATTTATGAGGAACTCTCTTCTCATGATAAAAGACAGGTATTTTTCCTACTTACTATACAGTTAAGAATGACATCTAGCTGAGCATTTTATTACAATCTGATAGCCAGAACTATCCTTAGAGGAATAAAATTACCTGTTACAATCCCTATGAAGAGCCTGGCAATTAGAAGCAATTAAGATCCTTGTTAGCCTTTCACAGCTTTCACCCAGCTGCGTGCTCCAGCCTCCTGACTATCTTAGTGGCCCTTCACTGCACTCCCTCCAGTTTACTACTGTCTTCAGCTGGGGAGCCCAGAACCAGCATTTGACTCCAGGAGGGGTCACACACCTGTGGAGCAGGGGGGAATTGCCATGTTCTCCAACTTGCTGGCTGTGCTTTTATTAACACAGCCTGATGTGCCTTCATCACCTTTGTGTTCATCATTCCTTACCTCTTCTTGCTTTCCCTGTGAAGAGATTCCTCCAATCAAAGACATTTTTCATATGCTTTTTATATTTGCATTGTACAAAAAAAAGGTTCATAAAATGAGGTGTTATTGCTTTTGAAACTATCATCTCACAGTTTTTGCAAAACTTCAGCCTTAATTTAGGCTACTTTGCAGATATAGTCTGGTTCTAGGAAAGCCTAAAGGAATTGAAATGGGGCCCAAAATTGAGGGCTTGAGCAAATGTTAGACAGCTGCATACATCTTTCCAAAGTAAAACAGATACTGAATGTAGCTGCTTGGAAATGAGGATTTTCTGCTTCTGCTATGCTTGTCATTTTGCAAGTTCTTATTGTTTTATTTATCAGTTTGGACGCACCTGACCTTGTCTGTTCCATCTCGAAAACCTCCTTGTGCAGAGCCAGCAGCTGGGCAACTGGCCCGCTCACAGCCCCGTGCAAAGCAATCAAAAAACCCAACAAGTCTGTAGATATGTTTGTTTCAGACACCGTTTAAGCAAAAAGATGGGGCAAAAACACTTAGTGAGGTTCACCAACCTTCACCAGAACAGTTGCTCAGCTCACTATCACTGCTGTGCTGTGGCTCTCTCTGACCTGACCACCCTGTCTCCTTCCCCCCAGTTGCCCCTTTGATGTCCTTACCTCACCAAGATGGAGCAGTAAACTCGTCTGGGTAAAAAAACACCCTGTAGGAAAAATGAAGAAAAAAGTCACTCTTTGTACAAATTTCTATCCTGGTGATGAAAATGTTAAATGAAAACATGCCTCCCCTCTGACCATGAGAAGATGCCAAACACCCAGTCTCTTTTCCCTGCCCCTGCCCTGCACAGTGCCTGCAGTGTGGTTTTGGGAGCTCTCCCCTCCACATGGCCAGCCAATGTAAGAACCCTACGGAGCTCTGCCTGTGCACCCTAACCCTGCCCCGGGAAGCCCTCTCAGGTACTCACCAGAGGACTCGGTGTCCCTTCAATCTGTCTTCAGGTATCTGGATGGTATCTTCATTCTCTTTAAATGTGGATCAAAAAAAAAGCCCCTTGGATGCAAACACACCTGAGCTGCTGAGGAGAGTTGACCTGGCTTTTCCTTCTGCTCTTGTTTTCCAGGCTGGTGACACCATCCACCTCCAAGCTACACCACGTGTGGTCTTGTCCTCTTCTTATCCACTGCCTTCCATACATACTTGGACAGTAATGTTAAGAGGGACTTTACTTCCTCTGCAAGACAAAAGGTAGGTGCCCTGGTCAGGTGCAGAGGTCAGCCAAAGGAAGCCCATGGCACTGGTGGTGCCAGCCAAACCCTGTGCCCTGCTCAGGAAGGAGATCTGGCTCTGCTCAAGGCCTCTGGCCTCATCAAGAGTGAAAATTGAGATTGGATGCCATCTTGTGCCATCCTGTCCCCTGGAGCAGGGGGGCTGGCAGGGGCTGGCGAGGGACTGACCAGGGTCACCCCAGTCCTGGCCGCACCAGAGCTCCTGGGAGTAAAGCCTGGCCTTGGATGGAGCTCTAGCCCTGCACCCTCCAGGGACCACAACCATTAATCTCATTTCTGTCACCAGTCAGGACAGCATTGCCAGGGCCAGTTCTCAGCTGCCCTGCAACAAGGACAGTCTTTTGCACTAGGGAAAAGTATCTTCAAAATGCCTTTAAACCAGAACAACAGAAGTCCACATCCACTTTGCAACTGGTAAATGAAAATGCAAGCATTGAGGAAACAGAGGATCAGTCCTCTCGTGCACAGTAAACAACTTCCCCACCCCCAGGATCATCCCTCAGCTCCTCTCTCTTTAAATCATCAGTGTCACAGTGGAAAAACCAGAAGGACTCAGTCCCTTAAAGCTCTTTCCTCTTTTTGCCTGTCGTTTAATTAAATTATCCTATAATGAAATCTTTCCCTAATGAGTCAGTGTTCAATAATTTATTAGACACTGAAGCCCTGCTTGGAGTCTCATCAATTATGTATCACAGCACCAGGCACTTTCAATCACTCTTTTTTCATTTCTCATTCACTTCATTAAAAGCCCCAGCCTTGCTGCTTCTAGGTTTCAATTCACTTGCCCAGACTTCGAGGTCACCTCATTGATACCTGTTCTGCCCAGCGCTCACCAACAGATGTGTGTGTGTGTGCCTGTGTCAGCTGGTCTAAAATTACAGGTGGCATCTGTGTACATGTCTGTGCACGCGTGTGCCAGAGCATGGCTACCTGCCTTTCTGCCTGTGAGCAAGAATGTGCATTTATCACAGATTCATACAGATTGTCACATAGGCATGTGTATGTATGTATGTTTGGAGATTTATAAAATCCATATATGTGTAGGTCTGTTTCTGTCAACACTTGCACATCTACATCTATGAGGTTATATTTGCTTATGTATCCACACAGGTGTATACCAATACTGGCATTGGTGCCTATGCCAGTGTGACGGCACACTCTTCTAACTGCAGTGAACAACTTCATCTTATTCCAGCATCTTTTTCATTTTTGTTCTCCTTAAAACAATAGTACATATAACCTGTAGGAATCAGTCAGGAAATACTATACATCAGCTGTGAAGATAATGAGTTTGTATCCACTGAAGTGATCAGGAAGGGACTACCAGGTACACATTGCTGCAGTCCTGACCGTCACCCACCGAGTAATTTGGGGAAGGAGCTGACTCTTCACAGAATCACAGAATCACAGAATGGCAGGGTTGGAAGGGACCTCCGTGGGTCATCTAGTCCAACCCCCCTGCCGAAGCAGGGTCACCTACAGCAGGCTGCACAGGACCTTGTCCAGGCGGGTCTTGAATATCTCCAGA